>Ga0209829_10001208_pt1 | contig 21511 bp, 16 predicted proteins | sample C_140205_EF_Meta_FD_187311 | JGI IMG/M metagenome (GOLD analysis project Ga0209829, IMG submission 187311) | Freshwater microbial communities from Lake Croche, Canada to study carbon cycling - C_140205_EF_MetaG (SPAdes) (version 2) | ecosystem: Environmental > Aquatic > Freshwater > Lake...
AGGCAAGGATAAACAATTTGGCTACTTAAATGCTACAAAGGGATTTGAAAGTGCTTCTTTACAAAACATACATTTTGGAACAGGAAAGGACAGTGTCATTCAGTTGGTGGAAATTATTTGGCCTGATGGCAAAACACAATTGCTTCCAAATGTAAAATCCAATCAACGACTGGTTATTGCTTATGCCAATGCCCTTCAACCTGTAGATGCAACAAAGGCGATCTCAGAAAAACAGAACCCTATTTTTACCGACCTGTCTGAAAAAATAAAAATTCCTTTTGTGCACCAAGAAAATGATTTTAATGATTTTAGTAGTCAGGCCTTTATTCCAAGTATGGTATCTACTCAAGGCCCTAAAGTAGTAGTAGGGGATGTTAATGGAGATGGAATAGAGGATTTTTTTATAGGGGGCGCCAAAGGACAAGCGGGGAAATTATTTATACAATTAAGTACTGGTCAATTTGTTTCGACCAGTGAAAATATATTTCATCAAGATGCTGCGTTTGAAGATGTGAATGCACTATTTTTTGATGCTGATGGCGACAAAGACCTTGACTTGTATGTAGTAAGCGGAGGCAATGAATCAGAAACTGAAAACACAGAAGACAGATTGTATCTAAATGACGGAAAAGGAAATTTTACTAAAGCGACCAACTTTTTAAAATTGACGGGTAATAAATCGGTAGCCATAGCTGCAGACCTAGACCATGATGGAGATTTAGATTTGTTCATTGGCGGCAGGGTAGTGGCTAATAGTTATGGCACAATTCCTAATTCTTATTTATTGATCAATGACGGGAAGGGACATTTTTCAAAAGCACCTGAAAACTTTGCACCAACCCTAAATCATATAGGAATGGTGACGGATGCAGTTTGGAATGACTATGATCATGATGACTACCAGGATTTGATTATAGTAGGACATTGGATGCCTATTACCATTTTTAAAAACGTTCAAGGGAAAAAACTGGAGAATGTAACTAATAGTTTGCATTTAGAAAATACCAGTGGATTATGGAACACCCTTCAGGTAGCCGATTTAAATGGGGATGGATGGGATGATTTTTTACTAGGAAATTTAGGAGAAAATTCAAAACTTACGGCGAGCCAGCAATTTCCTTTAAAATTATATGTAGGGGACTTGGACAAGAACGGAAAATTGGATCAATTATTAGCAGTGGAGAAGCAAGGCAAATATTATAATTTTTTGGGCAAAGATGAAATTGAAAAACAATTGCCAGCGCTTATTAGAAAAAAGTTTTTTAATTATGCAGATATGGCAGGTAAAAGCATTGATGAAATTTTTGGAAAAAAATTAGAGGAGACCAATCAATTTAAAGCACAAACTTTATCCTCTTCCATTTTAATGCATACGGCTAAAAATTTATTTAGCATCAGCAAATTACCTTATCAAGTACAATGGTATCCTATTTATAGTTTTGCTGTTCAAGATTATGACAAAGATCATATTTTGGATGTAGTGGCAGGAGGAAATTTATATGGGGTATTGCCCTATGAAGGCAGGTATGATGCGGGTTACAGCACATTATTAATGGGAAGGGGCGGCAATAAATTTCACGCCGCCAATGCAAAAGAATCGGGATTGTTAATGAGTGGAGAAGTGAGAAATATTAAAAACATTAAACTTATTTCTGGCAAGAATTGTCTTATTTTTGCGAGGAATAACGATTCAGTCTTGTATAAGAGCTGGTAATTTTTTTTGGCTTAGTTGTGTAGTAGTTTTACTAGCTCTTTATTAAGCGTATCGCTTTAAATTTTTCAACCACTTAGCCATTTCATTTTATGAAAAACATCAAATATTTATTGATTCTTACTTTATTTCAATATGCATGCAATACTGCATCTGATTATAAAACAATAACGCACAATCCAGATTTGTATGCCAATACGGTGCATGAGCTCAATCAAGTAGTGATGGGTAATAATTTTAGTCCCATAGTGGCTTCACGCAACTATGCTTATGCAGCCATTGCAGGCTATGAAGTAACTGCTGCTGGTTCACCTGGTCAATACCAAAGTCTTGTAGGACAATTAAAAAATTTAGAAGCTATTCCTCCACCAGAAGATACTACCAATATTGATTTCCCTTATGCTTCCATTGTTGCTTATTGTATGGTGGGTGAAGCGGTAACTTTTCCAGAAGGTAGTATGAAAGCTTATACAGATAGTTTGCATCAATTAGTGAAAGCGCATGGCATGCCAGGTAAAATGATGGATGCTTCAGAAGCCTATGCTAAAAAAGTAGGAGGAGCCGTAATGGCCTGGAGTAAAAAAGATCATTATGCGCAAACAAGAAGTGCAGAAAAATATACGGTGAAAGATATTCCAGGTAGATGGGTGCCCACGCCGCCCATGTATGCTTCTGCTGCAGAGCCCCATTGGATGGAAATAAGAACCATGGTATTAGATAGTGCGAATCAATTTAGACCTATTGCCCCACCTGCATTTAATGTGACAGACAAAAAAAGCGAGTATTATAAAAATGTGATGATGGTGAAAAATGCAGTAGATAGTTTAACAGAAGAGCAAAAACATATTGCTAATTTTTGGGATGACAATCCTTTTAAAATGAATATTGCAGGACATGCTATGTTTAGTACAAAAAAATTCTCTCCTCCAGGTCACTGGATGAGTGTAGTGGGTATTGCCAATAAAACTGCAGGTCAGGATTTTAATACAGCCACTTATGCATTTGCTAAAACAGCTATTGCTTTATTTGATGCCTTTATACATTGTTGGGATGCGAAGTATACTTATAATACTATTCGCCCCGAAACAGTTATTAATAAATATTTTGATCCTAATTGGAGACCATTGTTGCAAACACCAGCTTTCCCCGAATATACTTGCGGACATTCGACCATTTCGTCTTCGGCTGCAGAAGCTTTAACCAGTGTGTATGGCGATAATTTTTCTTACACCGATTCTACCGAATTGGAATTTGGTATAGCCAATAGAAAATTCACCTCTTTCAGACAAGCTGCAGATGAAAATAATTGGGCTCGTTTTTATGGAGGCTTACACTTTCACAATTCATGTATTACCAGCACCGCACAAGGCAGGCTGGTAGGCAATTGGGTGGTGTCACATTTAAAAATGAAGAAATAACGATTTTGGTAATATTTTTATAATTTTTTATAATTTTCTCATCATTTCTCATCATTTCTCATCATTTCTCATCATTTCTCATCATTTTGCTTTTATTTCGCAAATAAATAGCTCAAAACCTATTACACTATTAGTATGCCGAAATATTTAGCTTTTACAATTATTATATTAGCCATTTACACGAAAGCTGGCGCACAAGGTTGCGTAGCCATTAGAACCGTTGGGGGATTAAATACCATGCAACACGCAGGTATGATGCATGATGGAATGCAACATGAAGGAAAGGCAGAACTTAAAGATAGTTCCCTATGGGATTTGAATATGAGTGCTCGTTACTTTAAATCCTACAAACATTTTAATGGCACCGACGAACAAACGCAGCGAGTAGCAGAAGCAACCGATGTTAGAAATTTTAGCCGCACTTTAGACATTTCTCTAGTGCGTAAAATAAATGAGCAATGGAGCCTTGGCATGGATTTGCCTTTATTGTACAATGAGCGTTCTTCCTTATATGAGCACGTAGCTAATACTAAAGGGAACCCAAGATATTCTACTTATTCTCAAGGCATTGGAGATATTAGACTAACCGCTTACAAATGGATCATCGCGCCAAAAGAAGGAAGTAAAGGGAATTTATTAGGAGGTATTGGAATTAAATTGCCTACCGGAAATTATAAAGCAACCGACAAATTTCATTATAGTACCACGGCTACTCGTGAAGGGCCTGTGGATCAATCCATTCAATTAGGTGATGGAGGATGGGGTATGACTTTGGAATTAAATGGTTTCAGATCCATTAATAACACTTGGAGTTTGTATGGCAATGCTTATTACTTAATTAATCCAATGGGCAATAATGGAGTAAGTACTACAAGAGGAGTGGTAGTTTCAACACCGCCTACTGCAGCTCAAGCACTTGCCATAAAATATACCTCTAATGTTATGAGTATCCCAGACCAGTATTTACTAAGAGCTGGAACCAATTGGACAAGTAATGCCCTTACTATTTCTTTAGGCGGAAGATATGAGTGTATTCCTGCCAATGATTTAATTGGAGACAATACTGGATTTAGAAGACCAGGTTCGGTATTGGCCATTGAGCCAGGTGCCAATTACAGCTATAAAAAGTTAAACTTTTATTTATATACGCCAATTGCAATGAGAAATGAAAGACCTCAAAGCTACCCAGATGTTTTAAAAACCAATGATACCAAAACATTTGCTAGAGGCGATGCTGCTTTTGCAGACTTTAGTATTAGTATTGGCGTTGGCTATAAATTTTAAAAAATATTTTTATCCTTTTCTCTAGGATAAAAAAAGGTCTCTCCGATTACTCTGGGAGACTTTTTTTATGGGGTATAGGGCTAAATACTTTTTTCTAATTAGTTAAAAATCGAATTGTTTAAATGTTTGAAGGCTTCCATAGCACCCATGTATTCGCAGGTACGCGCGCCTGCTTTATTAGCATTGGCTATTATTTTTTTCCATGCAGTTATATCAATGGAAGCAAGTGTTGCAGGATTAGCGTTGATTAATTGAAACAAAACAGCACCCACAAAAGCATCACCAGCACCGGTCGCGTCTACTGGCGTAATGGCAATGCTGCCAATCATTTCTAAATGATCTCCTATACTTAATAAAGTCCCTTCCTTTCCTAAGGTAATCGCAAAAACTGCAGTTGACTTTTTTCTTAAAGCTACCGCCGCGTGATGAACTGTGTCGGTGCCGGTAATCAGCAATGCTTCTTCATCACTCAATTTAAAAAAATGACATTGTTCAATAAAAGGCCAGCATTGATCCATAAAGCTTTGTGTATTATTTTGAAATAACAAATGTCTATAGTTGGGATCAAAACTTATGATAGCACCAGCTTCCTTGGCTCTTTTTAATAAATTAGTATAGGCAGTTTGCAATGGGCCTGGCAAAAAGCCAGTAGCAGATCCAAAATGTACAATGCTGTATTCATTAAGTACTAATGCAGCTAAATCTGCTTCACTTAATTGTCCATCAGCCCCTCTATTAAAATAAAAATCTCTTTCTCCGTCTTCCATTAAAGAAACAAAAGCAAAACTGGTGAAAAAATTAGGGTCTTGAAAAATCCATTTTGTGGATACCCCCATCTCTTTTAATAAATCAATTAAGTGTTGTCCAAATGGGTCTTTGCCTACTTTAGCGGCCATATCCACTTCACCCCCTAATGCTGCAATGGCAGCAGCAACATTCGCCGGCGCGCCTCCTGCTTTTTTTATAAAATTTTGACCTTTAGATAAACTTGAACCACGATCGGTGCAAATCATGTCAATCAAAGCTTCGCCAATACAGAATACTTTCATGGTATTAATTTATGGTTCTTTTAAACTGTAATAAATATAGTCATTTTGAATTTTCTTGGCAATTTTAACACCGCAAACCTTTGCACCATGTATCTTTGCTTTCATTGAATTTTTAAATTAACCAATGTCCTATTTAGTCCAGTATCAAAAAGCACAAGTTTTACAAGCTTTGCGCTATCATTTTATCAAGCAATCAGAAATTAAAACATTAATGATTGTAGTAAATGTTTATGCTATTGCTACAGGAGTTTTATTGTTTTTAAAAAAAATTAGACCAGAATTATTTTTACTGGGTTCTATACTTTGGATTGTGCTGCTGCTATTGTTTTGGTATGCCATGCCTGCTATCTTTTATAGAAAGGCCGAATTATTTAAGCAAAATTGGCAATTTAGTTTTGATCAGGAACAAGCGAATCTCTATTCTACTATTGGATCGGCTCAATGGACTTGGAACGAAATGACGCACTATTTTGAGAGTCCTAATTTTTTCCATTTTTATTTTGGGCCTAAAACATTTTTTTTAATACCCAAGGAAAATATACCCTTTGAAGCACAACATGAATTAAGGGGCTTACTTAAGCATAAATAGGTAGGAATTAGACTTCCTTATAACTACTGCCTGTTCGTTTAAATTAGGCTCAAATAACTGCCTTTTAGCGCTTTTTTGCCAATTTTAAGCACCTAAATAGGCCAAATTAGCCCTACCTTGTATAAAGAGTTTAAATTGTGTAAACAAAAAGGCAAATAAAATACTTCGTTTTAACAAAAAGTATATTTTTGCGCCGTAAACAAAACTATTTACAATGTCAGACATCGCTACAAGAGTTAAAAAAATCATCGTTGACAAATTAGGTGTAGATGAAGCAGAAGTTACTAACGAAGCTTCTTTTACAAATGATTTGGGAGCAGATTCATTAGACACCGTTGAATTAATTATGGAGTTTGAAAAAGAATTCAATATTTCTATTCCAGATGAACAAGCAGAAACTATTACCACCGTTGGACAAGCTGTTGCTTATTTAGAGGAACACGCAAAATAATTTAAACTTTAATTTAAAAGTTTCGATTAGCGCCATCGGCATATTTTAATCCGCCTTTTTGAGCCTTTGCTTTAAAGGCGGATTTTTAATTTTTTAAAAAGACCATCATGTATTCCAAACGAATTGTAGTAACAGGAATCGGCACTTTAACCCCCATAGGAAATGACCTAGCTACATACTGGGACAGTTTAATTAATGGAGTGTCAGGATCTGACATGATTACTCAATTTGATGCGTCAAAATTCAAAACTAGATTTGCCTGTGAAATAAAGGGTTTTGATCCAGAAGCTTTTATGGAAAAAAAAGAAGCCAGAAAATTAGATCGATTTTCACAAATAGCATTGGTGGCCAGCGATCAAGCTGTTGCCGATGCAGGTATTACCAAAGAAAATGTAGACCACGATAGAGTAGGCGTTATTTTTGCCAGTGGTATAGGAGGATTAAATACTTTCACAGATGAAGTAATTAATTATTCTAAGGGAGATGGAACTCCAAGGTTTAATCCTTTCTTTATTCCCAAAATGATTTTAGATATTGCTGCGGGTCAAATTTCTATGAAACATGGTTTTAGAGGTCCTAACTTTGCGGTAGTAAGTGCTTGTGCTTCAAGTACCAATGCCATTATTGTGGCCATGGACAATTTAAAATTAGGCAAGGCAGATATTATTATCACTGGAGGTGCGGAGGCGGTGATTGGTATAGCAGGCATGGCTGGGTTCAATGCCATGAAAGCTATGAGTGAAAGAAACGACGATCCAAAAACAGCCAGTCGCCCTTACGATAAAGATCGTGATGGTTTTATTATGGGAGAAGCTTCGGGCGTATTGGTATTAGAAGAATTAGAACATGCTAAAAGACGTGGTGCCAAAATATATTGCGAAGTAGTAGGTGGTGGAGCTACCGCAGATGCCTATCATTTAACTGCTCCTCATCCAGAAGGATTGGGTGCTAAGAATGTAATGAATGCAGCATTAAGAGATGCGGGCATGCAAGCCAACGAAATTGATTATATCAATACACATGGTACATCAACCCCTTTGGGAGATATTGCCGAAGCCAAAGCCATCACCGCAGTATTTGGTGAGCATTCTTATAATTTAAATATCAGTTCTACCAAATCTATGACTGGTCATTGCTTAGGTGCAGCGGGCGTAATTGAAGCCATCGCTTGTATTCAAGCGGTTATTCATGATATTATACCTCCTACCATTAATCATTTTACTGATGATCCTGAATTAGATCCACGCCTTAATTTTACTTTTAATAAAGCACAAAAAAGAGTGGTGAATGCGGCATTAAGTAATACGTTTGGATTTGGCGGACACAATGCATGCGTGATCGTGAAAAAATACAAGGCTTAATTTATTGGTAGTAGTTCTATAAAATTTACATTGAAAAGATTAAGACATTTATTTACTTTTTTTAAGAAGTCCGAGTTTGAAATAAACTTGTCGCACTTAATTGGGTATCGTACTAAAAGCATTTTGCTTTTTCAAACAGCATTGAACCATCGGTCTGTAAAAGATAGTCCTACAGAAAACAATGAACGACTTGAATTTTTAGGGGATGCGATTATTAGCGCCGTAGTAGCGGATTATTTATTTAAAAAGTATCCTTATAAAGGAGAAGGTTTTTTAACCGAGATGCGCAGCAAAATGGTGAACAGACAACAACTCAATCATATTGGCGTTCAAATGGGATTGCGTAAGATGACTCGATTCAATAAAATGGATGGAAGTTTAAGAACCAGTCAAATTTTTGGAAACACTTTGGAAGCCTTGGTAGGAGCCATTTATTTAGATAAAAAATACGACTTCACTAAGCTTTGGATTTTAGAAAAAATGATACAGCCTTATTTGTTTATGGAAGATTTAGAACAAATAGACATCAATATCAAAAATAAAATTATTGGATGGGCTTCCAAACAAGGCAAGCAAATTGATTTTGTTTTAGCAGGGGAGCAGTTGGAAGGTCGCCGCAGATTATTTACCATTAATGTAGTCATAGATGGGGAAGTAGTGACGGCGCAAAGGGGGTATACCAAAAAAGATGCGAGCCAATTGGCTGCACAAAAAGCCATTGAAATTTTAGGCATTTAATACCTCTTTAATTCTTTATCTACTTTGGCAAAGCTCTATTAGTACCCCATTGGTTTCTTTAGGATGTACAAAACAAACCCATTTGTTATCGGCCCCTATTTTAGGACTATCGTTTAAAAGAGTAAAGCCTTCTTTTTTTAGTCTTTCCATTTCAACTATAATGTCAGGCACTTCAAAAGCAATATGGTGCATGCCTTCCCCTTTCTTTTCAATAAATTTTGCAATCACCCCGGCAGGGTCGGTACTTTCCAGTAGTTCAATTTTGGTGTTTTGTTGAAGAAAAAAGGCCGTATTTACTTGTTCCCCCTCTATCATTTCTGTTTTATAACAAGGGCTGCCTAATAGCTTTTCAAATAAGGGGATACTTATTTGTAAGTCTTTAACTGCAATGCCAATGTGTTCTACCTTATAGTCCATGCTTCCTTTGTTTTACGAATTGGGAAATAATTGCCTTTAATGCCTAACGAATTCAATAAAATCAAGCCTTAAGCTTTACTTTTGTGCTTTAGAAAAAATCAAATTCTGATATGTTAAAATTACCAATTTATCTTGATCATAACGCAACTACTCCCATGGATCCAAGGGTTTTAGAAGCGATGATCCCCTATTTTGTCGAAAATTTCGGAAATGCAGCCAGCCGTAACCATTCATTTGGATGGCAAGCGGAAGAGGCAGTGGATTATGCGAGAGAGCAAATCGCTCAATTAATTGGGGCGGATCCAAAGGAAATCATCATTACTTCCGGAGCGACCGAAGGAGATAATCTTGGAATTAAAGGGGTGTTTGAAATGTATGCAACCAAAGGCAATCATATTATTACTTGTACGACCGAACATAAAGCAGTTTTAGATACTTGTAAGCACCTTGAAAAATTAGGCGCCGAAGTAACTTATTTGGAAGTGCAGCCTGATGGCTTGATTGATTTAAAACAATTGGAAGCAGCCATGAAGCCAACGACTATTTTAGTGGCCATCATGTATGCAAATAATGAAATAGGGGTGATACAACCAGTGAAAGAAATTAGCGCCATTGCCAAAAAGCACGGGGCTTTATTTTTTACAGATGCGGTACAAGCAGTGGGAAAAATTCCAGTGGATGTAATTGCAGATGGTATCGATATCATGGCATTTACGGCGCACAAAATGTATGGTCCAAAGGGTGTGGGCGCTTTGTATGTGAGACGTAAAAATCCACGTGTGAAAGTAACTGCGCAAATAGATGGCGGTGGACACGAAAGAGGAATGCGTAGTGGTACTTTAAATGTTCCTGGTATTGTTGGATTTGGTAAAGCTGCAGAAGTAGCAAGGTTAGATATGGCCGCAGATACAGAAAGAATTTCTAAATTGAGAGATAAATTAGAAAATGCACTAAAACAAATAGACGAAACATATGTCAATGGAAATCCAGCACACCGTTTACCGCATGTTAGTAATATTTCATTTAAATATGTTGAAGGAGAAGGGCTAATGATGGGCTTTAATAAAGACATCGCTTTATCTTCTGGTTCTGCTTGTACTTCTGCTTCATTGGAACCAAGTTATGTTTTAAAAGCATTAGGATTAGGAGATGATTTAGCACATAGTTCACTTCGTTTTGGATTGGGAAGACATACTACAGAGGAGCAAATTGATTTTACCATTAAAGCAATAACAGAAACTGTTTTAAAATTAAGAGAGATGAGTCCTTTGTGGGAAATGTTTAAAGAAGGAATAGACATTGATGCGATTCAATGGGCACATCATTAATAATTTCACCCTATTCATTTAATATTTTTTTAATAATTTTACAATAATAAAAACCAACCATCATGGCATATTCAGATAAAGTAATCGATCATTATTCCAATCCTAAAAATGTAGGCACTTTAGACAAGTCTTCTAAAAGTGTAGGAACAGGATTAGTAGGCGCTCCAGAATGTGGAGACGTTATGCGTTTACAAATTGAAGTGGATCAAGCAACAGGTATTATCACCGATGCAAAATTTAAAACTTTTGGTTGTGGTTCGGCCATTGCTTCTTCCTCTTTAGCTACAGAGTGGTTAAAAGGAAAAACTGTTGACGAAGCAGTTAAAATTGACAATATGGATTTAGTAGAGGAATTAAATTTACCTCCTGTAAAAATACATTGCTCAGTTTTGGCAGAAGATGCTATTAAAGCAGCCATCAATGATTTTCGTGTAAAGAATGGTTTGACTGAATTGGTGTTTGAACAAAGTCATGTGTAAACCATTCATCAACGACTAAGATTCTGATACCATGAGTGAAGTAGCCCAAGAAAATTCGATTTATGTAAGTGAAAAAGCCAAGGCCAAGGTTTTGCAGTTAATGCAAGACGCTGGTGTTACTGGTGATGCCTCTTATTTTTTGAGAGTAGGGGTGGTGGGCGGCGGATGTTCTGGTTTAAGCTATAAATTAGACTTTGACAATGAAATAAAGCCCATGGATCAAGTTTTTGAAGACAATGGGGTAAAAATTGTTACCGACTTAAAAAGTTTTTTATACTTAGTCAATACCGAATTAGAGTTTTCTGATGGCCTCAATGGAAAAGGCTTTTTCTTTAACAATCCTAACGCCAGTAGAAGTTGTGGATGTGGTGACAGTTTTGCGGTGTAAGTGCACTTTATAAAAATATAAGATGCTTATAATATTCAATGCCCCGATAACTCGGGGCATTTTTTTTGTAGCTTTGGCCTATGTGGGCAATTTGCAAAAAAGAATGGGCGCAATACTTTAGCGGAATTACTGGTTACTTAATCATTGGCTTTTATTTATTGATTAATGGGCTGGTCTTATTTGTTTTACCTAATTACAATATTTTAGATTTTGGTTATGCTTCTTTACAAGCTTATTTCGACTTTGCCCCCTGGTTTTTATTGTTATTGATTCCGGCCATTACCATGCATAGCTTTTCGGACGAATATAAGCTAGGAACTTATGAGCTTCTGAGCACTTTGCCTATCCGACCCTTGCATTTAGTAGTAGGTAAATTGATAGGCACTTATTTAATCGTTTTAGTAGCTATAGCGCCTACACTTTTATATGCGGTAGCAATAGATTCCTTGAGTGCTATTGGAGGCTTGGATTGGGGAGGCACTATCGGCGCTTATTGTGGTTTGTTATTGCTATCAGCGGCCTATACGGCTATTGGTGTTTATGCGAGCAGTACCACTAAAAATAATTTAGTTTCCTTGTTGTTATCCATCTCAATTTCCTTATTATTTTTTAAAGGATTTGATTGGCTAAGTAGCTTAGGTGTATTTAAAAATAGGTATGATTATTATATTACTCCATTAGGGTTTAACCATCACTATCGATCTATGAGTAGGGGGGTGTTATCTTTTCAAGATGGAATTTATTTTCTTAGTATTCTTATTTTATTTTGCCTGGGATGTCTTGAAAATATAAAAGCAAAATTTAAGTATCTAGCAGCCATTGTTTTTATTTTAGTATTCAATTATATTGCTTTTGTTTGGCCTATACAATTAGACTTAACTAAAGAGCACAGGTATACCTTAAGTAAAAGTTCTACGCAAATCATTCAAAAAGTACAAAGTCCGGTTATAATACATTTGTATTTAGGAGGAGACCTGCCAGCTTATTATAAAAAAATTGCAGAAGCTAGTGCCAACTTACTAGAACAGCTACATCAATTAAATCCAAGATACATCCAATGGCAAATAGAAGTACCTAATCAAATGTATAAAGACACTGCTTTATATCAATTGTATGATAGCTTATCAAAATTAGGTTTGCCTATACAGCGCTTACAGGAACAAGATAAGGCATCCGATAAAAGGGTAGATCAATTATTAATACCAGGTGCCTTGGTGGAAGTGGCAGGCCAAAAGCCCATGGTGATTGATTTAAGAAGTAGTAAAAAGTTTTTTAAACCTTATAATATCGTTAAAGATCTTCCAGAGGAAGATGCAGAAGCCAGTACCAATGCGGCCGAGGCCTTATTGGAATACAAGTTTACACAAGCCATTTATTTACTCAATAGAAAAGAAGTGCCTACCATTGCTTACGCTATAGGTAATGGAGAGCCGGTCGATTTAACAGTGAATGATTTAGGGGAATCCATACGACATCAATATAATTTGGTGGTATTTGATTTAAAAAAAGGCTATCCTGATGCCAAAAAAATTAAAACCCTATTAATTATAAAACCTACTACTGCTTTTTCTGAATCAGATAAAATAAAATTGGATCAATATGTCATGGCTGGAGGAAACATCATTTGGGCGGTAGATAAATTGTATGCCGAATATGATAGTTTGCAAAAAACAGACGGGACTTATGTGGCCTATGATAGAGGTTTGGCATTGGACGATTTATTTTTTAAATATGGGGTAAGAGTAAATAGTAATTTGGTACAAGATTTAAACTGTGCAAAATTGCCCATGGTGATTGGAAAACAATCCGATGGGAGTCCATTGATGCAACGCATCCCCTGGCCTTATTATCCTTTTTTATTAGGAGAAGACAGGCACCCTCTAGTTCAGAATTTAGATCGGGTATTGTCCTTGTTCCCTTCCAGCATAGATACTTTACCCAACAGTGCAATTAAAAAAACAATTTTACTGAGCACCGATACCAATAGTAGATTAATTGCTACCCCTAATTTGGTTTCTTTAAATAGTGTAAAGGATGAGGCGGCAATGGCATCTTTTAATAAACACCAAGTACCCATTGCTGTATTATTGGAAGGAAAGTTTAGTTCCTTGTATGCCAATAGAATTTCAAGTATTTTAAAGGATAGTATTTTAAAAACTACGGGGAGGAATTATCTGGCAGTAGGCGAAAATAATTCAAAACAAATAGTGCTATCGGACGCCGATATTTTTACCAATCAAGTAGACAAAACAAGAGGGGCTTTGCCCATGGGAATGATTCCTTTTGAGGACTATCAATTTGCCAATCACGATTTTTATTTAAATAGTATTGCTTTTTTAAACGAGCCCTTTGGTTTATTAGAAAGCAGGAATAAGTTGCTTGTTTTACGCTTATTAGACAAACAAAAAGTAGAGGAAAATAGGTTGTTGTGGCAAACCATTATCATAGCTAGCCCATTGCTGATACTTTTTATTGGTTTTGCGCTATGGGCTTATTATCGGAAACGTCAATTTGCTCTGTAGCAAAGGATGTGTTAGCTTTGTAATATGTCTACAGATCAAATAGTATACCTTGTTTTTGGATGCGTAATAACGATTGCTTTAGTACTCGATTTGGGTTTTTTGAGTAAAAAAAATGCAGTTATCTCTATTGCACAGGCCTTGCGTCAAACTTTTTTATGGGTATTATTGGCTTTTGCTTTTTTTATTTTTATGTGGATCGAAGAAGGACAAAAATTAGCACTAGAATATTTGAGTGGGTATTTGATGGAATGGAGTTTAAGCATCGATAATATTTTTGTGTTCATTTTAATTTTTAGTGCGTTTAAAGTAAAAGAAAAACACATCCCTCGAGTTTTATTAATAGGCATTTTAACGGCAATTTTATTAAGAGTAGTTTTTATCACCGTAGGGGTAGCATTGGTTGCTAAATTTGCTTGGGTGCTTTATATCTTTGGTGTTTTTTTATTGTACACGGGCTATCAAATGTTTATTGCTGGAGAGGAGAGTCAATTCGATCCGCATCAATCCAAAGTATATTTATTTCTAAAAAAATATTTACCCATTGGTAATACCGACGGGGATGGTAAATTCGTTATTAGAGATCATAACAACAAGCCATTGTATACAAGTTTATTTGTGGTTGTTATTTTACTAGCCATGATAGACTTGGTATTTGCCTTGGATTCAATTCCTGCAGTGATGGGTATTTCCAGGAGTAGTTTGGTAATATACACTTCCAATATATTCGCTATTTTAGGCTTGCGTTCTTTATTCTTTTTATTAAGAGGTGCGGTGAATCAATTTGAACATCTTCAGCAAGGCATTGCCATTGTGCTAATTTTTATTGGAATAAAAATGTTAGGCGAGCATTATATTAACCAATGGTTGGATAAAAACACGCAAGTACTTATTTCTTTGATGTTTATTATTTTTTGTATCTCTGGATCTATTTTATATTCCATATTTACAGCTAAGCAAAAATTAGCCAAAGCGCATAAGAAAGAAGTAAACTAATTGCCCTACTTGAACACTACCCTCCAACATATTGCCCATAGCATTGATGCCCGCTTAGTTTTAGTGCAGGATGCACCAATAGCCTATTTGCTTATTGATAGTCGCCGTCTTGTTTTCCCGGAAACTAGTTTATTTTTTTCCTTACAAACAGCGCATCAAAATGGCCATGATTTTATTGCAGATTTAGTACAAAGAGGGGTTAAGAATTTTGTAGTGGAATCTCATTTTGATAGTAGCCCATTTCCACAATGCAATTTTATAGTAGTGGACAATGTATACAAGGCTTTGCAACAGATAGCGCAGCAACACCGCTCCTTATTCAACTATCCGGTGATAGGTATCACAGGAAGTAATGGTAAAACCATTGTGAAAGAATGGTTGGGACAGTTGTTAGCGGGGTCTTATAAAATTATTAAAAGTCCCAGAAGTTATAATTCGCAAATTGGAGTACCCTTAAGTGTTTGGGGCATGAGTGATGCGCACAATTTAGCCCTATTTGAGGCTGGCATTTCCACCAAAGGAGAAATGCAAATTTTAAAAGATATTATTGAGCCAACCATTGGTATTTTTACCAATTTAGGTACAGCACACCAAGAAGGCTTTTCCAGTGAGCAAGAAAAATTAAATGAAAAGTGGCTTTTTTTTAAAGATGCCAGTACAGTGATAGCGCCTTATTCTATTATAGATAAAGTCTCTAAAATAAATGATCAACAAATAATAAGTTGGGGTGCTGATGCAAAAGCCAGTTTGAATATTGTGTCAGAAACCGCCAATAAAAATGGAGTATTAATACAGGCCATCTACCAAACACAATCAAAAACTTTAGCAATTCCATTTACCGATAAGGCTTCTATCGAAAATACCCTTACCTGTTGGGCTACTTTATTGTTTTTAGGGATAGCCGATACCGTGATTCAATCCGAAGTGCTTCAGTTAAAGCATTTGGAAATGCGCATGCAAATTAAAAAAGGGGTACATCAATGCTATTTATTAAATGATAGTTATAGCAACGATTTATCTTCCTTGGCATTGGCTTTGGAATACGCCAAGCAGCAAGCGGGCTTACAACCCCTTACCCTGATCATTTCAGATTTTGCTCAAGCCGGTGAGCAACAATATATAGCCGCTGCCGAATTGTTGAAAGCCTATCCAATAAAAAAAATTATTACAATAGGCGCACAATGGGATTTATTGTTGAAAAAAAATAATGTTCAATTTTTAGTAAGTAGTTCCATTCAGTCATATCATAGCACTAAAGATTTTTTATCAAACTTGGATACCACTTTATTCAAAGAAGAATTTATTTTATTAAAAGGGGCAAGGGTATTTGAATTTGAAAAAATAAATAAGGCATTGCAATATCAGGTGCATCAAACTCAACTGGAGGTGAATTTGACGGCACTAGTTCATAATTTTAAAGTAGTAAAAAATAAAATTGGCCCTGCTGTAAAAATTATGGCCATGGTGAAAGCCTTTGGCTATGGAGCGGGAAGCACTGAAATTGCTAGGATACTTCAATTTCATCATGTTGATTATTTGGCAGTCGCTTATGCTGATGAAGGCGTGGAGTTAAGAAAAGCAGGAATACATTTACCTATCATGGTAATGAATGTGGATAGTGAAGCCTTTGATGTTTTGATCCAATATCACTTAGCACCCGAAATTTTTTCCCTAGATTTATTAGAACAATTTTCTGAGTATGTAAAGCAACAATCCATTCCCAATTTCCCCATTCACATCAAACTAAATACCGGGATGAATCGATTGGGTTTTGATGAGCAGGACATACGCGAACTTTGTACGGCTTTAAAAAAAGATACTTCTTTGAAAGTGCAATCTATTTTTAGTCATTTAAGTGCTAGTGCCACAGAGCGTTTTAAATTATTTACAGAACAACAATTAACTAAATTTAATCAATGGGCTGCTGAAATTGAAGAATCAATTGGGTATACGACTATTAAACATATTTCTAATTCAGGAGCTATTTTGGATCATTCAAAATATCATTTAGATATGGTTCGCTTAGGCATTGGTCTTTTTGGCCTCTCTACTTCAGCTACCGATTTTGAAAATGTATTACAAATGCATACCACCATTTCACAAATTAGAACCATTGCACCTACCGAAACGGTGAGTTATAATCGGTCCGGTACTTTAGAAAAAGAAACGGTGATTGCAACGGTTAGATTAGGCTATGCCGATGGGTTTAACCGAAAATTAGGAAATCGGAAAGGGGCCATGTGGGTGGCCGGGGCAAGGGCGCCAATTGTTGGGGACATTTGCATGGACATGACCATGATAGATATTACAGGGCTAGCCCATGTAAAAGTTGGGGATCAGGTGGAAGTTTTTGGACCACATTTGCCCATTGAACAATTGGCCAGCTGGGCCGAAACTATTCCTTACGAAATATTAACTTCGATTGGACAAAGAGTAAAACGGGTCTATATTCAAGACTAACTTATCTTTGCCACAATTATATAAAATCTATGAACGGGAAAAAAGTAGCTGCATTAATAGCGTTGATTATTTTTATTGATCAAGCTTTAAAATTTTATATCAAACTAAATTACTTTATAGGAGAAGAGCATGCCCTTATAGGCGCTTGGGCCAGACTGCATTTTGTAGAAAATGAAGGCATGGCTTGGGGTTTGAAATTTGGGGGTGGATTTGGAAAGATTATTTTAACCTTATTTAGGTTGGCTGCAGTCATTTGGGGTACTTTTTTAATCAAAGGCTTTATCAAACAAAAGTACCATACCGGTTTTATCGTTTGCGCCGCCTTAATCTATGCAGGGGCTGTAGGCAATTTAGTAGACAGCTTATTTTATGGACTTATTTTTGATGCTAGTTATCCTTATACCACCATGGTAGCCCATTTGTTTCCAAGGGGTGGCGGCTACGCTTCCTTTTTACATGGGAAGGTGGTGGATATGTTTTATTTTCCAATCATTCGCGAAGGCCATTTTCCAAAATGGTTTCCTCTATGGGGTGGAGAAGAGTTTGAGTTTTTTCGTCCTGTTTTTAATTTTGCCGATGCTTCCATTAGTACTGGTGTCATCACCTTATTTGTCTTCCAAAAGAAGTTTTTTAAAGAGCCTACTCAGGAAATTGCCAAAGGCCCGGAAGAGGCTTCCAACTAGCTATTGATAGTTAAGTGTGCCCCAAAATTGGGCTGGCCTTTTTTACAAGCTTATTCGTACCTTCGAGCCCTAAAAATGAGCTAGGATAAGCGTTTTATGAATAACAAGTACCCCGAATTAAATGGACTAAATCTTCCCGCTATTGAGGCAGAGATTTTAGCTGCCTGGAAATCAGAGCAAGCCTTTGAGCAATCTGTGACTTTAAGAGAAGGTAAAAAGCCTTTTGTATTTTATGAAGGGCCTCCAAGTGCCAATGGAATGCCTGGCATACATCATGTTATTTCAAGAACTTTAAAAGACATGGTTTGTAGATATAAAACCATGCAAGGTTTTCAAGTAAAAAGAAAAGGGGGATGGGATACCCACGGCTTACCTGTTGAATTAGGGGTAGAAAAAGAACTGGGTATTACCAAAGAAGACATTGGAAAAAAAATTAGTGTAGAAGAATACAATAAAAAATGTAGAGAAGCAGTTTTGCGTTATAAAAAAGAGTGGGATGATATCACCAATAAAATGGGATACTGGGTAGATTTAAACAATCCCTACATCACTTTTGAAAATAATTATATTGAAACCCTTTGGTGGATTTTAAGTACCCTGTATAAAAAAGGGTACTTGTATCAAAGTGTGAGTATACAACCTTATTCACCCGCAGCAGGTACGGGATTAAGTTCACATGAATTGAATCAGCCAGGAACCTATAAAGATGTAAAAGATACTTCGGCGGTAGCGATGTTTAAAGCGATTCAAAATGCAGGTAGTGAATTTTTATTTGATGCAGTAAAAGCGTCTTCTTCAAAATCGGAGGAAGTGTTTTTTATGGCATGGACTACTACGCCATGGACTTTGCCTTCTAATTTAGGATTAACCGTAGGACCCAATATTGAATATGTTTTAGTGCAAACCTATAATCCATATACAGCATTGCCTGTAAATGTTTTGCTGGCGAATGCATTAGTAGGAAAATATTTTAAAGAAGAAGGATTAACATTAGAAAGTTTTGCAGAAGGCGATAAAATAATTCCATGGAAAATAATTGCTACTTGTAAAGGAAGCCAATTGAATGGATTGCGTTACGAACAGTTGATGCCTTTTAAAGCCAATGATCCAAGTACTTTTGAGGGAGATCCTTTTAAAATTGTATTGGGCGATTTTGTAACCACCGAAGATGGAACGGGAATAGTACATACGGCTCCAGCTTTTGGCGCGGACGATTATAAAGTAGGACAAAAAAATAATTTAGGCATCATCACATTGGTAGATCGTGAAGGAAAATTTGTTGAAGGAGTAGGTGAATTTAGCGGCCGCTATGTAAAAAATTACAAGGACGAAAAAGAATACCAAGATGTGAACGTTGATATTTCTGTAAAGTTGAAAAAAGAAAATCGTGCGTTTAAAGTGGAAAAGTACGAACACAATTATCCGCATTGTTGGAGAACGGATAAGCCCATTTTATATTATCCATTAGATGCTTGGTTTATTAAAACTACTGCAGTTAAAGATAGAATGGTAGAGCTTAATAAGACCATCAATTGGAAGCCTAAAAGTACTGGTGAAGGGCGTTTTGGAAATTGGTTGGAAAATATGGTGGATTGGAATTTATCTCGTAGTCGTTATTGGGGCACGCCACTTCCTATTTGGAGAACAGAGGATGGCACTGAAGAAATTTGCATTGGATCGATTGATGAATTAACCCAAGCGTATACAGCTGCCAAAGAAAAAGGATATAATAAGGAAGTTAATTTAAAAATAATAGATGGCAAGTTGGATGTGGATTTGCATAAGCCATTTGTAGATCAGATTGAAATATTGAGTGCATCAGGCCAACCTATGAAACGTGTTTCAGATTTAGTAGACGTTTGGTTTGATTCGGGAGCTATGCCTTATGCGCAATGGCATTATCCTTTTGAAAACAAAGATTTAATTGACAAAGGAGAAGCTTTTCCTGCCGATTTTATATGTGAAGGGGTAGATCAAACTCGAGGCTGGTTTTATACTTTGCATACTTTGGGTGTATTGCTATTTGATAGTGTGGCCTATAAAGCAGTGATGAGTAATGGTTTGGTATTGGATAAGAATGGCAATAAAATGAGCAAGCGTTTGGGCAATGTGGTGAATCCATTTGAGACCATTGAAAAATATGGTGCGGATGCAACCCGATGGTATTTAGTGACCAATGCTTCTCCCTGGGATAATTTAAAATTTGATTTAGCGGGCATTCAAGAAGTGCAAAGAAAATTCTTTGGTACTTTATACAATACTTATCAATTTTTTGTGTTGTATGCCAACGTAGATAGTTTTCATTTTGAACAAGCGCCTATTCCATTAAAGGAAAGACCCGAAATAGATCGTTGGATTATTTCTTCTTTAAACACATTGGTTCAAACGGTTGCCAATGCCATGGACGATTTTGAGCCTACCACAGCAGGTCGTGCCATTGAAACTTTTGTAGATGAGCATTTAAGTAACTGGTATGTGCGCTTATGTCGTAGACGTTTTTGGAAAGGCACTTATACCGAAGATAAAATTGCAGCTTACCAAACTTTATATGAATGTATAGAAACCATTACTCGATTAATGGCGCCGATTGCTCCTTTTTTCTGTGATCAAATTTTTAGAAATTTAAATAGCATCACCAAAAAACATAAAGCAAGTTCCATACATCATGTAGATTTTCCTAAAGCAGATAGCACTAAAATAGATGCTGCCTTAGAAACAAGAATGCAAATGGCACAAGACATTTGTTCTTTGGTTTTATCTATCCGAAAAAAGGTAAACATCAAAGTGCGTCAGCCATTACAAAAAATATTAATACCTGTTTTAGATCCTTCTATGAAAAAAGCCATTGAACAAATGGAGGAATTAATTTTAGCAGAAGTAAACGTTAAAGAAATTAATTATATCACCGATACCGAAGGGGTAATAAGCAAAAAGGTAAAAGCTAATTTCAAGGTTTTGGGCGCTAAATTGGGAACCAAGATGAAACAGGCTTCGGCCCTTATTGCTAATTTGACACAGGCTCAAATAAGTAGTTTAGAAAAAGACGGGTCATTGCCATTGGTGATGGAAGGGGAGACTATTCAGTTGTTAATCAATGAGGTAGATATTATAGCGGAAGATATACCAGGATGGAGCGTGGCGGTTAAAAATGCCCTTACTGTGGCCTTGGATATTACCATTAGCCCAGAATTATTAATGGAAGGTAACGCTAGAGAACTGGTCAATAGGGTCCAAAACATCCGAAAAGAGAGTAATTTTGACTTAACGGACAAGATTTTGCTTGAAATTGAGGATAATACAGAGTTGAAAAAATCTATTATTCAATTTTCGGATTATATTTGCCGCGAAATTCTTGCACATCAAATAGACTGGGTCCCTTCCATCAAAGAAGGAGTTCTTGTGGAGATAAATGAGCATCAACTACGTATTTCAGTTAGACAAAAAGGATAAATATGGCTACAAAAAAACCAGCTCCAAAAAAGGCAGCGCCTAAAAAAGCAGCTCCTGCAAAAAAAGCAGTTCCTGTTAAGAAGGCAGCGCCTAAAAAAGCGGCTCCTGCAAAAAAAGCAGCACCCAAAAAAGCAGCTCCTGCAAAAAAAGCAGTTCCTGTTAAAAAGTCGGCTCCTGCAAAAAAAGCAGC
>Ga0209829_10001209_pt1 | contig 21500 bp, 15 predicted proteins | sample C_140205_EF_Meta_FD_187311 | JGI IMG/M metagenome (GOLD analysis project Ga0209829, IMG submission 187311) | Freshwater microbial communities from Lake Croche, Canada to study carbon cycling - C_140205_EF_MetaG (SPAdes) (version 2) | ecosystem: Environmental > Aquatic > Freshwater > Lake...
TGGCCGCCCGCGCACCGCAGGTGTGGGCTGGCGTGAGCGCTTGGGTGCCCATCTCCGACCTCGCCGCCTGGCACGCGGAGAGCACCGCCCGCAAGAACAGCTACGCAAAGATGCTCGAACAATCCTGCGGCGGCCCGCCCAGCTCGACGACCGAGAGCGAATATCGGAAGCGCTCCCCCCTTTTTCATCTGGCAGCAGCCAAGAATGTGCCGCTCGACATCAACACCGGTATCCACGACGGGCACACGGGGTCCGTGCCAGTGAGCCACTCGCTTCACGCGTTCAACGCGCTGGCCGCAGCCTCGGGCAACCCGGAACGCCAAGTCAGCGAGGCCGACATCCGCTCGATGGTGAAGGAGCAGAAGATTCCCGCCGCGCTCGCCAGCGAGACACAAACCGACCCTGAGCGGCAAAAGCCCGTGCTCTTCCGCCGCATCGCCAGCCAGGGGCGCATCACAGTCTTCGAAGGTGGACATGATTCCGAACCAGCAGCCGCTATCGCGTGGCTCGCCCGCCAGCACCGCGGCCAGGCCGCCGATTTCAGCTTGGGGAAGTCAATCGTCCACTCCACCGCCCTGGAAGTCGCAAAATAATCCGGTCCTTTCCAGTCAGTCCCCAGATCGCGCGAAATCCAACTAATCCATGAAGCCCATTCCAATTTTCCTGTCCGCCCTGCTCTTCGCATCCGTCGGCGCACTCTCTGCGGCAGAACCGTTTCCCGGCGAGAAGTCGGACTTTCGTGGTTTTGCCCGTCATCGTCTCACCGTGGATGGGCACAGCGTCACCGTCGTGAGTCCCACGCAGGCCGCGCCTGGCCGTCCGTGGCTCTGGCGCGGCGCATTCTGGGGCGACAAGGCGTATCCTTTCACCGAACTGACTGTCATCGCCGATCTGAAACTCGTCGAGCGGGGGTTTCATCTGGTGACAGCCGGGCCGGGTGTGCTGCTGGGTCATCCAAGCGGCAACAGGCACATGGACGCCATTTACGCCGAGATGGTAGGCCGACACGGCCTGGCGCCCAAGCCCGCAATGGTCGGGCTCAGCCGCGAGGCGCTCGGAACCTACCGCTGGGCGTCCGCCAACCCCGACAAGGTGGCGTGCATCTTCATGGACGTGCCCGTGTGTGACATGAGGAGCTGGCCCGGCGGGAAGCGGGTTGCAGGCTCCGGTTCGAAGGCCGACGGTGCGCCGGAGCAATGGAAGCTCCTGCTGAAGACCTACGGTTTCAAATCCGATGCCGAAGCGCTCGCCTGCCGCGGCAGTCCGGTCGACCTGCTCGAACCCCTTGCGAAGGCCCGCGTGCCGATCCTCCATGTGTGCGGGGACCGCGACAGCATCGTGCCGGTCGAAGAGAACTCCGCGGAACTCAAGGAGCGCTACGAGGCTCTCGGCGGCGAGATGCAGCTGATCCTGAAGAGAAATGTGGGCCACCACCCCTGCGGGCTCGAAGACCCGGCGCCCATTGTCGCATTCATCCAACGCCATGCCGGCTGACCGCCCGCCGTCAACCGGGCTTTCGCGCGCACCCCTCCAAACATGAAGCCATCAGCATCCCCCTTTGCCACACTCCTGTCCTGTAACCCCGACTTATGCTCACGATGATCCTTGCCCTCTGCCTGGCCACCGTGTGCGCGGCTGCACCTGACAACCGAGGGGTAACGCTGACCCCGGATGCCGAGTGGACGTACAAGACAGTTGGCGGCAAACCGCTGAAGCTTTCGGTGTTTCTGCCGGAGGGCTACGCCACGGGCATGCGGTTTTCCGCGATCGTGTACTTCCATGGGGGATCTTGGAAGGCGGGCGAGGCCGCGTGGCAGTTTCCGGACTGCGCGTACTGGCGGAGCCAGGGCATGGTCGCAGTTTCGGCTGATTACCGGCTCAAGGACCGCGACGGCGTGCAGGTCCCGCTGGAATGCGTCAAGGACGCGAAGTCGGCGGTGCGCTTCCTGCGTGAGCACGCGGCTAAGCTGAAGATCGATCCCGACCGGATCGTCGTCGCCGGGTCGTCAGCCGGCGGACAGCTCGCAGCGGCGACCGCGATGATCAGGGATCCGAAGTCGGAGCATGCTGACGACAACCACGATGTATCGTGCCGCCCCGATGCGATGCTGCTCTACAACCCCTATTACAAATGCGAGGAGTGGCTGTCGCCGCCGGCTCACGTTGCGCCCGGTCTGCCGCCCTCGATCACCTTTGTCGGCACCGAGGATCCGGTCGTCACGCCAGGGCCCCTCAAGGCCTTTCACGACGCGCTCAAGGCTGCGGGCAATGCATCGAGGCTCTACATCGCCGAAGGTGGCAAGCACGGGTTCTGCAACGGCCGGAATCCGTCCAATCCCTACTTCCACTGGTCATTGGAACTTGCCGATCGCTTCCTGCGCGACTCGCGCATCCTTGCCGCCGCCCCCGCCCCTGCGCATCCTGCCGCGGCCTCCCCGGTGAGGTTCGAGGCCCACGAATGACCGCCGAAAGCAGGCGCGAAAAGGCACAAAAAGAAACGGTGCAGCCACCGTGAGCGGTCAACGTCCTTACCCATCCATCATGCGGAAAATCATTTTCACGTTCTCCACCCTGCTGCTCACCGCTCTGGCCGGGCTTCACGCCGCCAGTCCGGCGGCGAAGCCTAATATTGTTTTCATCTTTTCGGACGACCACGCCGTCCAGGCCATCGGTGCCTATGGCGCGCGGTTGTCGGACTTCTGCCAGCAGCAGGGCGTCACGCCGAACATCGACAAGCTGGCGGCGCAGGGCGGATATTTCGTGAACAGTTTCTGCGGAAATTCGCTCTGTTCACCCAGCCGCGCTTCGGTGCTGACCGGGCTACTCAGTCATCATATATGAAAAACCTCACGTTCCTCACTGCACTGCTGCTGACGTCGCTGGCGTCACTGCCGGCCGCCGTCGCCGCGCCCGCCGCGCGCCCCAACATCGTCTTCATTTTCGCCGACGACTGGGGTTGGGGCGATCTGTCGTGTCACGGCCATCCCTACGTCAAGACCCCGAACATCGATCGGCTGGCCCGGGAGGGGACGGACTTCCACCGGTTCACGGTCGCGAGCGGCGTCTGCTCTCCGAGCCGGACCGCGATGATGACGGGGCATTTCCCGGCGCGCTACAATATCGACGGCCACTTCGCGTGGGTGAAGAACAACGCCCAGCGCAATATGCCGGACTGGCTCGATCCGCAGACGCCGACGCTGCCCCGGATGCTGCAGTCCGCCGGCTATGCGACCGCCCACTTCGGCAAATGGCATCTTTCGAATGACATGATCCCGGATTCGCCGCTGCCGAAGGTTTACGGCTACGACGACTACGGGGCGTTTAACTGCGCCGGGGAGCAGATGCCGGTGCATGAGGACGCGGCCCGTGCGATTGCCTTCATCGAGAAGAGCGCGGCGGCGAGGAAGCCCTTCTTCATCAACCTGTGGATTCACGAGCCGCACACGCCCTTTCACACCGTGCCCAAATACGAGTGGCGGTTCCGCGACATGAAGAGCCGCGAAGACCAGATCTTCGCCTCTGTGATATCGCATGCCGATGACCGTATCGGCGAGGTCCTGGCGGCGCTGGACCGGCTGAAACTGACAGAGAACACGCTGGTGATTTTCAGTTCCGATAATGGACCCGCCCGCGGCGCGGCCGGCGCAAAGCTCGATTTGTCCTACGATACCGCCACCGGCTCAGGCTGGGGCATCGCGGCGTCCAAGGGAATCACGGCCGGTCGGAAAGGCTACAAGGCCGCCTTGTTCGAGGGCGGTATCAACGTGCCCTTCATCACCCGCTGGCCCGGCCAGATCGCCGCGGGCAAGGTCGACCACACCTCGCTGATCTCCGCCGTGGATCTGTTGCCGACGTTCTGCGAAATCGCCGGCGCCCAACCGCCGCCCTCCTACGTGCCCGACGGCGTCAGCCAGGTGGCAACCCTCAAGGGCCGCGCCGCCCCCTCGCGCAGCAAGCCGCTCTTCTGGCGTATCGACGCGAACTGGCCTCCGCGCAAAGACGCGCCGGATCACTGGGCCGCCCACGTCGTCGTGGACGCTCACTGGAAACTTCTCGTCAGCCGGAAACAGGACCACGTCGAGCTCTACGATCTCCAGCAGGATCCGATGGAAAAATCGGACCTCAGCCCAGCGCATCCCGACGTGGTCACTCAACTCCGCCAGAAACTCGATGCCTGGCACGCGACGCTACCAACCCAACCCACCGGCGACGTTTTCTCCCAGGAACGCTCAAAATAGCATGGGCCGAGGAAAGCCACGTGACCCGCGCGCATGTCCACTCCATTTTTTTATCATCCATGAAGCCAACGATGAAGCACACCCTCTCAATCCTCGTCCTGCTGCTCGCCGGGCTCCACGGCGCGGAGGCCACGAAGCCCAACGTCATCTACATCATGGCCGACGAGCTTGGCTACTATGAGCCGGGGTTCATGGGTGGGATGACGATCCAGACGCCGAACCTCGATCGCATGGCGAAGGAGGGCATCGTGTTTCGCAATCTCTTCGCCGGTCCCTCCGTGTGCGCGCCGACGCAGTGCGCCTTTCTCACCGGCAAACACAGCGGGCACACATCTGAAACGTCTCCTGCGGGACAGGAGCCGCGCCAGCGATAGGCGCGGTTCATCACAACGTTGGGTAAAGAATGCATGCCTCGCTCATAGTTGTTTGCTGATTGAACATGTCGAATTGGCGCGTCCCAAAAATAACGCGTTCGGAAATATTGGGACAAACTTGATGTCAATCCGCCGCTGATACGGAATCGCGAGGTTGACGTGGAATAGGTCGAGATTTGCGCCAGATTGGCGCGGATTTGCTGTTTCTATACCGACCGTCTGAGAAACGCTCGAACCGCGCCGGCCCCCACGAGGTAGGGTGTTCATGCCGATTAGGGGAGCGTTTGAGAAACAGGGGATTTTCACGAGCCTAAGCCCTCCCTTCAGCTTCTTGTTCGAACACCTTGGCCGATCTCTCCGGTCACCATTTCACTCTTGGCAGATCTTTTCGACGGACGGGATTTCAGCTCACCTCGTAGTGGCCGACCTTTGTTGGCAGATCATTTCGGCAAAACGCCTCAATTCATTTTGTCACTTCCCACGCCAGCCAGCCACACTTCCCGCGCGCCTCCCGGAACATCAATCAACCGGCAAAAGCGAGAACGGATTGGCTCTGCTCAGGAAAGTCTTCCGACCAAAAAAACCGTCCTACCCAGATTTGGGGTGTTTGTTTCGGCGTCTCGCCCTACTGCGACGGCAACGGCGCTTCTGCCCAGCGCGCGAAATCATCCTTCAATGCCTGCGGCGCAGTCGCCGTCGGCGGAAACTTAGCTTTCAGCATGGCGAGCTGCTTGGTCGTCAGCCCGCGTGCCGCCCACCAATTCGCATTCGTCAAATCTGCGTCGGTCAAATCCGCGCCGTCAAATCGGGCCAACGATAAGTTCGTGCCCTTGAGGACCGCCGATTCCAATTTCGCTCCCTCCAGATTGCTCCCGATCAATTTTGCTCCGGTGAGATTCGCCATCAGCAGATCGGCGTCGGAAAGATCCGCGACCGTGAAGTCAGCATTTTCAGCTTCGATTTGCGCCAGCCGACACGCCCGCAACTTGGCGCCGCGCAGCACGGCGCCGCGCATCACCGCCTGTAACAGCCGCATCTCGACCATCTCCGCGTTGCTGAAGCGAGCGTTGGTCAAATCAGCCAGTTCGAGCGAGCCTCCGTTGAGTTTCGCTCCGCTGAGATCCGCACCGGCGAGATTGGCGCGCAGAAACTGCGCGAACTGCAGGTCCGCCCCCGGGAGCACCGCCCCGGCCAGGTTCAATCCCATCACATTCGCTGCGCGCCACTCATGGTTACCCGCCGCCACGAGCGAGCGAAACGCCGTCTCGCGCTCGCCCGACGAGAAGCCCGGCTGGCACATCACCCAAAAATTCCGCTCGCGCGCATCGCTCCGTTGCTGCCGCACCAGTGCAGCGGTCATCCACACATTGACCGTCAAGACCCCGACCACGGCCACGCCCAGCGTCACCGCCGCAATTTTCAACCACGGCGTGGCCGCAGACAGGGATGGACTTGGATTTTCGCTCATGGTGTCGTCGACGTGATGTTGGCATAATGATGAGTGACCGAAACACAATCCCCGTGACCGTCCCCGGTCCGACACCCCATGCACGCGCGTCCGCGATCGGACGTTCGCGGCGCAACTGGTTCCGCCTTTTCGCCGTGCTCGCGGGCCTGCTGCCGCTGGTCGCGCTCGAAGGAGGCCTCCGTCTGTTCGACGTCGGCCGGCCGGCCGACGCCCCCGATCCGTTCGCCGGGTTCAACCGGAATTTCCCGCTCTTCGAACGCCAAGGCGCCGTCTACCGCACCTCCCGTTCCCGCGCCCCCTTTATTGCGCCCCAAGAATTTCCCGCGGAAAAACCACCCGGCGGTTTCCGCATGTTTTGCTTCGGCGGTTCGACCGTCTATGGCCACCCCTACACGGGTGAGACGTCGTTTCCCAAATGGCTCGAACTCGAGCTCGCCGGCCGCGATCCGTCGCGCACCTGGCAGGCGATTAACTGCGGCGGCGTTTCCTACGCGAGCTATCGCATCGCCCCGCTGGTGCAGGAAGTCCTGCGCTATCAACCTGACCTCATTGTTGTCGCCACGGGCCACAACGAGTTCCTCGAAGACCGCACCTACCACTCGTTGAAGACGCGTTCCGCCCTCTGGTCCTGGGTCCAGCGCACCGCCTATTCGCTCCACGTAATTAATCTCGTCCGCCAGTCGCTCCACCACGACCGCGCCGCCGCACTCTCGTCGGCCGCCGGCTCGACCGATGGCGGGGAACTCAACCCGCACGTCAACACCCGGCTCGACTACGCCAGCGGCTACGCGTCCTACCGCCGCGACGAGGCGTGGTGGCAAAATGTCGTCGCCCAATATGACGAGTCCGTCCGCCAGATGGTCGCCGCGTGTCGTGCCGCGCACGTGCCCGTGCTACTCGTCCGCCTCGGCTCGAATCTCCGCGATTGTCCGCCCTACAAATCCGAGCACCGTACCGGCCTTGCCGCCGGCGCCGAAGCCGATTGGCAGGCCGCCTTCGATCTAGCAACTGCCGCCGAGAAAACCGATCTGCCGCGCGCCCTGCGACTCTATCAGGAGGCCGCTGCGATCGATGCTGACTACGCGTTGTTAAATTTCCGCATCGCGCGCGTCCTCGATCGACTCGGGCGTGCGCCGGAGGCGCTGCAATTTTTCCAAAAAGCCAAGGACACCGACATCTGCCCGCTCCGCATCACTGCGCCGCTCGAGCAGACACTCCTGCGGATCGCCGCCGGGACCAACACACCCCTCGTTGACGCCGCGCAAATCGTCGCCGCACGCAGCGCCGCTGGCATTCCCGGCAACGACTGGTATGTGGACCACGTGCATCCGACCATCGGTGGCCACCAACTGATCGCCCGCGCGATCGCCGCACAATTCCCCTCACGGGGCTGGCTCCCCTCCGCCGCCGAGTGGCCCGAAACTGAGCGCGTGAAAACCTACGCGAACCATCTCGCCACGCTCGGCCCCGCGTATTTGGCCGACGGCAAGCGCCGCCTCGCGTGGCTCGAAGACTGGGCGAAGCGCCAGCGCCTGGCCGCCGAGACGATTCCCGTCGATGCCACCGGTTTCGCCCGCCTCGCCTTCCGCCACCTCGACCTCGGCGACGATGACGCAGCACGGGACGCGTTGCGCGAAGCACTCAGGCGCGATGCCGCGGTGGCCGACCTCGTCCGCACGCGTGTGCAGGAGCTAACCGCCGAAGGCCGCGCCGAAAGCGCGGCCGCTCTGCTGCGCCAACTTCAGTGAGCAACCGGGAGCCCGGTAAAATGCGCTGGACCTTCCAACCGGTCGTCGTCACCTGCACGACTAGACAGCGACTCAGAGCCGCGTGTTGATACTGAAGCTCCACGTCGTCGGCTCGGCGTAGCGGTAAATGTAGTTCGGCCGGCCAGCCGGCGTGTTGAAGGACGTCGCACCGGTAATGCGGTAGCGGCTGTCGCCATTGATGATGTCGTAGACGTTCTGCAAACCGAGCCGGAAGGTCGTTTGGTATTTATTCAGGATGCGCCGGTCGTAGAGCAAATAGCCGCTGAGCGGAAACGAAGCGCCGGCCTTGTAGCTGACGCCATTGAAAATCGCGACCGTGTAGTCGGGGCCGAAGATGCCGTTGGCTCCCAGGCGCAGTCCGCGCACCCAGGGAATTTGATAATCCATCACGAAACTCCCGGTGTAGGGTGCGCTACGGCGGCCTGCGACCGCATCCGTGAGTGTGTTCGAGGTTAGCACCGTGCGGGCGTTGTTGAGCACCGCTACCGATTCGGCCATCGAGGGCGTGCCACCCGGAGCCGTGGCGGCTGCTGTGCGGGCTTCCGCCGCACTCAGGTAAGTCCGGAACTGGGAGAAATCGGCCTGCGCACGCACCGTCGACGTGGAAAACGTGACGCGCGTTTGCAGCCCCTTCCAGCGTTGGCCTTGGAGGGTAAGCTCCACACCCCGCGCCTGCTCATTGGAATTCACGGTGCGGCGCTCGTTGTTGAGACCATTGACGACCGTGACGTATTTCGGATCGGCCGGCAGGACATTGTTCGGGTTGATCAGGTCTTCGAGCTGGGTCTGACTGAGCACATCAGGCGCCCACGCATACGCGGCGTTGACGCGCTTGATGTCGTAGAAGCCAAGCGTGTAGGTGAGCTTGCGTTGGAAAATATCACCCTTGAGCCCCACTTCCTTCGTCTTGCCCCGCACCGGTCCGATGTCCGGACCGTAAAAAACCTGGCGCGACTGCCAATTGAACGACTCCGAATTCACTCCGTAAACATTTACGCTGACGTTCTCTTTGCGGATCACCGACCACGTCAGGCCGGCCATCTTGCTCACGGCGGCGAGATCGAACGTCGGATCGTAGGTATAGACCGATGGATTCTCCCACGGCAGACCCGGATGGATGAAATAGCCGCGCGCATCGGTGGCATACGCGGCGGCAGTCGGGATCTTCCGTTTCAAACTGTTCCAGCTTACTCCGACGAGCGAATGCAACCGACCGCCAAAATACTCACCGGAGAGCGAAGCGGTCTGGGTCTGCGCGTAGCGAATATCGACGAACGGCCCGGTCACAGTCGTGCTCTCGTAGATCACCGGCTTGAACTCCGGCGTGGTGCGCAAGTTGGGGAGCAAAAACTGATCCCAGAACGCCGTCGTGCCAAACGCCGGATCGTCGAGATAAGCGCGCAAGCGGATCCCGTTGTTAGCGATGAGGCCGGGCCCGAGTTCGTTGGCGAGGCCCGTGCGGCGGGAGAACTTGGTGTCGCGTTGCTTCAACGCGGTGACGACGAGGAGCTGTTTGCTCCAGCGACCGAAATCAAAAGGATACACGGCGGCCACCCGGCCCGCGACGACGATGTTGCCAAAGACTTTGAACGCCGCACCACCGATCGCTTCCTCGATGTAAGGACGGCCGGCGCTATCGACGCTCAATACGGGCGGGGTCTGGCTCGTGCCAAACGAATTGTCGTTCCGGTCCTCGTGTTGGAACTGCTGGTTGAACGCCGCCTCGATCGCCAATTTGCCGATGCGCTGCTCGAGCGTGACATTGGCCACATTGAAGATGCGGTTGTTGTAGTCCACGGTGCCGAGCATGTTCGTATATTGGTCGAAGCCGCCGAACGTCTTGAACGTGCCGTTCGGCAGCCGGATGGCCTGCGTCTGGCCCTGCAGGAGCGAAACCTGGTTGCCCGAGGGTCCGCTGCGATCGATCGCGAGCGGTGGATTCGTGGCGGTACGGTAGAGGATCTCCTGGTCCGAGGTGTAATACCACTGGTTGTTGCTCGAAAAACCGCGGCCGGCTGCAGCGACGTCGTTAATCGCCAGCGCACTGTCGGCGCGCACCCGGTGCGTCTCGCCCCGCTCGAGTTCGACGCGGATCGTCGTCGTCTTGAAGGGCTCGTAGGTAAACGCCAAGTCCGCCGCGCGAAACACGTCGTTGGTGCCCTTGACGTAGGTCTTGTTGCGGCGGTTCACGAGATTCAGCCGCATAAAGAAGTTGTTCGTCACCTTCCGGTTCACGTCGAATTGGAAGCGATAGGCATCATAGGAGCCGACGCTCGTAAACAATTCCTGCATGTTGCGCGAGCGTGCGCGCTTCGTGTAGATCGTCGCCTGACCACCCGGATTGGAATCGCCAAACATGAGCGAGTTCGAGCCCTTGTTGAAATCGAAGCGCTCAACGTTGTAGGCATCCGACGGGACGAACCACGTGAAGAAATTCCGCGAGCTGCCGCTGCCGCTCAGCCCGCGATACGTGATGCGGTCGTCGTTGCGGGACTCGAGTCGCGGCGTGACATCCACGCCCGAAACGAATCTCGCCGCGTCCTCCAAATTGAAGGCACCGAGGTCGCGCATGAATTCAGCGGTGATCACGTCAACCGTGACGGGAAGCTTGGCGAGGTCCTGATTGGTGCGGCTACCCGTCAGCGTGGTCGTCGCGAGCCAGGATTTGTCGTCGGTGTCGGTGACGGTGAACGGCGAGAGGGCGACGACTTCCTCGGTCGCCGGCGCTTTGGCCGGCTGGGCCACCGAGGGGCGAACGGCCATCGCCACGACAATGGCGGAAGCGCAGAAAACACGGGGCAGATACATAGTGGGAGGGGTTGAGGCTAGCGCGGGCTACCTCCGAACGGTCGCTCGCGAAGACCGACACCATGGAAATCAATTCCCGTTTGTCACGCCGTACCTGACGATTTCCCTGGACCCCTTTTCGAAATATCAAGCCTGCCATCGTCGTTTCGGTCGAACCACCGACCGGCGAAAAAATCCTCGCTCTCGCTTGCCCTCTTCGTCCTGAAACGGAACGCTGCGCCCCACTCCTGTCTTCGCCCCCCTTTTTTCGCCGCAGGCGTCTTTTCCCACGATGTCATCCCTTTCCCGTTTTCTTGCCTGCGCGCTGACCGCCTCCTTCGTGTCCGCCGCGGCCGATCTTTCGCCCTCGTCGCGCACCCCGTGGACGACCTCCACGATCACCGGCTCGCCCGAAGCGCCCGCGCCGTTTCGCGTCGAGCGTGCATTTCCCCAGCTCACCTTCGTGCAGCCACTCGAGGTCGCCGTGCTCCCCGGCTCAGATGGATTGGTGGTCGTCGAGCGCGACGGGAAACTGCGCTCGTTTCGCAGCGACGAATCCGCGACTGCCACGGATCTGTTCGGCGACTTGTCCCGGTTTGACCCCGAGCTGACCGAGTGTTTCTCCGTCACGTTTCATCCGAAATTTTCCGAGAACCGCTACTGCTACGTGCTGGCGATCGCCAAAACTCGCCGCCAGCCGAATCGCGAGAACGGCACGCGAATCATCCGATTCAACGTGACCGCCGATCCCGTTCCCCGCCTCGATCTCGCCACCGGCCGCGTGATCATCACGTGGCTCCAGGGCGGCCACAACGGCGGCAACCTTCGCTTCGGCCCCGACGGCATGCTCTATTTCGGTGCAGGCGACGCCGGCCCGGCGGAACCGCCCGATCCGTTCGTCACGGGCCAGGACATTTCCGACCTGCTCGCGAGCATTGCGCGCATCAACGTCGACCGCACCGATCCCGGGCTCGCGTATGCGATTCCCCGTGATAACCCGTTCGTCGACGTGCCCAAAGCCCGCGGCGAGGTCTGGGCCTACGGCTTGCGCAACCCGTGGCGCATCGCCTTCGACCCCGCTTCGGGTGAACTCTACTCCGGCGATGTCGGTTGGCAGCTCTGGGAAATGATCCAGCGCATCCAGCGCGGCGGCAACTACGGCTGGAGTCTCACCGAAGGCGGCCGCCAAGACGTGCGGCCGGACCGGCTCGTCGGCCCCTCGCCCGTGCTCCCGCCGCTCGTCACCCATTCGCACGCGGAAGCGGCGAGCATCACCGGCGGCGAATTCTACCACGGCGCGAAACTCCCCGCGCTGCGCGGCGCCTACGTCTATGGCGATTGGCAGACCGGAGTGTTCTGGTCGCTGCGCGCCGAGGGCGACCGCGTGACCGAACACCGCGAGCTGTGCCGCACGACCCTCGCGCCGGTGGGCTTCGGCGTTCAAACCGACGGCGAACTCCTCATTTGTGATTACGCCCGCGGCGGACTCTGGCGCCTCGCTCCCAATCCCGCCTCCGCCTCTCCGTCGAAATTTCCCCGCAAGCTCAGCGAAACCGGTCTGTTTGCCGACGCCGCCCGCCAAGTCCCCTCCCCCGGTGTCGTTCCCTACGCGATCAACCTTCCCCGCTGGGCCGACCACGCCACCAGTGAGCGCTGGGCGGGTTTTCCCGGCACCACCCGCGTGACGATCGCCACCGCGCAGGTCGCCTTTTTACCCGTGGGCCGCTGGGTTTTGCCAGACAACGCCGTGCTCGCGAAGACTTACTCGCTCGAACTCGAACGCGGCAACCCCGCCACGCGCCGGCGCGTTGAAACCCAGATTCTCCACTACAACCAACAGCAGTGGTCCGCCTACAGTTACCGCTGGAACGCCGCCCAAACCGACGCCGAGCTGCTCCCCTCCGGTGGCGACGAAGCCGTGTTCGACCTCAAAGATTCCGCTGCTCCCGGCGGCACACTGCGCCAGACGTGGCGGTTTCACAGCCGCGCCGAATGCCTGCGTTGCCACAATGCGGAGCTCAACTTCACGCCTGGCTTCAACCCGCTCCAACTCGCCCGCCCCGCTCCCGCCGCGCCGGACCGCCCGCTCGCGGCGCTCCTCCCCGCCGAGCTCTCCCTTCCCGATCCGGCGCTGGCCGCCTCCCCCGGCGACCTCGGCTCACCCGAACTGCGCGCCCGCTCCTACCTCCACACCAACTGCAGCACCTGCCACCGCTTCAACGGCGGCGGCTCCGCCAATCTCCTCCTCAATCTCGAGCGCCCGCTCACCGACGCGAAACTCCTCGACGAGAAACCCGTGCAGGGCGACCTCGGCCTCCCCGACGCCCGCGTGATCGCGCCCGGCGATCCCGAGCGCAGTGTCTTACTCTATCGCCTCGCGACCGAAGGCCGCGGTCACATGCCCTATCTCGGCAGCCGCCTCGTCGACGAACCCAGCCTCCTGCTCGTGCGCAACTGGATTGCCGGCCTGGATTCCAACCTCGGCACCGTCACGTCCGCCGCCGCCGCGCAGCGCGCAAAAGAACGCACCGCCCTGAGCTCCCTCCGCACCGGCGACACCACCGTGCTGCCCACACTCCTCTCGACCGGCAGCGGCGCCTTCGGCGTCACCCTTGCGCTCATCGAAGGCACGCTCCCGCCCAAGTCCCGCGCCGCCGCGATCACCCAAGGCGCCGCGCTCACCGATCCGCTCCGCCGCGATTTGTTCGAGCGGTTCTTGCCCGATGACCAACGCCGTCGCGTGCTCGGCTCCGCCTTCGACCGCGCCGCCCTGATGGCCCGCTCCGGTGACGCCACGCGCGGCCGCGCCGTGTTCTCTACGGTGTGCGTCGCCTGCCATCGCCTCGGCGACACCGGCATCGATTTCGGCCCCGACCTCGCGCACATCGGCACCAAGTGGGACCGCGCCGGCCTCCTCGAACAAATCGTCGCCCCCTCCGCCGTCGTCGACGCCGCCTGGCAACTCGCCACCGTCAACCTCAAGGACGGCGGCACCAAATCCGGCTTCATCACGGCACGCGACACCACCGTCATTACGCTACGCCAGGCCGGTGGCCTCACCGAAAAAATTCCCGCCGCTCAAGTGGCGAAGCTCAGCACCACGCGCACCTCGGTCATGCCCGAGGGCCTCCTCCAAGCCCTCACCGCCCCCGAGGCGGCCGATCTCCTCGAATTCCTCACCAGTCTGAAATAGTGCCCTCTGCGTTACCCCGAGAATTTCACCCCTCGACTCTCGCCCCATGAAAAGCCCCCGATACGTAGTCGCCTTGCTTTCACTCAGCCTCGCCGCCGTCGCCGCCGACACCAAAAAATCCGGCGGCCGGAATAAGGCCGCCACGCCGGCCAATCCGGCGTTCGCGAACCTGCCGGACCTTTCGGATTCCCGGCCAAAGCACGTTCCCGTCGGGGACTTCACGTTGCCCGACGATCTCGAAATCACCGTCTGGGCCACGACGCCGTTGCTCTCCAATCCCACGAACATGGACACCGATGCGGCCGGGCGCATCTACGTCGCCGAGGGCGTGAATTATCGCAGCCACGAGCTGCGCCGGCCGGCCGGCGACCGTATCGTCGTGCTCGAAGACACCGACGGCGACGGTCGCGCCGACCAAGCGCACACCTTTGTGCAGGAAAAAGGCCTCATCGCCCCGCTCGGCGTGAGCGTCTTCGACAACCAAATCGTCGTCGCCCAGCCGCCGAGCATCATCGTCTACACCGATGTGAACCGCGACGGAAAGTTTGATCCGGCCGTAGATCGCCGTGAAACGATTCTCACCGGCTTCAACGCCCAGAACCACGATCACAGCTTGCACGCGACGATGGCGGGACCGGACGGCAGATGGTATTTCAACGAAGGCAATTGCGGCGCGCTCGTCACCGACAAAGACGGACGAACCTTCCGGCTCGGCGGCACCTACTACAACAACGGCGCCGGCAACCCGCTTTGGTTTAGCAACCCCCGCGAGTATGCCGGCCAGCCCAGCGACGACGGCAAGGTCTGGCTCGCCGGTGCGATCGGACGCATGAACCCCGACGGTTCCGGCGTCCAAATCGTCGGCCATGGTTTTCGCAACAGCTACGAGAACTGCCTCTCGTCCTACGGCGATATCTTCCAAAACGACAACGACGACCAGGGCTCGTGCCGCAACACGTGGCTGATGGAAGGCGGCTACCTTGGCTACTTTTCCAAAGACGGCCAGCGCGTCTGGAACGTCGACAAGCGTCCCGGCCAAACCGTGCAGACCGCGCACTGGCGTCAGGAAGATCCTGGCTCGCTGCCGGCCGGCGATGTTTACGGCGGGGGCGCCCCGACCGGCATCGCGCTCTACGAGAACGGCGCTTTGCCCGCCAAATACGCCGGCACGTTGCTCAGCGCAGATGCGCGCCAGCGGGTGATCTTCGGCTACCAACCGCAGCTCGGCCGCGGTGCCGCCATCGAGCTCGGCGCTCGCTCCGAGTTTCTCGCGAGCAAGAAAAACACCTTGTTTCGCCCCTCCGATGTGATGGTCGGGGCCGACGGTGCGCTCTACATCGCCGACTGGTTCGACAACCGCGTCGGCGGCCATGCCGACAACGACGAGAGCCTGTCCGGCACGATTTATCGGATCGCCCCGCGCGGTTTCAAACCGGCGATTCCCAAACCCACCGGCGACGCCCTCGCCGACGCGATCAATCGCCTGAAGAGCCCGGCGACCAACGTTCGCTACGCTGGATTCGTCGCCTTGAAAGCCGCCGGTGAAAAGGCGCTGCCCGCCGTTCAGGCCCTGCTCGCCAACTCGGACCGCTGGATCAGCGCGCGCGCCGTGTGGCTGCTGCCGCTGTTGGGCGAAAAAGGCGCGGCCCTCTGTCGCGAGCGCCTGCATCACGCCGACGCCGAACAACGCCTGCTCGCCTTCCGTGCCCTGCGCAACGCCGGCACCGATGTTCTGCTGCTGGCCCGCGATCTCGTCACCGACCCCAGCCCCGCCGTGCGTCGTGAGCTCGCGATCCCGCTCCGCGACGTGGATCGCACCAAGAAACGCGATCTCGTGGCCAAACTCTTCACCCAGTTCCGCGATGCCGATGATCGCACCTACCTCGAAGCCTGCGGCACCGCCGCGCTCGGCATCGAGTCCGACGTTTGGGCCGAACTCGCCAAAGCCCAACCGGCCAGCCTGAAGTGGTCGCCCACCTTTGCCCGGATCACGTGGCGGCTGCTCCCGCCGGCCGCCGTGCCCGCGCTGATTCAGCGCACTGGCGCCGCGGCGTTGACCGCGGCGGAACGGCGCCTCGCCTTCGACACCCTCGCGTTCATCGGCAATCGCGAAGCGGTCGCCGCCATCGGCGATTTTGCGGCGGGCAAAGATGACGCCATTAAAATTCAGGCGATTTGGTGGCTCTTCAACCGCGGCCTTGATCACTGGAAAGCCTTCGGCACGCGGGAAATTCTCGTCCAACGCGGCATCTACGATCCCGCAAAAGTGGTGTTGCAATCCATCGTCGCCCCACCGGATGCACCGAATAAGTCCCTGCTCCCGCCACCCGCCGAAATCGCCCGGCTCACGGGCGATGCCGCGCGCGGCAAAACGCAATCTGCCCGCTGCATCATGTGCCATCACCTCGCGGGCACCGGCGTCGCCTTCGGCCCCGATCTCGCCGGCTGGGTGAAGGATCAAGGCGTGGAGGCGTTCATCACCGCCGTCGTTTCGCCGTCGCAGGATATCGCGCACGGCTACGAACTCACCCACCTCGACCTGAAAGCGGGCGGTTCGATTGATGGCATCGCCCACAGCGTCGGCGACCCGGTGATGATCGCGTCGATGGGCGGCGTCACCCAACTCGTCCCGCGCGACCGCATCAGGACGATGCGGATCAACCGCTTCAAATCGCTCATGCTCTCCGCCGAGCAACTCGGCCTCACCGCGCAGGACCTCGCCGATCTCGCCGCGTATCTCCGGACCCTGTAAGCCGCCGACCTGCTCGATTCCTCGCCACCTTGAAATAGTCCCCTCTGCGTCACCCAGCCTATTCCACCCTCGTCTACTCATTCCATGCTCTCCCTTCGCTCCTTTCTCCCCGTCTCTCTTTCTCTCCTTCTCTCCCTCGCCAGCTCCACCGCCACCGCCGCCCAAGCCTATCCTCCCTCCTTCACCGGCGCCCGCACCGAGGTCTACAAAACCATCGGCGACACCCAGCTCTCGCTCTACATTTTCGAGCCACCCGCCGCCGTCGCCAAAACGAACCGCCCCGCCATCGTATTCTTTTTCGGCGGCGGCTGGACCAACGGTTCACCCGCGCAGTTTGAACAACACTGCCGCGCCCTCGCCGCGCGCGGGATGGTCGCCATTACCGCCGACTACCGCGTCGCCTCCCGCCAAAAGGCGAAACCCATCGACTGCGTCGCCGACGCCAAGTCCGCCGTCCGCTGGGTCCGCGCCAACGCCACGCGTCTCGGGATCGACCCGCAACGCATCGCAGCGGGCGGCGGCTCGGCCGGCGGCCACCTCGCCGCCGCCATCGCCACCGTCCCCGGTTTTGAAAGTCCCGGGGAAGACCTGAAGATCAGCTCCGTTCCGAACGCCCTCGTCCTTTTCAACCCCGCCCTCGTCCTTGCTCCGCTCCCCGGCCTGGAACTCGCCAACTTGGACGACCGCGTCCCCGCCGAACGCCTGGGCACTGACCCAAAAAATCTCTCGCCCGCGCACCACGTGAAAAAAGGCACGCCGCCCACCATCATCTTCCACGGCAAAGCCGACACGACCGTCCCCTACGCCACCGCCGAAGCCTTCACGACCGCGATGAAAGCCGCCGGCAACCGCTGCGAACTCGTCGGCGCCGAGGGCGAAAAACACGGCTACTTCAACTACGGTCGCGGGGACAACGCCGCCTACCGCGCCACCCTCGCCGCCACCGACACCTTTTTCGTTTCCCTCGGCTGGCTAAAACCAGCCGCGAAATAAACCACCAACGCGCGCGCACGTTTCCGTCAACTCCACCCCATGCACGCCTTCCGCCCTTTTCTCCCCCTCTCTCTTTCCCTCCTTCTCTCCTTCTCCTTCTCCGTCACCGCCACCGCCGCAGCCGCAGCCCCCGCGCGCCCGAATCTCCTCATCATCCAGACGGACGAGCATAATTTCCGCACCCTCGGCTGCTACCGCGCGCTGCTCCCGGCCGACCAAGCGTTCATCTGGGGCGAGGGCATCAAAGTCGATACGCCCCACCTCGATTGGATCGCCGCTCACGGGGCCATCGCCGACCGCTTCTACGCCACTTCGCCCGTCTGCACCCCATCCCGCGCCGCACTCCTCACCGGCCGCTACCCGCAAAACACCGGAGCAATTCAAAACGATCTGCCGATGCGTGACGACCTGGTCACCTACGCCGAAGTCCTCCGCCGCGCCGGCTACGCGACCGGCTACGCGGGCAAGTGGCACCTCGACGGCGACGCGCGTCCCGGTTTCGCCCCCGCACGCAAATTCGGCTGGGAGGAAAACCGCTACATGTTCAACCGCGGTCACTACAAAAAACTGATCGAAGATGAAAAGGGTCCGCGCGTCGGTTCCGTCAACGCCCAGGGCGTCCCCACCTACGCTGTCGACGGCGCCGACGCCAAATCGTTCACCACCGATTTCCTCACCGACCGCACCATCGATTTCATCCGCCGCCACGCCGCCACGCCGTTCTGCTGGCACGTGAGTTTCCCTGATCCCCACGGCCCCAACACCGTGCGCGCGCCCTACGACACGATGTTTTTCAACCTCGATTTCAAACAGCCCCGCAGCGCGCAATCGCCCGGAAAAAATCTTCCCGCCTACGCCGCGACGCTCGCCGGTGCCTTCAACAAAAACCAGATGGCCCTCTACTTCGGCATGGTGAAATGCCTCGACGACAACATCGGTCGCATCCTCGCCACGCTCCGCGAAACTGGTCAGCTCGAGCGCACCTTCATTGTCTTCACCTCCGACCACGGCGACCTCTGCGGCGAACACGGCCGCGACAACAAAGGCGTGCCCATGGAAGGCTCCTCGCGCATCCCGTTTCTCCTGCACGCCCCCGGTGTCGTCCCGCCCGGCACCGTCGTCCGCTCCGCCCTCGGCAACGTCGATTTCAAGCCGACGATCCTCGCGCTCATGGGTATCGCGAATCCCACGACCGACGAAGGCCGCGACGCCTCCGCGCTCTTCCGCACCGGCCGCACCCCCGCCGATTGGGCCGACCTTTCCTTCGTGCGCATTGGTGGCGGCCCGAAACGCACCACCCCCGGCGAAGACGGCGAGTTGGCCGAAGGCAATGGCTGGCTCGGCACGTTCAGCCGCGACTACAAATTCATCGTGGCCCCCGGTGCCGCCCCGAGCCTCTTCGACCTCGCGAACGACCCGCACGAACTCACGAATCTCTTCAGCGCCCCCGCCCAGCGCGCCACCGTGCGCCGCCTCGCCATCGCGCTCCACGACTACGCGCAACGCTTCCAAGATCCCCACCTCGCCGCCCCCCGCGTAAAATCCGACCTCGCCTGGGCGATGTCCGCGAGCGCCGACTACCCGGCCCCCGCCGACCCCGAGCCTGCTGCCGCCGGCAAAGCCAAGCGGAAGAAAAAACAGTAAACCCAATCGAGGATCTTCGCTGGGGACGCGACGTCGCTGTCGGGTCCTGCATCGATCACAACGACGCATCGTCCCAATCAAACTGAGCGCGGGAAGTGTCAGCGCCGCTGTCGAGCGAGCCACGCACGGTGAGGCTGTATTCTTGGAAACGACTGTTGGGCTTTTCAGGGAGGGTCATTTCCATAAGGCCTGCCGTTACGGCCGATTGCTGGTCGTGTTCGCGAAAGTGCTTTTTATCCCTCAATCTCAGTGCCGCGGTGATCTCGCTCGGGTTCATTTCCCGTTGGAGCACGGCTAGCATCAGCCCGACTTCGGGGTGACTTCGGACGTCTCCGCTACGCGCCATTGTTCAACCCGCCGCGCAAGCTGACGCTCTCCGCGAATCTCGGATTTTGACTGCTGCTGACCGATCAGGTGAGCTACGTAACTCCGAGGCTATCCCCGCCGTCGTTCCCTCGAGTCGATGAAACCAGTGCTCCCGAGCGCATCCGCCTTCTTTCCGATCGTGATCGCCTGTGGCTTGTCCGCCGGTGCGGCGGGTGCCCAAACCGGCGCTCGTTTGGACGAGGCCTTCCGGCGCGCCGACCGCGACGGGGATAGCCGGCTCTCCGCCGACGAAGTCGCGCGTTATCCCCAGCTCAAGACCTGGCTCCAAGGTGCGGATAAAGACGGCGACGGCTGGATCACCTTCGATGAATTCCGCGCGCATCTGATCGCCGGAGCGCGTCCACCTACCGCGCCAACCACGCCAACCACGCCGACGTCGCCCGCAGCGCAGCTGGCGGCCGGCGAGCATACGCGCACTGTTATCGTCGATGATGTGTCACGGCGCTACCGCGTGCATGTGCCGAAGATTTACGACGCCACGCAGCCCACACCTGTCATGCTAGTTTATCATGGTGGCGGCGGCAATCCGGAGAGCATGGTGCGTCTCACGGGGCTCAACACGAAATCGGACGAGGCCGGGTTCATCGCCGTCTATCCTTACGGCAGCGGCCTCGATCCCGAGCGGTTGCTCACCTTCAATGGCGGCGAGTGCTGCGGCTTCGCGATGCAGCGCAAGATCGACGACGTCGCCTTCACGCGCGCCCTGCTCGACGATCTCGCCACAGTCGCGAACGTTGACGCAAACCGCGTCTTCGCCACCGGCCTCTCGAACGGTGGCATCATGTCGCACTACGTCGCCTCCGAGTTGTCCGATCGTATAGCCGCCATCGCGCCGGTCGGCGGGCCATTGATGATGGACGCGTGCCGTCCCAAGCGTCCTGTCCCTGTAATGCACTTCCACGGAACGGGCGATGAGTTTGCGCCATTCAACGGCGGCTATGGCAAAGGAGGAGCCGGTGGCAAGGGTGTGACCGATTTCAAGTCCGTTGAGCACACCATCCAAAACTGGGTCAAAGCAAACGGCTGCAAACCCGAACCTGAAATCGTCGCGCTGCCCGACAAGGCGGACGACGGCATGAAGTCCACCCGCAAAACCTGGGGCGGCGGCAAAGACGGCAGCGAAGTTGTGCTCATCGAGATCGAAAACGGCGGCCACACGTGGCCTGGCATGGACCCGCCGGTCGCCATGCTCGGCAAATCGACGAAGGATATTTCGGCAAATGACCTGATGTGGGAGTTTTTCCTGCGCCATCCTCTGCCCTCCTCCCGCTAGCCCGCCGGTCCACCTGCGGGCCCATGGCACACTCTGGACTTTCACGCTTCGAGGCGACTTGCTCGACGTCCAGCGGTCCTCACCGCCCTCAGCCCCCGTCGTCATGAAAATTCGCCCCCTTGCCGCCCCTGCGTCCCGCCGGGAATTTCTGCAAACCTCCGCACTCGCCGCCGGCTCGCTCCTCCTCACCCGTGCGACCGCGCGCGCCGCCGATGCTTCAACACCCGCCAACTCGCGCCTCCAAATCGCCCTCATCGGCGTCGGCGGTCGCGGCAAGGCCGCCCTCACCGCATTGCAGGGCGAACAGATCGTGGCGTTCTGCGACGTCGACCACGTGCGCGGACGCGAGGAAGTCGCCGCTAATCGCGTATCCTCCGCTGCGCTCGCACGTTTTCCCGACGCGCGCTGGTTTCACGACTACCGCGAAATGTTTGAACAGATGGCCGACCAGATCGACGCCGTCGTCGTCAGCGTGCCCGACTTCATGCACTACGCCATCGGGATGGCGGTCCTGCGTCAGCGCAAACATCTCTACATGGAAAAACCGCTGGGTCGCTGCATCACCGAGGTGCGGGCCCTGCGCGCCGCCGCCGCCGAAGCCGGTGTCGTCACGCAGATGGGC
>Ga0209829_10001210_pt1 | contig 21480 bp, 22 predicted proteins | sample C_140205_EF_Meta_FD_187311 | JGI IMG/M metagenome (GOLD analysis project Ga0209829, IMG submission 187311) | Freshwater microbial communities from Lake Croche, Canada to study carbon cycling - C_140205_EF_MetaG (SPAdes) (version 2) | ecosystem: Environmental > Aquatic > Freshwater > Lake...
TCGGCATAAATTAAATTATATGATCTCTTTATAGGAGCGGGTTGCATGTTCATACAAACTGAGACAACACCAAATCCATCAACGCTGAAATTTCTGCCGGGCAAAACGGTTATGTCGAAAGGCACGGCTAATTTTACTGATGAGACTGAGGCTCAGAAATCACCTTTGGCCAATGCTCTTTTCATGGTCAAGGGTGTGCAATCGGTCTTTTTTGGAAGCGATTTTATCTCCGTCACAAAATCGGATGGGGAATGGCAGCATTTGAAGCCTGCGGTTCTGGGCGCAATTATGGAGCATTTTACCTCTGCCGCTCCACTCTTTGCTGATGAGGACGCACAGGACCATGAAGCTGGCGAAGAGTTCTTTGAGCCTGAGGATGCACAAACGGTAATGGGTATTAAGGAATTGCTGGAAACCCGTATTCGCCCAGCTGTTGCTGGCGATGGCGGTGATATTGTCTTCAAAGGCTATCGGCAGGGCATAGTCTATCTGACTATGAAAGGCGCGTGTTCAGGCTGTCCTTCATCAACAGCGACATTGAAAAATGGCATTCAAAATCTTTTGCGCCATTATTTGCCTGAAGTTGTTTCCGTCGAACAGATGTAACTTCAGGGATTGAACAGCTGATATGAAAATTCTGGCCATTGACACAGCTCTTCAGGCTTTATCTGTCTGTGTCTCGCAGAATAATCCAGATGTTCAGACTCACTCTGAAACGATCCAAATGTTGCGTGGCCAGGCCGAGGCTTTGATGCCGACAATTGAGCGCGTGCTTTCCAAAGCGCAGATGGAAGTCTCGGATCTCGATCGTATTGCAGTTACGATTGGTCCGGGCTCCTTTACAGGCATCAGAGTTGGGCTTGCTGCCGCCAAAGCGCTTGGTCGTGTCTGTCAAAAGCCAGTTCTGGGCATATCAACTTTGGCAGTCTTAGCTGCCCCGCTCATCGAAAAGCAGCAAGGGGATATGATTGTGAGTGCGATTGATGCACGCCACGACCATATTTATATGCAAGTTTATACCGGCACAGGCCGCTCGGTTTTTGGACCGAAGATCATCTCACTGCGCGATGCAATTCGAATGATCGGCTCTGGCCCATTCAATGCGTTGGAAATGGTTCTGCCCTTTTGGCTCAAATTGCGGAAATGGCAGGAATAAAAGCACAGATCATTGAGGATTCTTCTATACCAAAGATCGAATATGTTGCCCGCCTCGGCATGCTTGCCGATCCGCATCATGCCATAGCAAGGCCCCTTTATCTCAAAGCGCCGGATGCCAAGCTGTTGAGTGAGCAATCTTCCCACATGGCTTCAGCCTGATTGGAGAGAGAAGTGTTTTGGGAAGCCAAAGACCTAAATATCAATATTGAGCCGCTTCTCAATGTCAGCTCTGCAGATTGTGTCCGTCTCCATAAAGAAGGCTTTCTGCATGCCTGGAGCGAATCTGAATTTGATACCCTCTTGTCCTCTGCCAATATTACAGCGGATGGTGTTTTTCTCAGCCAATCAAAAAGATTAATTGGCTATATCTTATCCAGGCGGGTTTTGGACGAGGCTGAAATACTGACCATTGTAATGGACCAAAAATATAGAAACAAAAAACTAGCCACAAAGCTTCTTCAGTTTCATCTGGAAATTTTGATCAAACAAGGTATCAAAAGATTGTTTTTAGAAGTTGCCGAAACAAATCAGGCGGCGCGAAAACTTTATGAACGTCTCGATTTTGCGATCATTGGTGAACGACAGGGCTATTATAGAAGTGAAAATGGCGAACGTCTGAAAGCCCATGTAATGAGTAAAAACCTCTAGGAGCTCCTAACATGGTGAATACGCAGTGCTCGGAGATAGATCATCATGACTAAGAAGAAGCTATTTGTGAAGTCATTTGGCTGTCAGATGAATGTCTATGATTCCACGCGTATGATCGATACGCTTGTGGGAGTTGGCTATGAAGAAAGCCAATCTGAACAATCAGCAGATCTTATCATTTTGAACACCTGCCATATTCGGGAAAAAGCTTCGGAAAAGATCTTCTCTGAATTAGGCAAGCTTCGTGTTTATAAAGAGGGAAGACATAAAGAAGGCCTGCAAACACGCATCGCAGTTGCAGGCTGTGTCGCGCAAGCTGAAGGCGGCCAAATCATTAAGCGCGAAAAATCTGTCGATCTTGTCATTGGGCCTCAAAATTATCATCGTTTGCCAGATTTACTCAATCGGTTGGACTCAGAAACTGCCCTTGTTGATACGGAATTTCCTGCCGAGGAGAAATTTGACTTTCTCCCGTATCCAACAGAAGAAAAAACAAGATCACGTGGCATTTCAGCCTTTGTGACTATTCAGGAAGGGTGCGACAAATTCTGCGCCTTTTGTGTGGTGCCCTATACAAGAGGGGCAGAAAATTCTCGCCCTGTTGAGAAGGTGATTGAGGAGATTAAAAATCTCACGCAATCGGGTGTTCGCGAAGTCACTCTTCTGGGCCAGAATGTGAATGCTTATTCTGGCCCAAACAGAGTCGATCAAAGCGTCTCACTGGCGGGCTTAATTCAACTCATCTCAGAAATCCCCGGCATCAAGCGCATTCGCTATATGACCAGTCATCCTAATGATATGCAGGCAGACCTCATTGCAGCGCACGCAAATCAAAAAGCCTTAATGCCCTTTTTGCATCTGCCCGTTCAATCAGGTTCAGATCAAATTTTGGCGGCGATGAATCGCAAACATACGGCGCAGGACTATCTTGATCTGATCAAAAAAATACGCACATCCAATCCTGACATAGCGCTCTCATCTGACTTCATCGTCGGCTTTCCCGGAGAAACAGAAGCTGATTTTGAGGCTACGCTTGAATTGATAAGGCAGGTTCGATTCGCCAGTTGCTATTATTTTAAATATTCGCCCAGAATCGGCACCCCAAGCGCTGATCTAACTGACCAGATCTCCGAGACCGTCATGCAAAATAGGTTCGCGAGATTACAAGACTTAGTGGAAGCCCAGAGGCGTGAGTTTAATCAGAGCATGAAAGGCAAGATCCTCGAGGTCTTGGTCGAGAAGAAGGGCAAATATGAAGGTCAAATTATGGGCAAGTCCCCCTATATGCAGCCCGTTCACGTTAAGGCATCTGATGAGTTGATTGGCCAGCTAATCAAAGTAGAAATAACTGATATTTCTACAAATTCCCTCTTTGGGAGCATTGTTGATCAAGCCGCCCTTTAACTGAAGTGGCCCAGATGACCTTCGATATGACTCTTCTTATTTGCCTCGCCGCATGCGATGGTATGAGAATCACGCGATAGGTGTGGGAGATCTAATGGACCCTTATCAGACAACGCTATCTTTTGACGAAAACCGGCTCGTAAGCCTTGTGTTTGGCCAATATGATCAAAATGTAGCACGTATTGAACGGCGTCTGGGTGTTGTCACTCATCTCAATGGCAATCACATTATCATTAAAGGCCCCATGGAAGCTTGCGAGCGAGCCAAACAGGTTCTTCAATCTCTCTATGAGCGCGTCAAAACGGACCAGTCCATTTCTCTTGGCGACGTAGATGGTGCTATTCAGGAAACAGGCTCGCAGGGATCTTTATTTCCAGCTGATACGGAAGCCTCACGACAGGCGTTTGATCAAATTGCAACTCGCAAGCGAGGCGTCAGAGCAAGAAACCGCGCGCAGGATCTTTATCTGCGGTTGTTGAAGAAGAAAGAATTGGTTTTTGCTGAAGGCCCGGCAGGAACTGGCAAGACCTGGCTTGCCGTCGGGCATGCGGTTTCTCTTCTCGAAAAGGGATTGGTTGAGCGTTTGATCTTATCAAGACCTGCTGTTGAAGCGGGCGAAAGATTAGGATTCCTTCCAGGCGACATGAAAGATAAAGTCGATCCCTATTTGCGGCCCATTTATGATGCTCTGTATGACTTCATGGAAGCCAGAATTGTTGATCGTGGCTTACAGACAGGAATGATAGAAGTCGCGCCTCTCGCCTTCATGCGTGGCCGCACTCTAACCAATTCCTGCGTTTTGCTGGATGAAGCGCAAAATGCCACCTCTATGCAGATGAAAATGTTTCTCACCAGATTGGGAGAAAACTCTCGCATGATTGTGACAGGTGATCCCACACAAGTAGATTTGCCTAATGGGCAGCGCTCAGGCTTGATTGAGGCTGTCAAATTATTGTCGGGAATCGATGCCATTGGTCATGTCAGATTTAGAGATGAAGATGTCGTCAGACATGAACTGGTTAGACAGATTGTTACAGCTTATGAATCGGCATCTGACAAGTGAAACGGATTTCTCTTCACCTCGAAATTATTATTGAGAGTGAGCTTTGGAAGTCTGCACCTATACCCCAATACCTATTAGAAATGAGCGCTAAAAAGGCTCTAGAGCTTGGATGTGACGATTTTGATCTCCCTTTCGAGATCAATCTGCTTTTGTGTGATGATGCAAGAATGCAGACTTTAAATAAGTCATGGCGAGAGCAGGATAAAGCAACCAATGTTTTATCTTTTCCAGCGGCTTTCACTTCGCCTGACGAAAAGGATTTTCTGGGTGATATAGCCCTAGCCTATGAGACAATCGAACGTGAGGCCCTAAAAGAGCATAAGACCTTTCAAGATCATGTTGCGCATTTAGTGGCGCACGGTGTTCTCCATCTTTTAGGTTTTGATCATATGACAGATGAAGAGGCAGAAGAGATGGAGGAATTAGAGCGCCAAATTCTCGCACAAATGGGAATTTCAGACCCCTATTCACCTTTATAAGAAATTTGAAACGCAAAGGACGTCATGACTAGCCCAACTCATAGTCAAAATGGTGACCACAAAAAGGACGCTTCAAGTCTTTTGACTCGGCTCAAAGCCTTTTTGGGGATGGAAGAAGCGTCCGTACGTCAGGATCTACAAGAAGTTCTGGACGAAGCAAAAACAGATGATGCTTTGTCGGAGCAAGAAAGAACCATTCTCAATAACGTTCTCAAATTGCATCAAGTTAGAATCCGAGATGTGATGATTCCACGTGCCGATATCATCGGCTTGTCTTTGGATAGTCCACTTGATCACATTCTTGCAACTTTCAGGGCTGCCGAACATTCGCGTCTGCCCGTTTACAATGAAACTCTCGATGACCCAAGAGGCATGCTGCATATTCGAGACTTTGTAGATTACATCGCTTCAGCGGCAACCCGATCAACACAAGTGACCATTACGGGGTCCCAGACTAAGTCTCCTCAGTTAGCTGAAGCCAAGATGGAATTTGATCACATAGATTTATCAATCGAATTACAATCAACCAAACTTATTCGTCCCGTTCTGTTTGTACCAGGCTCCATGCCTGCTTTGGACTTACTCGTAAAAATGCAATCCTCGAGAACCCATATGGGGCTGGTCATTGACGAATATGGCGGCACCGAAGGGCTGGTCTCTTTAGAAGATATTGTCGAGGTCATCGTTGGCGATATCGCAGATGAGCATGATGATATGCTCGTCTCCATGGTCGAAAAATTGAGTGACGGATCGCTTTTAGCAGACGCTAGAACCTCTTTAGATGAGATTGGTTCAATTCTTGACTATGATTTGAAAGACCTGAACGCCGAGGCTGACATTGATACAATCGGTGGTTTGGTCGCAATGACCGCTGGACGTGTTCCGAGCCGGGGAGAAATCATCAAAATGGATGATGTGCTTGAATGTCAGATCCTCGAGGCCGATCCCAGGCGAATTAAAAAGGTCAAATTACGCATGAAGTCATCTAGCAGCCAGATCTAAGAATAGTTAAAGCCGTAATGAAGTGGCTGATGAGAGTTCATGATTTGCTGATTTAAGATTTTGCTCTTTATAATCAATTTTGATTCATTCTATAGGGTCACCTGAATGCTGTTTTCTATTGCTCATGAGATCATCCTTGCCTGGGGTTGGAAGAGGAGACTAATTGCTTTTTTATCTGGTTCGATTGGAGTCTTATCTTTAGCACCCTTCGGCTTCATGCCAGCCATGCTTGTGTCTTTAACCGTCGCAATTTGGCTGATTGATGGAAGCGTGGTGCAAAATCCTAACCGAGATTATTCTCAAAAACCAATCCTCAATTTGGCCATGCTCATTGATGCGGCAGGGATTGGGTGGTGGTTTGGCTTTGGTTATTTTGTTGCAGGCATTTGGTGGTTAGGATCTGCCTTTCTCGTTGATGCAGCTGAATTTGCCTGGGCCATGCCTTTTGGCATTTTAGGTTTACCGGCGGTCTTGGCAATCTTTCATGCATTTGGGTTTATGACGGCACGCATTTTATGGACTTCATCATCATATCGAATTTTTGCACTCGCTGCAGGCCTTGGTCTTTCAGAATGGTGCCGTGGTCACTTCTTTACAGGATTTCCCTGGAACACCTATGGAATGGCCTTAATTGAAAATATTCATTCAGCCCAATCTGCCAGTCTTTTTGGCCTCTATGGCTTAACACTCCTCACGATTGTTATTTTCTCATCACCTGCAACCTTGATTGATAGAAAAACGATACGATCAAATCTTGCTTTACGCGAAGAAATAAAAATCAGCTCAGTCGTTACATCTGCCGCAGCCCTGATTTGTATTTTCGCTTTTGGTTATTTCAAGCTGGCTTACGTGAAAGCTGATCTTGATGAGAGAATAAAACTTAGGATCATTCAACCTAATCTGAAATTGGATGCAAGTTTCAGTTATGAGAATAAAGAAACTATCGTCAAAAAATATCTCGATCTCTCTGACAGAGCGACATCACCCACAACGACAGGTATTAACGATACCACGCACTTAATCTGGCCCGAGTCGGCTTTTCCTTTTATTCTCACTCAAGAGCCAAAAATTATTCAGCAAATTTCCGATGCACTCGGCGACAAAGCAATTTTGATCACGGGTGCGGCGAGACAAGAACTACCCGCATCATCAAAAGAGCGGAGAAGGTTTTTCAATTCGATCCAAATTGTATCTAAATTGGGTCTTGCAGAGCCTTATTATGATAAAATCCATCTCGTACCTTTTGGAGAATATCTCCCTCTTGCAGGACTTTTTGAAAAATTTGGACTTCGTCAATTTGTCCATACGCCTGGTGGTTTTGAGGCTGGATCTGGTCCCAGACACTTGTCTGTTTCTGGCCTTCCTCTTATCGAGCCTCTGATTTGTTATGAGTCTATCTTTCCAAATGAATTTGATTTTCGCGGGCCCCGCGCAGGCGTCATCGTTAATCTGTCGAATGATGGATGGTTTGGAGAAACGATCGGACCTCATCAACATTTAGCTCATGCCCGATTGAAAGCGATTGAAGAAGGCTTACCGATCATTCGTGCTGCTAACAGTGGTATCTCGGCAATCATTGATCCTTATGGGAGAGTTTTAAAAAGCCTCCCCTTGGGCGCAGAAGGTGTGCTCGATGGTTTTTTACCACGTCCGACTCAAGCAACTTTCTACTCAGAGTATCGTTTCAAGATCCCCCTTCTCCTATGGATAGTTGTGTGCACTTTGTCGATGATTGGACTTCGAAAGAAGAATCAATAGTTTGATAAAATTCTTTTGTAATCTTGGCTCCCCATTGTCTGATTGACGAGACGTGTTATGATTTGCGCGGCTGGGCCACGCAGCCAAATTTTACATCAAGGGGAATATCGGTGGCCAAATCACCAAATCCGATAGATAGGCACGTAGGTAGCCGAGTTAAATTGAGAAGAAATTTGCTAGGGATGAGCCAAGAAAAACTTGGCGCTGCCCTGGGATTAAGTTTTCAGCAAATCCAGAAATATGAAAAAGGAACAAATCGTATTGGGGCAAGTCGGCTTCAGCAGATTTCCAAGATTTTAAAAGTGATGCCCGCCTTCTTTTTTGAGGGCGCACCAACAGTCAGTAGTGATCCTGCCGTTGGGTTCTCCGAGGATGGCACGCCCGGTTATGTCACGGAATTTCTCTCCACTGTTGAGGGCCTTCAGGTCTGTAAGGCCTTTGCCCGGATTCAAGACATAAAGGTTCGAAAACGGCTAGTGGAATTGCTTGTTTCACTGGCTGCGGCCGAAGAGGCCGGCGGCGAAGATTCTGCTTAGAGACTGTTCTTTATATAGAACGAAATAGCCCATATGGCTTGACCTAACGAACGGGCTCTGCCAGAAAGCTAGGGTGAATAACCCTGGCGATCTGGGCTCGGAACGTTTAATTCGGGCCTGCCGACACTGTGGAGAAGGCGAGTGGCCCGCAAAAGCTATCTATTTACAAGTGAGTCTGTGTCCGAGGGCCATCCAGATAAGGTCTGTGATCGCATCTCTGATGAAGTGGTCGATCTGTTTTTCCGCGAGGGCGCTAAAGCAGGATTAGATCCCTATCAGATTCGTGTGGCTTGTGAGACGCTCGCAACGACCAATCGCGTGGTGATTGCGGGTGAGGTGCGCGGACCCAAGATCACCGAAGACACAATCATCCATGCCGCTCGTAAGGCCATTAAGGATATTGGCTATGAGCAGGATGGCTTCCATCATGAACACGCGAAGATCGAAGTGCTTCTGCATGCTCAATCGGCGGACATTGCGCAGGGCGTTGATGCCTCAAGCAATAAGGACGAAGGCGCGGGCGATCAGGGCATTATGTTTGGCTATGCCTGCCGGGAAACTCCCGAGTTAATGCCGGCCCCCATTCATTATTCGCACAAGATCCTTCGCCTGATTTCCGAAGCACGCCATGCGGGCGTTGAAAAAGTCTTGGGACCTGATGCCAAGAGCCAAGTCACGGTGCGCTATGAAAATGGCAAACCTGTTGGCGTGACGCAGATTGTTGTCTCCCATCAGCATATCGTCGAAGATCTGACCTCTGGCCAGATCCGCGACATTATCGAGCCTTATGTGCGCAAAGCTCTGCCCGCCGATTGGATCACGGCTAATACGGTCTGGCACGTGAACCCCACCGGTAAATTCTATATTGGTGGCCCTGATGGCGATTGCGGGCTGACAGGCCGCAAGATCATTGTCGACACTTATGGTGGCGCAGCTCCCCATGGCGGCGGCGCCTTCTCGGGCAAGGATCCAACCAAGGTTGATAGATCTGCTGCCTATGCAGCTCGGTATTTGGCCAAGAACGTCGTGGCTGCAGGCCTTGCTGACAGATGCACTCTGCAATTGTCTTATGCCATTGGTGTTGCCCAGCCTCTTTCAATTTACGCTGATCTGCATGACACTGGCCATGTTGATACGGATAAATTGGAAACTGTGCTCATGAATATTATGAGCCTGTCGCCCAGAGGTATTCGTGAGCATTTGAAGCTGAACAAGCCCATTTATGCCCGCACATCTGCCTTTGGTCATTTTGGTCGCGAGCCAGATGCTGATGGCGGCTTCTCATGGGAAAAGACCGATCTGGTCAACGAGCTCAAGGCCGCCTTCTGATCTAACTGGAAAGCTGTCCATGTGACAGCTTTCCCTTTGAGCGCGTCTATGGCTGAGATAGATTCAAAAGAGACCGAGAGAAGGCGCGAGACGGCCTTCTTCGGCAGGCGTAAGGGTCACGCTTTACGCTCGCATCAGAACAATTTGATTCAGTCCTTCTTGCCAAAGCTTTTGGCTGATACGACCAAGGCAAGCACGGACCCCTCCAGTCTTTTCGAAGAGACAAAACAACAAATTCATATTGAGATAGGCTTTGGCGGTGGCGAGCATTTGATTGCGCGTGCGCAGCAAAATCCTGACATTGGCTATATTGGCTGCGAAGCCTATGTGAATGGCATTGCAAAATTACTCAATCAAATTGATGTTCTGAAGATTGACAATATCCGCATTTATCCCGGTGATGCGCTTGAGTTTTGCAAACACTTGCCCAGCAGCAGCATTGACCGGCTTTATATTCTCTATCCCGATCCTTGGCCAAAGGTCAGACAAAGAAAGCGTCGCATTATCTCTGACGAGAATCTTGGCGTCTTTCAAAACATATTGAAAGCAGGTTCGGAACTCAGATTTGCAACAGATATTGATGATTATTCTGCTTGGACCTTGGCTCATATTGAGCGCGCTCCAGCACTGCAATGGCACCCAATCTCCTCATTAGATTGGTGTGAGCCATGGCAGGATTGGACCAGAACGCGGTATGAAGCCAAAGCCATTCGTGAGGGGCGCGTGCCGGCCTATTTCCGTTTTGTCAGGACATAATCTCACTATCAGAATTTACAGCCTGGCCAAATTTATAAAGACCCGGTCCATGAGTCTGCAACCAAGCCTCCGCTCGTTTGACATCCGGACATAATTTTTCTGTCAGGGCCCAAAAGCGCTTGGAATGATTCATATGCTTGAGATGGGCAACCTCATGGGCCGCCAGATAATTGAGAACAAAGGGCGGGGCCATAATCAATCGCCATGAAAAATTCAAAGCCCCGCTAGAGGAGCAAGACCCCCAGCGACTTGTCGTATCTTTTATCGTCACTTTTCTGGGTACCAGCCCAAGCTCGGCACAATGCATTTGCACACAGCGATCAAATGCAATCTTGGCCTGACGTTTTAAATATTCATGCAAACGCCTGTTGAGATGCGGCAGATCTCCGCTGATCACAAGTGCCTTTTGGGTATGCCCCAAAATACTCCGCATCTCCTCAACTTGAACTGTGCCGCGGATCGCGGTGTTATGGACAATGAGATGATCTTCTCCAAGATAAGGTATTAGGGATCCGGGCGCAAAGGGGACAGGCTTAGGCAGTCGATCCAACCTTACACTGATCCAAGCAGCATGCCTTTGTAAAAAGTCGCGGGCAGAGTCTAGATTGCTCTTGAGAGGCATAGTGAGAACGGCATCCCGCGACGCTGTGCGAATACGCAATGTGAAGCGCCGCGCACTTGCCAATCGCTTGAGGGCGACTGTGACTGATTGGTCAGAATGTCGAATTTCAAGCGCGCTGATAGAGCGGGGAGTTGTCATACAGATCCATCAATTTCGAATCATCAAATGATAGCCAATCTGCTTTGATTCATCCAGCTTGCGCTTGGGTGCGGATGAGAATGCTCTTAAATCTCAAGAGAACTATATATTGATCAAGGCTAAGTTTGACTATAATTTTAAAACTCACTTCGTGACATAGGTCGGCACGAAAATCATGCTTGAAAATTTCAATGTAGAATGGGGTCGCAGCGCGCGGCGCTTGAGAGTTGATACACTCATCAAATTAAGATGGATGGCTGTTATTGGGCAATCCGTGACAGTTCTTTTAGTTTATTTTGGTCTTAAATTTCAATTGCCCATCGCATCCTGTTTTTTTGTAATTTCTATGTCGGCAGCCTTGAATCTCGCGCTGCGGTTTCGCTTTCCTCTCAACCACAGATTGGATGAAAGCTCAGCCAGCATTCTTCTGTCTTATGATGTGATCCAATTATCCTTGTTGCTTTGGCTCACCGGTGGTCTGGCTAATCCCTTTTCGATTTTATTTCTCGCGCCCGTTATGATTTCTGCGGTCTCATTGTCAGGCATAAGAACTTTTATGCTGGCAATTTTAATGTCAATCTCGGCAACGATATTAGCCTTTTTTCACTTGCCTATCCCTTGGCAAGAAGGTGAGACTTTAGAGTTTCCCGTATTTTATATCCTTGGGATTTGGATCTCTATTATTCTGGGGGCGGGTTTTACTTGGGTTTATGCGTCTCGTGTTGCGCGAGAAGCGCAGCTACTCTCAGATGCCTTGGCAGCAACAGAACTCGTTCTGGCACGTGAACAGCATCTCACCCAGCTTGATGGACTTGCAGCCGCAGCGGCCCATGAATTGGGCACGCCTTTGGCAACCATAACGCTTGTGATTAAGGAATTATCTGCAATCCTTCCTAAAGAAGGTCCTATTGCTGAGGATATGGTTTTATTAAATCAAGAAGCACACAGATGTCGCGCCATTTTGTCCAAACTGAAGTCATTGGATAATGGCACAGGGGGCATGCTTGATAGTTTATCCCTCTCTCTCTTGATCGAAGAAGTGATCCATCCTCATAAGGACTTTGGTGTATGTGTGAATGTTACCAAACAGGGCGAGGGCCATGAGCCCATAATCCTGCGCAATCCAGGCATTCTTTATGGACTTGGTAATCTGGTAGAAAATGCCATCGATTTTGCTAAAACGCGAGTTGATATCTGCGCCAGCTGGTCAGATCATTTTGTGAAGATCGTAATCCAAGATGATGGACTTGGGTTTTCTCCCGATATTCTCATGAAATTGGGCGAGCCTTACGTCACCCTTGCTGATGAAACACGACGTTCCAAGGGAGAAGAAGGCGGGCTTGGCTTGGGTCTGTTCATTGCTAAAACGCTTCTAGAGCGATCAGGCGCAATGGTGCGGACCGAGAATGCGAAAGCCCCAGCAAAAGGGGCTATCGTGGAGATTGAATGGACCCGGGCTAGATTTGAACAAATTAAGTGAAAATTGAGCTGCAAGATAGGGTTTGCATTTTCACTCGCAAATTCGTTAGATTGGAAGAAGAGACTATGAGTATGGCGCCTTCCATGATGGTAGAAACTGAGTTTCAGTCTGTTGACGTTGATCGCTCACTTCTGATTGTTGACGATGACAAACCCTTTTTGATGCGCTTATCCCGCGCTATGGAATCGCGTGGATTTCAGGTTAAAACGGCGCTGACTGCCGATCAGGGTTTAGAGATCATTGCAGATGAAGCGCCAGCCTATGCAATTATTGATTTAAGGCTCAATGATCGAAACGGTCTGGATGTGATATCCGATCTTAAACATCGTCGTCCCGACGCACGAGGCATTATTCTCACAGGTTATGGCAATATAGTTACTGCGGTGACGGCAGTTAAACTTGGCGCTTTTGATTATTTGGCTAAGCCAGCTGATGCGGATGAGATTTATAATGCTTTAATGGCTATTCAAAATGATCACGCCGCAGTTCCAGAAAATCCAATGTCGGCTGATCGAGTGAGATGGGAACACATACAAAGAATCTATGAGCTATGTGACCGTAATGTCTCCGAGACGGCACGGCGTTTAAATATGCATAGGCGCACGCTGCAAAGAATTCTTGCAAAACGCGCTCCCAGATAAATCCTAATTGAGACAATCTCATTCCGTAATGTCGAGGTAATGATGAATTCTCTCTATAGCGCATTACCCACGACCATTTTCGAAGTTATGTCATCTTTGTCCCGCCACCATGACGCGGTGAATCTGGGACAAGGGTTTCCAGACGATCCTGGGCCTGAGGATGTAAGGCAAATTGCGGCCCAGCAGGTCTTGCATGGATATAATCAATATCCATCCATGCTGGGGATACCAGAATTAAGACAGGCAATCAGTGTCCATTATCAAAAAATCTATGAATGCAACTATGATCCCAATACAGAAGTTTTAGTCACCTCAGGTGCGACAGAGGCGCTGGCTTCCACCCTCTTTGCATTAATAGAGCCTGGCGATGAAGTGATCATTTTTCAGCCTGCCTATGATGCTTATGCGCCTTTGGTGAGGCGGGCTGGCGGAATAGTAAAATATGTGACTTTACGTCCGCCCAGCTGGGAGTTTTCTGACGCAGATCTTGCTCAGTCCTTCAGTAATAAAACGCGTCTCGTAATTTTCAACAATCCGATGAATCCTTGTGGAATCCTCTATAGCCAAGCGCAAGTGCAGCTCCTGGCCAAGTATTGCATAAACTATGGCGTCATTGCTGTGTGTGATGAAGTCTGGGAGCATGTGATTTTTGATCATTTGCAGCACCATCCCATGCACACTCTTGAAGGCATGCGCGACCTCACAGTCAAAATTGGATCAGGAGGAAAAATATTCTCTCTGACGGGCTGGAAGGTGGGCTGGATTCTTGCCTCTGAAAGAATGATGGACTCGATAAAAAAGGCGCATCAATTCTTCACTTTCACAACACCGCCCAATTTGCAGTCCGCTATTGCCTATGGTCTTGGAAAGGACATGTCCTATTTTACCCATATGCGACAGAGCTTTCAAAACAGTCGCGATCGATTGACCAGCGGACTTCAAAAATTGAATCTCTCAGTCTTGCCAAGTCAAGGTACATATTTTCTCACTGTTGATCTTGCGCCAAGAACTACAATGGATGATGAGACTTTTTGTAAAATGCTTGTCTCTCGGGCAAAAGTCGCAGCTATCCCAGTTTCGGCTTTCTATGAAGTCAATCCAGTTAGGTCGGTTGTGCGCTTCTGTTTTGCCAAAAAAGACGCGACCCTCGATACGGCACTCGAGAGACTTCATAATATCGAACACATTCTGAATAAGGCGGGACAATCATGATCTCGAAAAACATAAGATTGGCAGGCCTATTATGCCTGCTCTCGACGCCGCTGACTGCACAGACCAGAGTCCTTAATGTGTTTAATTGGTCCGATTATATCGATATGTCTGTGATTGAGGATTTTACCAAAGAGACTGGAATCAAGGTTGTTTATGACACTTATGACTCGAACGAGGCGCTCGAAACCAAATTGTTTCTTGGTCGCACAGGTTATGACATTGCTGTGCCCTCAGCGACTTTTCTCCAGCGGCAAATTCAAGCTGGCATTTTTCAAAAATTAGATCGCGATAAACTCAAAAACTATAAAAATCTCTCTTTAGAAATCATGTCCCGTTTAGCCACCTATGATCCGAACAATCAATATTCGGTCAATTATATGTGGTACACAACTGGCATTTCCTTCAATGCGCAGAAGATCAAAGCCCGCCTGGGGGGTCAAACCATTCAAAGCTGGGGCGACATTTATCAAGTTGAGAATCTCAAGAAACTCGCAGATTGCGGCATTTATTTTCTCGATAGTCCCGAAGATATGCTGTCGACAGCTGCCCGGTTTGTGGGCGTAAATCCCGACCTCACCAATGCTGCTGATCTTAAGAAAGCAGCCGATGTGATCAGTAGGGTAAAACCCTTCGTCAAAAAATTCCATTCTTCTGAATATATCAACGCGCTCTCGAATGGTGATATCTGCCTGGCTGTGGGTTGGGCGGGAGACAGTTATCAAGCGCGAGCCAGGGCACAAGAAGCGCATAATGGGATTGAGATTGATTATGTCATACCCAAAGAAGGAACCTTATTGTCTTTCGATAATCTGGCCATATTGAAAGACGCCCCACATGTTGAAGAGGCCTATCTTTTTATCGATTTTTTATTAAGGCCCGAAATTGCGGCGCGAAATACCAATGTCACCAATTATGCCAATGCAATTCCCGCTTCACAGCCATTCATTAGCAAGGAAATATTGGAGAACAAATCCATCTATCCCGATCAGGTGATCTTTGATCGCTTATATGCCTTGAAGACAAAAGAGCAAGGCACACAAAAAAACATCACCCGCGAATGGACCCGTATTAAAACCGGCAAATGAGCTGCTTATTCGGACAAGATCCGTTTGAGCAGCTCAATGACTTCCGCCAATGAGGAATCCTTGGCAGCCAAGCTCTCGATCTTGCGAACAGCATGTAAAACTGTTGTGTGATCACGTCCGCCAAATCTGCGCCCAATCTCAGGTAGGGAGCGCAGAGTGAGGACCTTGGAGAGATACATAGCGATTTGCCTTGGTCTCACAACTGCTGCAGTTCTGCGAGCCGATAAGAGATCCGAGCGGCTCACATTATAATGGGTCGCTACCAATTTCTGAATATCTTCAATTTTGGCGCGCTTGGGCTCACGGCTACGCACGAGATCGCTAATGGCAATTTCTGCCAATTGCACAGTCAGAGGTGCGCCTGTGAGTGTATTATTAGCCAAAAGTCGATTGATCGCCCCTTCAAGATCGCGGCCATTCGTTTGAATGGATTTGGCTAGATAATCGATCACATTGGGCGGAACATCGAAATTAGGCTGCGATAAACGGGCGCTGGCAATCCGAGATTCCAGAATTTTGACCCGCAATTGCTCGTCAAGCGCTTCCATTTCAACAGAAAGACCGCCCGAAAGACGCGATCTCACCCGCTCATCAAGACTTTCGAGATCAGTGGGGGGGCGATCAGCCGCCACCACAATCTGTCGGCCAGCATCAATCAGAGCATTAAGCGTGTGACAAAATTCCTGCTGGATCTGTTTGCCCTGCAGAAACTGAATATCATCAATGATCAGCACATCAATAGCCCGCAGCTTCTCTTTAAAGGCGATCGCAGTTTGCGCCCTGAGAGCTGAGACAAAGCCATACATGAACTTTTCAGCGGTAAGATAAATCACCCTCTGCCCTGCATCGCTGGCCGCATGGGCGACAGCCTGCAGCAAATGGGTTTTACCAAGGCCAACAGCCGAATGGATGAAAAGAGGATTGTATCTCGTTGAATTGGCGCTCGCATCATTGATTCTAAGGGCGGCGGCATGGGCGAGTTGATTGGACCGCCCCACAAGGAAGCTTTGGAAGGTCAAACGGCGATCCAGAGGTGAGCCTGATAGGCCAGAACCATCAGTCTCAGGACGCGCAATCTGAGGGCTTATGCCGCGGCGAGGAGCCTCAAGAGAGTTGAGGGCCATGACATTCGCATTGGGGTGAGAAGATGGGGGGCGACGATTGGTATAAGCATCTTGAGGGACATCTTTGGCGTTGAGCACGATCTGCCCATCAACCAGAGGCCGTAACTGGCCAGCTCGACCAGTTGTGCGCTCTATAATAGAAACTCTGACAATCTCCGGCATTTCCAAATTGAAGATCGCTGTAATTTTGTCAGCATAATGAGACTCGATCCAGCTTTTTAAAAAGCGGGTAGGGACAGAAAGATAGGCAATATTGGATCGAATGTCTTGCAGGTCCATCCGCGCAAACCAAGAATTGAAAACATCCTCACCAACTTCTGCGCGTAAACGGCTGAGAATGCGCAACCAAGCGGTGCGCTCAAATGAATCCGATACATCATTTATGAGTGCCTGAGAGACGTCCAAGCTTTGATCCCGTACCGATGTCATTCTTTGACTTTCTTTTATGATTTGCTTGGCCCAAGGGGCGCTAGTGTAAATAAAACTTTGTATTTATTTTTATCTTTATTCAAATTTGTATTTAGATGCTGAGGAAGGGGAGAGAAAACATATTTCTATATTTTGCATAGACATAGAAATACACGCTCCTCTTGAGCAATAAGAGACCTTCATGCCGAAAGGTCGATGTGGGTAGGAAGCCTGAAAGGAGACGACCTAAACGGATGAGTGAAATAAAATTGTTCTTCAATCTCTGAACTCCAAGTGAATACACTTATGCATTCGCTGAAGGATCACAGAGGCGAAGGTCAATCTCATCTCTTATCCTCAAAAAACATTATCGATAGCAAAATTTCTTTGCAACACTCCTCTCTGTTTTGTTTGAAGGAATGACATCAATTTGATCGGAATTTTATTTCAGAATCATACTTGACGCAGACAAGCGCTTGAATCCGATGATGCAGCGCTCAAGACAAATGACCGGGATCTGGCTGCGACAAGTTGAAATTCTCATCTCAAATTCAGGTGGTTGATCAATCTTATGCCCGTCAAAAAGGACATTTATGATGCTTTGCTGACAACTGACTGAATCCGATCCGTTTTGCGTGCGCGTTTTTTGTCGCAGCAAAATCGGGAGCTATTTGTAATATTGGAAAGATTCATAAAAAAAACCCGGTCAGAGACCGGGTTTGAAAACTCGAAACTCGAAAGCGAAAAATCTACTTCGCAAGCTTCTTCACATTGGCCGACAAGCGCGAGACTTTACGGCTAGCAGTATTCTTATGAATGATGCCCTTCTGGGCAGCGCGCATGATCATGGGCTCAGCGTCCTTAAGGGCTGTTTGAGCCTGACCATGATCGCCAGAAGCAATAGCCTCTTCAACCTTGCGAACATAGGTGCGCATCTGGCTGCGGCGTGAGCGATTGACGGCTGCGCGGCGTTCAATTTTTCTAACGGCTTTTTTGGCCGAGCTTGTATTAGCCATGGTTAGTCCTCAAAACAGCCCGAACGTGCGGGCAAAATTCCTGATTGGCAAAATTCCTGATCGGAATGAGCTGCATCAATTTGACGGGGTTTATAGACACCTCAGCCGGTCTTCGTCAATCTGATGATGCTCACTGACCGAAAATAAGACTCTTGAGTGATGGGAAAGCCTCAAAGGCAAGGCGCGTGGCAAGGCTCAGGCTGACCAAGACGACAAGAGGCCTTATTAAGGCAATCCCCACACGTATTGAGGCCCTAGCCCCCAGCCAGGCCCCTAAAACCTGTCCTACCCCCATAGGAATGCCTGCAGCGAGGACTATTTTGCCCGAGAGAGCAAAGGTCGCCAAGCTAGCAAAATTGGACGCCAGATTGCATACCTTGGACTGAGCAGTTGCATGAATAGCCCCCTGCCCGCGCAAAAAGGTGAAGGCAACCATGAAAAACGAGCCAGTTCCTGGTCCAAAAATGCCGTCATAGAAGCCAATCAAAGGCACGCAGAGCGCCAAAAAGAGCCATTCCGGCATCAGAGCTCGGCTGTGTTCATTCGAAAGTTTGGGGGAAAGGATGAAATAAAGGGCCACCCCCATGATCAAAAATGGCAAAGCCTTGGCAATATCTTGCGTGGGAATGGCCGAAACGGCCAAAGTTCCCAGACTAGCCCCACCCCCTGACAAAAGCATGAACAGCAAGATTTTGCGGCCGTTGAGATAGCCATGCCTGAAAAAAGTCAGCGTCGCCGTGCCAGACCCAAATGTGGATTGCAGTTTATTAGTGGCAAGGGCACTCATCGGGTCTAGGCCCGATAAAATGAGGCTGGGCAAAGTCAGAAGTCCGCCACCACCTGCTATGGCATCAATGAAACCGGCGATCAGGCCGACAAGACCATAAAACAAAATCAGTTCAATGCCGATCTCAGCCATCAGATGCCCAATCCCATGCAGACGCTCGTTCTGCCATTCAGAGACGGTGGTCTAGAGATCCAAAACAGGGATGTAAACCGGGATCAAAAGATCCCGGATTACAAAGTCGCTCGCTGTCAAAGCCCGTCAAACAGCGCAGTTGACAGATAGCGCTCGGCAAAGGACGGGATGATGATAACTATGTTTTTATTCTTGTTTTCAGGACGCGAGCCAACTTCAATCGCAGCCGCGACTGCGGCACCTGATGAAATGCCAACCGGTATGCCTTCAACCCGTGCCATAAGGCGAGCTGTATCAAAAGCTGTTTGATTGCCAACCGTCACAACTTCATCAATGACTTTGCGATCAAGAATAGCAGGAACAAAACCCGCTCCAATGCCTTGGATTTTGTGTGGTCCAGGCTGGCCGCCCGATAGAACGGGTGAATCTTCCGGCTCAACAGCAATGATTTTAATGCCTGGTTTGCGGGCCTTGAGGATTTGTCCAACACCGGTAATCGTACCACCTGTACCAATACCCGAGACAAAGAAATCAAGATTGCCCTCTGTGTCATTCCAGATTTCTTCAGCTGTTGTTCGCCGATGAATGTCTGGATTGGCTGGATTCTCAAATTGCTGAGGAATGAGGGCGTGGGGTGTTGTGGCTACAATCTCATTGGCTTTGGCAATGGCCCCCTTCATGCCTTGAGCTGCGGGCGTCAAGACAAGGTCAGCTCCCAAAAGAGAGAGCATCTTGCGCCGCTCGATGGACATTGACTCTGGCATTACAAGGATCAAGCGATAGCCACGCGCCGCAGCGACAAATGCAAGCGCAATGCCTGTATTGCCTGAAGTTGGCTCAACCAAAATGGATTTGCCCGGCTCTATCTTGCCTGCGGCCTCCAGAGCATCGATCATCGCAACGCCAATGCGATCTTTCACACTCGACAGAGGGTTAAAGAATTCGAGCTTTGCGAGCAAATTGGCTGAAACACTTTTTTGCTTGGCTAAACGGCCCAGTTTGACAATTGGGGTATCACCAATCGTCTCGGTGATTGTTTGGTAAATCCGCCCCCGCCCAGCTCGCCCAGACATTGCCATCAGATTTACTCCCTATGATGATCGACGTGCCAAGATTAACAAATGACAAAAAAATGTCGATATATATTTTAATATACTTGACTAGATTGTAAAATCACTCGTCTGCAGACTGAACACCAAGGCTTGATCATTCATGGCTCTTTGGCAAAGGTGATCGATCGAAATCTGATTGAGTTGGGCCAGAAAGGCTTCTGTTGCCTCCTCAATCAGAGGATCGATGAGTGTCGCAAAGGGGTCGGACACGATTGGACTGTGTTGATCATTGGATGTTTCAGCCAATATGGCTCTGACTATTTCTCCCGCTGAGATTTTTCGCCGCTCACGGGCAAGCTCATAGCCACCACGAGGTCCACGAATACCTTTCAGAATTGTCGCTTTGACGAGAGTTTGGAGCAAAGTTTCAAAATGGCGGGGCGGCAGGTGATGGCGATCAGCCAAAGCTTTGGCAGCCACGGGTTGCGATCGTGAGTGCAGGGCAATGTCGACCACAGTTGCAATGGCCAATCGACTACGGCGCGAGAGATTATTCACGAGCGGCATCCGTTTTCAGGCCGGTTGAGCCAAATCCAGCCTGATCGCGCTGTGTAGCAGCAAGCTGAGAAACAATTTGAAGCTGTGCCTGAATGACTGGAGCAAAGACAATCTGCGCAATGCGATCGCCCCGGTGAATGTGGAAACTCTCTTTGCCATGATTGATTAACAAGACCCCAATCTCACCTCGATAATCGCTATCAATTGTGCCGGGAGAATTGAGAATGGTAATGCCATGTTTGAGCGCCAATCCAGACCGCGGTCTGATCTGCCCTTCATAGCCAGAGGGTAATTCAAGGCAAAGCCCTGTGGGAATGAGTTTTCGATCACCCGGCTCAATCGTCAAAACATGAGATGGGTCCGTTGCGGCCAAGAGATCGGCGCCAGCTGCCTCGGGACTTTGATAAGCAGGAAGAGCTAATCCCTCGCCATGGGCAAGGATCGAGACAGAAATCGTAAGAGTCATGAGGGTCTCCCGATCAGATGAGCCAAATGGCTAATCAATCGTTCCGCAACTTGCTCCTTTGACATTTTTGGCCAGGACTCGACTTTATTTTGGCTAACCAGATGCACTGTATTATCGGGGCCGCCCATAACCCCTTCACTCGCTGAGACATCATTGGCCATAATTAAATCGCAGGCCTTGCGGGCTAATTTTGCTTGCGCATGCGCGATCACATGTTCTGTTTCAGCCGCAAATCCCACAACAACCTGTGGCCTATTGGTTTGGAGTTTTGAAATAGAGGCCAGAATATCGGGATTTTCCGTGAGAACCAGCGGAGCGGGATGGGTTCCGTCCTTCTTCATTTTCTGCAAGCCTGCCTCAGCAACTCGCCAATCTGCAACAGCCGCTGCGCCTATGAAAATATCAGCTGGCAATGAAGCTTGCACTTGAGAAAACATCTCTTGCGCTGTTTCAACATGAAGTGTCTGCACGCCAATGGGATCTGGGATTTCAACTGGGCCGCTAATCAAAGTGACACGTGCACCAGCCCGCGCCGCCGCTGCCACAATCGCATGGCCCTGACGGCCTGAGGAGCGATTGGCGATATAGCGCACAGGATCAATGGGCTCATGTGTTGGCCCAGAGGT
>Ga0209829_10001213_pt1 | contig 21469 bp, 27 predicted proteins | sample C_140205_EF_Meta_FD_187311 | JGI IMG/M metagenome (GOLD analysis project Ga0209829, IMG submission 187311) | Freshwater microbial communities from Lake Croche, Canada to study carbon cycling - C_140205_EF_MetaG (SPAdes) (version 2) | ecosystem: Environmental > Aquatic > Freshwater > Lake...
CGTAGACTTGGCGAACCGGATGAAGAACTTCCAGAACGCTCTCGTGATGGACAAGGAAGACGCCTACCAGCAAAAGCAGCTCACTTGGTCCGGTCTGGCTGAAATGTGGAATGAGATCCGGCTGAACCTTTCGGCGGATTTGAAGATTCCGATGAACAAGCTGTTTGGCCAAAGCGCCACCGGCTTTGGCAGCGGTCAGGATTCCATCGAGAACTACAACTCCGTAGTCGAGCAAGTCCGCGTCAATGCCGAGCCGGTAGCCATCGAGGTTATCGACCTGCGGTGCCAGCAACTTTTCGGCTTCATTCCCGACTACACGATTGCTTGGAAGCCGCTCAAACTCCTCGACGGGGTGCAAGAGGAAGAGGTCAAGAGCAAGAAGCAGAGCCGGGTCATGGAGTTGTTCCAGCAACGCCTTGTCACCGGCATCGAGGCCTCCACCATCCTGCGCCGAGAGAACCTTCTCGAAATCGACACCGAGGTTTCCCGAGGAGAACGCGACATCGAGCCTATGCAAGACACCGCAACTGATCCCGAAGCCGTCAATGGCAAGAAGGAGAAGGCGGAGTTGTCAGGCAAACCCGAGAAATTCAAGGACCGGGACAATGCGGTAGCCCATGCCGCCATCTACGGAGGTCGCGCAGGGCTATGAAAGTCACCAACGCACAGACTGGAAAGACTCGGAAAGGGAGCGTAGGGCAGGCGTTCTGTGGTGAATCTTTTTCTAAAATTATCTTTGAGGCTGGGGATTTGGATTACATCAAGGGATCGGAGATTGAGCGGAAGAATTTCCTGCGGTGGCTCGAACACGCATTGTTCGTGAGGCTCAACACTGCGGAAATTCAAAAACGCTGTTTGAAAAAGTGAAAAAGACTCTAGCTCCTATCATTCATCGGGACCGCTACACCGACGAGGTGTCGAAGGACTTGGTCGTGTATCTGGAGCAGACCCTGTACGACCCGCTGTTCAACTTGCTGAAGCCCGAGGAAGTTCGCCAGAACGAGAACAAGGAGCACCCCCATATCTGGGACGCTTTGCTGGCTGGCGTCATCTGGTACGCCTCTGGGATGTTCATGGGAAAATTTGACGCTGCGATCAGTCGGGAGCTGCGGGAGATCGGGGCTACACGGCGAGGCGAAAACTTTTACCTGCCAGTTGATCAAGTTCCCTTGGTCTTGCGGGGAGCCCTTGCGGTTTCTGCGGCCAACAGCACTTCACTACACAACGCGATTTTGGTGACTCTAGCTGCCATGCAGCTCCATATCGACTCAGCACCTACAGGGCTTGCTTTTACGGATACTGTTGACAACATCACCGAAGACTTACAGGAGCAGTTAATCGAAACCGTATCCGACGAGGAAGGACTACCACCCCCTTTGGAGACTCCGGCGAGTCTTTCCGAGGAGCTGAGAGCCGACCTGACTCTCGAAACGGATCGGTTGATCAAGAGTTTCAGCCTAGAACAAATTTCAGCCCTACGTGCAAAAGTCCGTGACAATCTTTCCGAAGGAGGACGCATCGACAAACTCATCCGAGTTGTCGAAGCAGATTTCGGCATTGCCAAACGGCGGGCACGGTCGATTGCCGAAAACGGAGTCGCAGCACTTGTCTCCATGTTTCGTCGGCGCAGTTACGGGAATTTGGGCTCGACTCAATATATTTGGGAAACCAGCCACGACGAGCGGGTCCGTCCAGACCATGCGGCGCTCAACGGTCGAGTTTTCTCATGGTCTTCTCCTCCGATTGCAGACCGGGCTACTGGGTTCCGTGGCCACCCCGGTGAAGCTGCAAACTGCCGCTGTGTCGCCCGCCCGATAATCCTCTCACCGTGAGCACAGTCATCGAAACTCCTCCGGTAGCCCTCCGATTTGCCGAGAGCGTGCGGTTCAACATCGCCGCCGAGTCGAAGAAGTTCGACTGCAAGTTTATCGAACCTGGGATCGTGTCCTACAAAGACTCGGGCGGCGGCATCGAGCTGCTCCGCAAAGAGACCATTGACCGCTGCATGGCGTCGGTGATCGGCAACCCTCTCATCGTCGGGCACACCTACATCACCGCCGGCAACCGCATGGAGCTGGAGCAGGGTATCGTCAATGCCTGGTCATATAACTCCGACGACGGATGGTATTACGTCTCGGGCGAAGCCGACACCCCCGAGGTTCAAGACCGGATGCGCCGGGGGGAACGTCCCTCCTGCGGCTACCGTGTCAAAGAGCTGGGGGCTGGTGGGGTGTATCACGGTCTCCGTTACGATGCCGAGATCCTCGACATCGAGTTCAACCACCTTGCCGTCGTGGATCGTCCCCGCTACGAGCACGCAGAATTTCGTCTTAATGCCATTGCAACCGTCAGCAACCAAACCATGAACGTATTCAAGTTCCTCAAGAAGCTCGTCACCCGCGAAAATGGTGCTGACGGCAAACCCGTGGACACCACCAAAGTGGAATCTCACGAAGTCTCCGGTGAGACGGAAATCGAAATTGACGGCAAGCTCGTCAAACTCAACAACCTCGCTGAGACCTACATGACCGAGACCAAAGCTGCCGTAGTTCGCTGCGCCTCGGGCGACGACGAAGTTGAGATCGACGGCAAAAACGTGAAGGTCAACGAACTGGTCGAGACCTACCGCAAAGCCCGTTGCAATGCCGCGCCGGCCAAGGTTGAGGAGAAAGTCGAGGCTTCCCGCGACAATGCGGCCCCCGCTCCTGCTCCCGACGCCGCTCCGGTGGTCCCGGCTGCGGCTCCCGCTCCAGCCCCCGAGGCCCGCGACAATTCAGCGTTCATCAAACTCAGCACCGCTTCCCTGAGTGCCGCCGTTCCCGGCGACTACTCAAACAACTCTGATTCACTCTCCGAGCGGGTTGCTCGCGGAGCGAAACGCTACTGATTATCCCGCAGTCCAACATCAACCACTAACTATCACCTATCATGGCATTCCTCACGCAAGCTATGAATCAGCTCACTCAGCTCCCCATCTTGGGGCTCGTGAGCATGATTCCTTCCCCGAGCGTCGTCTCGGCTCAGATCACCGCCAGCACCGCAGCCACTTCTATCCAAGTGGGCGATGCTGTTAAACTCGTCGATGGCACCTCTGGCGCTATCTTGGTCGATAAATGCTCCGGCCCGACCGACGGTCCCGTGTATGGAGTAATTCCCTACAACGCCCGCAAAAACGTCTATGTCGCCAACGACATGATCGAAGTCGCCTGCGCAGACACCTACGTCTACCTTCGCACTTCTGCGGCGGTTGCCCGTGGTGCCAAGGTCACGATGACCGCATCCACGACCACCACCGACTCACTCGTCACGACCGTCTCAGTCCCCAGCACGCAATACGTCACTGGCGTTGCCATTGACAAAGCGGCTGCGGCGAACGACCTCATTCGTGTTCGCGTTCTCCCGTCCTTCAACCTCGGCGTCTAAGCCATAACCCTAACCATACGCACCATGAAAAGCGTTTTCCTCCGCCCAACTGGCAAACTCGACGCAACCGGCAAAGAAGTCCGCGAGCCGATCTTCCTCAACAATCGCGCCACTGCGAGCAAGTCGCTCTACGTCGGCGGCACCCGTGAAAATGGGCTCGACACCCGCTTCAATGCGGCTGCGGCCACCGCCGAGCAGGCAACGGGCTATCAAATCCTCATCGACACGCTGACCTACATCAAGCAGCAGCAGAGCGAGCAGACCTTCTACGAGCTTGGCTCGTTTGGTCTGACCCCCTCCAGCTTCGTGCCGGTCGCAGTCGGTGACGGTTCGTGGGCACAATCCATCCTCACCCGCCGAGTCTACTCGAACGGCGGCGACTTTGAAGCCGGCCTCGTTCGCCAAGGCGCGAGCAACGCCCGCACCAGCCAGTCCGACGTGTCGATGGACTCAGTCACCATCCCGACGTTCATCTGGAGCGACGGTGTGGAATACTCCCTCGCCGAAATCGAGCAGGCTCTCACCGCTTCCAACTGGGACATCATCTCCTCGAAGCATGAATCCCGCATGAAGAAATGGCAGCTTGGCATCCAGGCTATCACGTTCCTCGGTAGCAAATCGGGCAATATGGAAGGTCTCTTCAACAACACGAAGACCAACATCAACACCTCGTTCATCACTGCCCCAATCAGCGGGCTCAGTGCGGCGAACTTCCTGACCTTCGTGCAGGGCATCATCTCGACCTACTGGACGAACACGAACAGCACGGTGCTCCCAACGCACTTGGCTTTGCCCATGACCGATTACCTCGGCATGATGACGCTGGTCCCCGGTTCCGCCGGCACCTTCCCGGTTCCGATGCTCACCTACTTGGAGAACGCATTCAAGACCCTCTGTGGGCCGAACTTCAAGATCCTGCCAGTTGCTTACGGTGATGCCACCGTCAGCAACACGCTTCGCGGCATCAACAAGAACACGTATGCCCTCTACCGCCACGATCCAAAGTCGCTGCGCATGGACATCCCCGTGGACTTCACCGTCACCCAACCCCAGACGATCAACAACTGGCAGTTCGAGGACGTCGCTTACGGGCAGCTCACGGGCGTCGGCTTCTACAAGCCGCTTGAGACCCTCCTGTTCCAATACTAAGATTAACCTCCACTAACATGGCCGAAAAGATCCCTACCACCGTGCGCGTCTACAACCGCAGCACGACCCGTTCGTTCATCCACGACAAACTCGTGCTATCCCCCAGCTCCTTCGTCAACGCCCCCGAGGACGTGGCGAAGATTTGGTTGGACGGTTGGCCCAATGAAATCGTGGAAGCGGGCGTTGCCCAAAAAGAACTTGGTGGCGTGCAAGCCGAACTTGCCGCTGCCAAGGCCCGCATCGCCGAACTTGAAGCGGCTGCGTCGTCTACCAAACCCAAGAACAAATCAGCCTCCGAAGTCGTTTGATCTCCTGTGGCCTTCCTCCTACCCACCATTGCGGACTTCAAAGCGCAGTTCGTACGGGATTTCCCGTTCGCTACTCCGTCTGCGGTGACTGGGGTGGTTGGAGCTACAGCTACAGCGTCAATCAACGATAGCGGCTTGGTTACCGGAGTGGTCGTTAATACGACCGGCTCTGGGCTCCCCGATCAACCAACCCCCTCTGCCGTGGTCTACGGCGGAGGGGGTATCGGGGCTCTCCTTTTAGTGACCGTCGTTTCTGGTGCGGTCACCACCATCTCCGTCACGAATGGCGGATACGGATACGCAACCGCTCCCTTGGTCTATGTCGCTTTAGGCGGCGACAACACCAACATAAAGCGTGTGTCCGATTTTGACATCGCCCGAGCGTTCAACGCCGCCGAAGCGTTCAACATGACCCGCAATTTGTCGGGGGCTCAATCGGCCTTTACCTACGCCTACAATCTGCTCGCCGCCCACTACCTCTGCGTGACGCTCCAAGCCAGCATGACGGGCTTGGCCGGCAAAGCCGAGTGGCTCACCAACTCCAAGACCGTTGGCAATGTCATGGAGTCGTATCAGATTCCCCCTCGCATCCTCAACAGTCCGTTCCTCTCCAAGCTCTCGCGCACGACCTACGGTGCCCAGTTCTTGGAGTTGTTCTCTCCGCAGCTCATCGGCAACATGGCGTCGTTCCACCGCCCCACCCTACCGTAATGCCCGTCCGACTGAACCTGGCCCCTTTGCAGCTACTCCGGTCTAACCTAGCCGGATTGGCGCAGCAGCGGGCACACGTCGGCATCTTTTCCAATAACGCAGCCCGTCGGCAGGACAGCACTCGTAAGAACGCAATCCCAGACAACCCCAGCTTGGGGGCTATCCACGAGTTTGGTTTGTCCTTCAGCCGAGTACGGGGTCAATCCACTACGACAATCCCTCGCCGCTCTTTTTTAGAAATGCCTCTATCGCTGGTTCTCGGACCCGAGATTCTTTGCTGCGGCATAATCTGGATCAACGAGCTGGTTAATCATGGGGGCCAATACACCTTAGCCCTTCTCGGAATGCTTGGGGAAGACGTAGTCGAGGAAGCGTTCAACACCGGGGGGTTTGGCCAATGGCCCGCCCTTGCGCCTGAGACGATTCGCCGGAAGCGTTCAGCCCGAATTTTGATCGAGACGACCCAGCTCAGAAAATCAGTCTCCTCCCGTGTCGTCTAATGATCCCGCAATCTGGCATCCCCTGCGCAGCCGACCGCGACATCTTTGAGACTGCAATCTCGCTGCCTACGGTGCGGACCACAATTACTGGGTGGTTCCGCCCGCTGGTGGTCGGTCGGGTCACCAAGACTGTGGTCAATTTCGAGGTCAAAGAGTTGTTTCGGGAGACTAGCTGCTTGGGCGTCATTCAACCTTTCGGTCCTTCGCAACTGCGGATCAAGCCAGAAGGGCAGCGTTCCTGGGAGTGGAAAATGCTCCACACCACCCCCGACATACATTTGGAGAATGACGAGCGCTTCACCATCGCGGGAGTCCCGTATCGGGTGATGAAGAATCAGGATTTCTCCGAGTACGGGTATATGCAATACGAGCTAGTCCAAGACTACCAGAAGGCTCCCAATGTCATCTGAGACCATCAAAGTCATCGCAGAGATTCTGAGGACTGAGCTGACCTTGCAGAAGGATCAAGTCATCCTTTACAACCAGAAGTTCAACATCCCTCCTGACGAGCGACTCTACCTGTCCGTCTCCCTTCTCGGTTCCCGCCCGTTTGGCGCAAAGACCAGCTACGTGGGCGATCCGATCACCGGGGATCTCGTGGAGCAGCAGTCGGTCAACGTGCAGGAATTGTATTCAGTCTTAGCCTACAGTCGTGGCTCCTCCGCCCGCACCCGTAACTGGGAAATTCCTGCCGCCCTTGTCAGCACCTTCGCCCAGCAGCAAATGGAGGTGAACTCCTTCAAGCTGGGGTATTTGCCCGCAATGGTCGATGTCTCGGAGCAGGACGGCACGTCCATAGTCAACCGATACAGTTTGACCTTTGCAGCACTCGTCGCATACCGAAAGACGAAGCCCGTGGACTATTTCGACAACTTTTCTCAACCGTCCATCACTTCAAACCCATAACGCGCCATGAGTTTCATCGCAGCCAGCAACTTCGTCAGCGTCTCGGTTTCTTCTCCGCCCACTGGTCTCCAGCAGTATGCGGTGAACAACCTCGCCATTTTCACCAACGAAACGCCCACCAGCCTTACCCCGCCCACCTTCGCCGCTCCAGGCATCTACCTCAGTCCAGCCGACGTGCTCGCTGATTGGGGTAGCGGCTCCGAGGTCTACGCGATGGCAAATCTGGTCTTCGCTCAGTCGCCCAACATCCTCGATGGTGGCGGCTCGCTCATCATCGTCCCTCTTCCCGTCAGCGGAACCAACTCGACGCTCGCTGAAGCTATCCCAAATGCCCTCTTGATTAACTTCTTTGGTGGGGCTCTCTGGGCTGGCATCACTCCTGACGACGCAGCCATTCTCGCAGCCGCCACGGCGTGCGAATCCATTCGCGTCAAGTTGTTCGCCAGCTCCTACCTTTACGCCTCGGTGGCGGGCTTCTTCACTACGATCAAGGCAGCGTCTGAAATCCACACCCGCTGCCTGCTGTGCATGACCGCACAAGGCGCAGAAGTCTCCGCCTCCGCCAAGTCGGCCCGCCTCATGGCTGCGGCTTACGCTGGGCGGGCGCTTTCGGTCAACTTCGATGGCGCGAACACGACCGCCACGATGCACTTGAAAGTCCTCACGGGCATCAACCCCGATGTAGGCATCACCCAGACGATCCTCAATGCCTGCAAAACCGCCGGCGTGGACGTGTATCCTTCGGTCGGTGGCGGGGCGCAGTACGTCGGCAAGGTCTACAGCACTGGCGGCAACGAGTATTTCGACAACGTCTACAACCTCGATTGGCTCGTGTTTGCGCTCCAAGTCGCCGGCTTCAATGCTCTGGCTACCACCAGCACCAAGCTGCCCCAGACCGAGCCGGGAATGGCTATCTTGAAGGGTGCCTACATCAACGTCCTCCAACAGGCTATTGGCAACGGGTTCGTCGCTCCCGGCACCTGGAACTCGCCCGAGCTGTTTGGTAACCCTGCCGACCTCCGACGCAACATCCTCAATCAGGGCTACTACATTTACAGCCAACCCGTGAACCAGCAGTCGCAAGCCACCCGCGAAGCTCGGGAAGCCCCTATCGTTCGTATCGCCATCAAATACGCCGGTGCGATCCAAAGCAGCGACGTGATCGTTTCGGTCAACAAGTAACCAATCACTCCCATGCCCACCGTCTCACTTACTGGTCAAGACACCCTCGTCATCGGCGGCATCGTCCTAAGCGACGTTGCCGATGGTGATTGGTTTACGGTCACCTACGACAACGATCTCGCCAACTTAAAGCGAGGCAAGAACGGCAACTCGATCTTCGCTGAGAACTCGATGGGCCTGGTTGGCTCCGCCGTGCTGCGCTTGATCCGCGCCAGCAATGACGACAAGTCCATCGACGCATTGCTCCAGCAGCAACTGCAAGACTTCTCCTCTTTCGTCCTCCTCGAAGGTCAAGCCACGAAGCGGGCCGGCGACGGTCAAGGCAACGTGACCAGCGACACGTACAAGATGCAAGGTGGTATCTTCAAACGCATGGTGGACGCTAAGTCCAATGCGGAAGGCGACACAGAACAAAGCGTATCCATCTATCGGTTCGAGTTTGCGAACGTGGGTCGTCAGGTGTTCTAATCAACTGACACCGAGCAAGCAGAGGAGACGTTACTAGGGGTCACGAATCCTCACACCGTTCACCAACAGCGGTCTTGCTCGGTGTCTCTCGGACCCCGACCAATCTATGCAAGACCCCATCACACTCAAGAGCGGCTCGATCTTGGAAATCGGGATCGCTCCTTTCAGCACCGGGACTCGTCTGATGAAGACGATTGCCCGCGAACTCGCGTCGGTGAAATTCGACCTCGATGCGACCAACTTGTCCAACCTCTCGGGGCAGGACATTAACGTCATCAAGAATGCCATCTTCCAGCTCGTGCAATCCGAGACTGTCGAGACGGCAGTCTTGGAATGCGCCAAGCGTTGCCTCTATAACGGAGAGAAAATCACACCGCAGACTTTCGAGCCCGAAGACGCTCGACAGGATTACCTGCCTGTAGTGTGGGAGGTGGTGCGGGCAAACCTTTCCCCTTTTTTCAAAAGCCTCGGCTTGTCGTCGTCGACAAACGAAAAGCTGACGTCCGACGACCAGAAATCCTAGTAACAATGGATCCGGCCAAACTCATGTCCTTGCGGCTTGCCCGCGAAGGCTTCGGTGGTGGAGACCCCGAACGCATCATGTCCATGCCCACTGACGTCGTCTTCGACACCTGGGAGTTTATGAACTTCCAAAACGAATACGAAGAAACGGCGCACGAGTTGAATCGTTCCTGACCATGCAAATCGCTGAACTTTTCGTAGCCCTCGGGTTTACAATCGACAACCCACAAGCCATTGCGTCTTTGGAGTCGTCGTTGACCAACATGGCTGCGCAAGCTCGTGACTTGCTGGCATACATGACAGGTCTTCAAGGGATGCGGCTTCCTCGTCCCCCTCGCGGCGGCGGCGGAGGCGGCGGAGGCGGAGGCGGCGGCGGCGGCTACGGACAGTTTAACCGCATGATGGGTAATCCGGCTCCGGTCCCCGGCAACCCCGCCTTTGTTGGGCCTTTGGCCCCTATGGCTCCAACCCAAGCTGGCGGCACGGCGATGGCTCTAAGTCTGAGGCAATTTGTCACTTTTGCTCGGCAGTTAGTCGGGTTTGGATCCCTTGCCTTGATCCTCAAGAAACTGATTTCGGGGCTTATTGATCTGGCCAAGAGTGCTTTCAAAGCAAGCTTCGCCACCGACAAATACAGCAAACAAACGGACCTCTCATTAACCGAGCTGGAGCGTTGGAAAATTGCCGCAGCCAAATCAAACGTATCTCAAGAAGAGATACAATCGAATCTAGCAGCACTTGCTGAACAATCCTTTGGCCTTCTTCGTGGAGAGAAACTCGCCGCAGCTTCGGTCGCGGCCCCCTACGGAATCGACCTCTACGCCTCGGCGGATAAGATCCTCCAGAAGTTTGGCCAAGTAGCCCAGACGCTCTCGCTAGTCGAAGCGCAATGGCTCGGAAAGAACATCGGCATCTCGCCCGACGTGGCTTACATGATGCGGGAAAACCGGGGCATCTTACCAGGAGTCCCTGCGGGCCAGCCGTTGACCAATGAGCAATTAAAAGTCACTCAAGCTGCCACAGCGGCTTTCAACGAACTGGGCGTAGACTACGACGCCTTAACCAAGAAAATAATCGCGGGGTCTTCTTCCTTCCTTGCTTGGTTCGCTTCAAGCAACGCTGATCTGATTCGGTCAACCATGACGCAGAGTCCTTCGTCCCAAGCCTACCAAGACTTGTTTGGCGGGGGCTTTAAGTACCGGACGCAGTCCCCTTCCGGTGGCACCATCAACAACACGAATAACATCAACATTGATGGCTCAAAAAGCCCAGCGGCTACCGGGAAAGAAGTGCAGCGGGCGCTTACTCCCACCATGTTCCAGACTCCGAACTTCATGCTCAATCAAGAATACTGATGAACTTAGTCCCAACAGACTCCGTCAGCATCTACGAGCAGCTCTCCACTCTGGCGAATCGGAACCGACGCCTCGCGCTGGTGAGGCCCAACAACCCCCCATCGGGCATTGCCGGCTTCTTGCTAGACATCGTGGAGGACGACGGCTCGGATTTGGAAAGCGACATCACCGATCACTACGTCGAGGATAACACCGCCGTGCAGGATCATATCGCCCTGCGCCCCGAGACAATCACCGTCTCTGGTCGGGTAGCTGAATTGGTGCGGGCAGTCCCCGTTGCCCAACCAATAACTCCGGTAACCAACCCTCTCCCGCTCATTCCTGACCTGATGCCGACCTTGGCCCCAGGCTCTCAGGAACGTGAGGCGGCGGAGTTGCTTGCTCAGACTGAGGGAGATGCCGTGATTGGTTTTTCTGAAAGCCTCTACGGGTTCTACCAGAGCAACGCCCGCCAGCAACCGGGGCAAACTAAGCAGAGCTACATCTACGGTTACTTTTATCAACTCTGGAAAGGTCGGCAGCTTTTCTCGGTTGAGACCCCGTGGGGGATTTTCGAGAACATGGCGATCCTCAGTGCCTCGGTGAAGCAGGGGGCGGAAAGCCGCTCCGTCTCGGAGTTCTCCCTCACGTTTAAGAAAATCCGTGTGGCCCAGACGATCAATGCCGTGCCGGGGTTGTTGGCTCAACGATCTGTGTTTGACCAGTCAGTGGCCAACAATACGAACTTCTTGGCGGGGCGATCCGCCTTTGAATGGTCAGCCCCATCCAACAACGGCTTGGCGGGGCAGACACCCATGACGGCTGCGGAGACCCTGCAATTCAACGGGCGGATTAACCCGACACGTCTATGATAAACGTAACTGGGCTGACCTCCCAACCCAAGCAGTCATTCTTCCTCACGTTAAGCGACGGGTCTTTTGTGTCAGTCTATATTGAATACCGCCCGCAACAGCTTGGGTGGTTTGCCAATTTCTCGTGGGGGACTTGGATCGTCTCAGGGATGCGCCTCTGTGCCGCCCCCAACATCCTGCGCCAATGGAGCAATCGTATCCCTTTCGGCCTATCTTTGCTGACCACGGACAACAACGAACCTTTGCACTTGGATAACTTCTCCAGCGGATACGCCAAGTTCGTCCTCCTCAACGCCGATCAAGTAGCCCAAGTAAACGCCTTGGCCTATTCGGGAAACTGACGTGGTTAAATTCAATCGAGTTTATTCGCTGCGGGTCGAAGTCGAGGATGGCACCAGCGCCGACCTCCCCATCGCTCAACGGGCAAACAAGAACGTCGAAGTGGCGCTGCCCTATACGGTCGAATTTCACATTACTCGGCAGGCTCTGGGCTCGTCTCAGACGGGGACATTTCGGGTGTTTAATCTCCCCGAGGCTATCCGCAACTCGGTGCAAAAGGATCTGTCCCAGATGCGGCAGCTTCGCGCCATTCAATTTCGCTGCGGCTACGCCCCTAATTCGGACATTGATCCCCCGCTGGTATTCAACGGGACGGTACTGACGGCTTTTAGCTTCCGTGAGAAGACCGACTGGGTTACCGAAATTGAGGCTTTCGATGGGGGCTGGCAAATGGCTAACGCAAATAAGGTGTCCCTGTCTTTGTCGCCGGGAGCCTCGGCGTCTTCAGTTATTTCTCAACTCGCAACGCAACTTTTATTTACTCAGTCCTCCCCGATCATCGGTAGTTTCCCCACTAAAAATAAGCGTGGTGAAGTGTTGTTTGGGAATGCTTGGACGCTTCTTCAGCAGAAAGCAAACGGCCTGGCATTCATCGACAACGGTCAGGTTAAAGCTCTGAACTATTACGAAGTATTTATCGGGCAAATACCCGTGCTCTCCGCTGACAGCGGGCTACTGGGGAGCCCCAAGAGGACGCAAACTTCGCTGGAGTTCGATATGCTGTTTGAACCGAGGCTCAGTGTCGGTCAGATTGTAGAAGTGAAAAGCTCTTCCAACACCCAATTCAACCGCCCTTGGAAAGTCTTGGGCTTTGAACATCGAGGCACCGTGTCACCAGTGGTAAGCGGAGACTGTCTCACCAGTGTTCGCCTATGGCTTACTGACAAGCAACTCACTATCGTCCCAGGTCTCGCTGCCGTATGAGCGATCTAATCGTATCTCCCGTTCCGCCTGATCTGCGCACCGTTCTGGACAATCTGAAGGCGGACATCCTTTACAATCTCAACTGCCACCAGCTTGGGGTCATTGAATCTTTCGACGCAGCAAAGCAGACGGCATCTATCCAGCTATCCGTGTTGCGGGTCGTCGGGAATGAAGAGATCCCGTATCCTCTCCTCACTGACTGCCCCATCATGTTTCCTGCTGCCGGGGGAGCCTACATGACCTTCCCCGTAGTCCGAGGAGACCCCTGCCTCGTGCTTTTCAACGACAGGGACATCGACAACTGGTTTACCACGGGCAACGTCGTAGCTCCGAATACTTCCCGAGCGCACAGCTTGAGCGACGGCATAGCCATCCTTGGTATCCGCAGCTTGGCTAATCCTCCGACCTACACAGCCAACGACGCTGTGGTACTTGCCTTGGGCGGGGCTTCAGTGTCTATCACCACCGCAGGAGTCGTCAGGATGACCAAGGGATCGGGATATGTAGAAGTCAGTGCAGCGGGTGTGCCCAAGCTACATGGCTCCAACGGAGCGGAAGTAATCGCTGACAACAAGGTGGCAATACTTGCCAACTCAGCTTCGTTAAGAACTGGGATGGAGCAACTGTGTGACGTGCTGACGAATTTCAAGGACACTGCTGGTCACACGCCAAACGCCGCAACTCTCGTCAACATCGCAGCGATGAAGCTGTATTTCCAAACCCTCCTCTCTTCCTAATATGCCACAACCATTTCGAGGAATCACCGCTGTGAACGACTGGACTTTTGGCAAAGGTCGCAACTCCTACTTCACCAAGCAGCAAGCCATCTCGGCAGACATCAAGACGTCGCTCCTGTTTTTCTTGAATGACTGCTTTTTCGCCATGTCCACGGGCATCGACTGGTGGAACTTGCTCGCCTCCAAGGGTGAGTTAGCCAAGCAAAACATCTTGCTCCAAGCCCGCCAAACGATCATTCAGCGGGAAGGCGTGGTCCGTATCAATTCTGTCGATGCCTTGGTTGATTCGGCACAACGCCGACTCACGCTCAAGTTTAACATCGACACAATTTACAGCCGCAACGTCTCAGATTTTGTCCAACTCCCATGAACGCAATCGACCAGAACGGTATCCAAACCGATACTTCGGCGCAGACTCTGGCTAAATTTCTCAATGGGTTCACCAGCAATGCGGGCGTAAGATACGCCGGGATGTTTGAGATCTATGGGGCGACCATCAACGTCAACCCCAACTCTCCTGACGGGCAGTTCGTTAATCTCGGAGTGCAGTTCACCCAGGATATGCTGGCTTTCATCCAGCAAGCCTACGCCAGCTTCGACCCCGATCAGGCAATCGGAGTTCAGCTCGACCAGCGCTGCGCGATCAACGGGGTAGTGCGTAACGCCGGCACCTACACCTACACGAACATCACCGTCACTGCGACCCAAGCCGTAACGATCAATGGGCTAGACACCGCGCCAAACGCCCCCTTCACGGTGTCGGATTCCTCGGGCAACCAGTTCGTGCTGGTATCCACTCACGTCTTTGGCGCAGCGGGCAACGCATCCTTGGCTTTCCGTGCTCTCGTGCTTGGTTTGGTGGAGACCGTGCCAAACACGATCACCGTCATCACCACCGTCACGCTGGGCATCTCCACGGTCAACAATCCGGCTGCGGCTACCTCTGTTGGCACCAACGAGGAGACAGATTACAACCTGCGTATCCGTCGTGCTCGGTCGGTTGCTTTGCCAAGCCGAGGCTATTTCGACGGGCTCTATGGTGCTCTGGTCGATATAACCGGGACGACCTCCGTCAAACTGCTGGAGAACACCACCAACACCACTGACGGCAATGGCATCCCTGGCCACTCCATCTGGGCAATAGTCCAGGGCGGATCCAACACCGACATCGCCAACGCAATCTACGTGAAGCGCAACGCGGGCTGCGGCATGAAGGGAAGCGTCTTAGAGTATATTACTCAGGTGGACGGATCTTTCTTCGCCATCTTCTTCGACCGCCCGACAACTCAAGACCTCTGGATCGAGTTGGATGTTCATGCGGTCACTGGCACGGTGGATACTGCGTATCTGGAGAACCAGTTACTGGCCGCATTGACAACACCCACAATCAATTCTGCGGGCTTGCTGCCCTACGCCATTGGGCAAAGCGCCGTCGCCTCCACCATCGCGGCATTTATTCAATCGCTTGCGCCTAACGTAGCCATCTCTGGCGAAGGTGTGTCTACGGCAATCGGTGGTCCCTTCGTGTCGTTCGTCGCTCCGACAGCGGTCAACTACCAATTCGCAACCTCTCTGGCCCGCATCACGATTACCGAGATATGAGTCTGACGACGCTCACCGATTACTACAGCTCGCTTTTGGCCTACCAGTACCGGGGGCTGCCCAATGCTGATCGGCAAGTGAAGCTGTGGGCGAGCCAGATGATTGGAGAGAACCTCGCGGGGTCTTTTCTGACGTGCTTTGACCTCGATCAAGCTATCGGTCCTCAACTCGACATCTTGGGAAAGTATGTCGGAGTGGCTCGCAACATCGGGGCACCCGAGGCTCGACCTTACTTTGGGCTTTGGACTTACGCCGAGACGATTTTGCTCCAAGCCAGCTACCAAGGCACTTGGAATCCCACGACTAACGATCCTGCGCTGACTTCCAGCACATCAGGTAATTGGTGGGTGGCGAGCAGCGCCGGCACCTCGACCAGCCCAGTAGCCGCAACCTTTGCCTGCGGCGACGTGCTCTACTGTTCTGGGGGAACGGCTTTCAGCCATTACGTCACAGGCACTCCCAACGGCAACGGTTTGACCAGCTACGCTTCCCCAGGGGTCAACGCCAACGGCATCTTCTACCGCTACGATTTTGCGACGGGCCAGAATAGCAATCTCACCGACGAGCAATATCGCACGGTCATCAAGCTCAAGATCGTCCTCAACTCTAGCGACGGCACCTTGGCGAACATCATGGCGTATCTCCAAGAGTTCTTCGCGGGGCAGATTTTTTTAGTGGATACTCAGAACATGAATCTGGCCTACACCGTTCTTTCGACGGTAGCCCTGTCCCCAGAGCTGCTCTCAATCTACTTGCCTCGACCTATGGGGGTCGGTATCAGCGTGACCATTATCTCACCGATACCGGGAGGAGGCAGCACCCTTACGACCGAAAGTGGGGATACTCTGATTACTGAAGATGGTTTAACCCTGACTACCGAATAGACATGAGCAACATCACTATCACTGGCTTATCAGCCATCGGCACGATCACGTCGGCTACGTTGCTCCCCGTGGTGGATGTATCCGGCACCCCGACTACCAAGAAAGCTACGGTCGCGCAGCTCATCAGCGGTCTGCCCGTTGCTACTTCATCCACGGTCGGCACAATGTCTGCCGCTGACAAAGCCAAGCTCGACGCCGCTACCGACGCCAACACCGCCAGCGCCATCGTGCGCCGAGATGCGTCAGGGAACTTCACGGCAGGCACGGTCACGGCAGCAACAGTCACCGGACTCAGCACGCCGACCAACCCGACCGACGCTGCCAACAAGAGCTACGTCGATGCCAGTGCCGCAGGACTTACCGTCAAGCAAGCTGCCCGCGTTGCTACCACAGCAAACGTCACTCTCAGTGGTGGAGCACCCAACGTGGTGGATGGCATCACACTCCTCGCCAACGACCGCATCTGCGTCAAGAATCAGTCAACCCTGACTCAAAACGGTATCTACTATGTCGCTACGTTGGGCACGGGATCAAACGGAACTTGGACGCGAACCACTGACGCCGACACCGGAGCCGAGCTTGCCACGGGAACTTACATCTTCGTAACCGCTGGAACCGTCAACGCCAACGCAGCCTTCACGATGGTCACCCAGGGGACAATCGTGATTGGGACGTCAGACATCGTCTGGGCCTTGTTCTCGCAGGTAACCAGCATCGCAGCTTCCAGCATCACGGGGCAGTTAATTTCCAGTCAAATTCAAGACGCGGCAATCGGCACAGCTAAGTTCGCCGCAAGCTTAACCCCTGTGGAGATTCTGGGAACCCTTCCAAGCTCGGGCAACTTTGCGGGACGACAAGTCTTCCTGACCACCGACTCCAAGCTCTACCGCTACACCGGATCGGCCTTCACCGTAGCGGTGCCAACGGTGGATTTGACCGGCCAAATCACGACCACCCAGATCACCGACAACGCCATCACCTCGGCCAAAGTCCTCGCAGGAGCCATCGTGGCTGGCAAAATTAGCGCCAACGCCGTCACTGCCGGGACAATCGACGCCAACGCCGTCACTGCCGGCACCATCTCAGCAGGAGCGGTCAACACGACGGAGCTTGCAGCCAATGCTGTCAACGCCAGCAAGATCGCCGCAGGAGCAGTCACGGTGGGCAAAATTTCAGTCGCTCAGCTCGACGGAATCAGCGCCAACCTTGGCAACATCACAGCTGGAACCTTGACCAGTGTCGATCTGACGGCATCGAGCGGACTCAGCCAAGTCTCAATCACCTCGGCGGGGATGGTCGTGGGCGCTGGGCGCATCACGTTTGCCGCCTCTGGAAGCAATCCGACTGTGCGCGTATACGCTATTGGAGGCACCGACCGCATCGAAATCAACGGCAACAGTACCTCGGGAATACCCGCAGCGATACAAGCCTTCGACGGGACGGGCGTATCCGGCGTAACCATAAGCTCCGCCGGCGTGGTGATGACCAACGCAAAATCCGTCAATTTTGGGGCAGGTTCACGCCTGCAAAAATCTTCTAGCGATTCGTGGACCCCCAAGATGTTCGACGGGAGCCACGACATAGAGTTCCAGTGGGACGGAGCAGACCTCAAAGTCCGCATCGACGGCAGCACCGTCAAAACCATCCAGACCTTTTAACCATGCCTGCCATTCAACGCTACACGCAAAAAGTATTCGGTGGGTCGCTTACCCCGACCGGCAACGTCGCGGTCTACGGCAGCTTGGCCGCAGGTTCGCCAACATACCCCTCGATCACCTCGGACTTGGCGACCATCCAATCTTTGGCAGCTTGGACTACTGGGCTCAACAATGCCGTGATCGGCAACCGCAGCCCCGCGTTGGAAGACCTCAACGGCTTGTTCGTGGTGTTGTCTCAGCAAATTGCCTACCTGCTCCAGAACGGCATCGCCGAATGGGACTCGGGCACGGCCTACTACGTCGGCCAAGCCGTCCGCGTTCCAGGCACCGCTCTGGTCTGCTTCAGCCTCGTAAACAGCAATCTGGCGAACAACCCCGCCACCGACTCGAACAACTGGTGCGCCAGCGGTTCGTCCTATCCGGCAATAGCGGTAACTGCTGTTTCTCAGATCGTCTCGGTAGACGGGGGAGGGCACACCATCAATTTCGACTCTTCAGAGTATGACCCGCAAGGGCGCTACTCAGTTTCAACGTACCGTTACACCGCGCCAGTGCCTGGGGCTTACCGCATCTCGGCTAACCTCCAAGTGGATAACAACACAGGCCAGACCAGCACGATGGAGTTAGCCTGCCGCGCCGTAAAAAACGGTTCCGTAGTCCTTCGCGCCGCTGGCACGTCCGTAGCAAATCCCCCCGGCAGTCGCTGGTATCCGCAACTCAACACCGTCGTAGTCCTTGCCGCCGGCGACACGGTGGAGATCCAGCTTGAGGCCAATGACACGGTGAACTCTGGCACCGTCACCGTCTCCAACTCCGACTGGTCGATCAGCAAACTCCCATGAGCACTGTCCTTGAACAGATCCCCATCCGGCTATCCTTCAGTCCGGTCTCTAATCCGCCCAACGCCCCCATCGACTCCAACACGGGGTTAGCGGCTGCGTGGTGGCGCGGGAATACGGTAGCCTTGCAATGTGGTATCTTTGACTCGCTGGGCGTCAGTGTGAACCTCACGAATGCCACGGCAGTCCAGCTCCTCATCCAAGACACCCCGACGAGCGCCAACGTGCTGCTGAACAAGTCGCTCGTATCCGCCGACATCATTCCGACCATCTCTTCGGCGGGCTGGGCCTCGGGACAACAGCAGCAGTTCACTTTCAACCTGCTCAATGGTGACACCGACTTTGACCTTGGCGGAGCCGAGTCCGCAACCTTCTGGTTGTCGCTGCGGGTCTTCACGGGTGTATCCACGTTCTTGATCTACGGTGCAGGCTACATCACCGTGTTCAATGCGGGAGTCCTGATTCCCGTCCCCAACCCCGAGTTCGTGTCCCTGCATACCCAGACCAACAGCACCGGCAACAGCACGGTGTCCCCGACGGCGGTGGTGCATACCGAGAAGATTACCCTCACGGGTGGAGCCACAGTGCGCAACGTCCTCGTCAGCACGGTGGGCTTGCCAGTAGGGGCTCGCATCGACTTAGCCTTGGTCTTCAGTTGCGCCAACGGGACCACGGTCAACATCTACAACACCTCGACCAGTGGTGCCCTCCTCTTCTCCTTCATCCGCGCCGGCGATGAGCCCAATGCTCTTTTCCGCCTTGTCGCCAATGGCGTAGGCGGCTTCCTCAATGTCGAGCAAGTTATCCCGGCTTTCCCCGCCCTCTGATCCCATGAAACGACTACCTGTTTTCCTCCTCTTGGCATCCACTGCGCTTGGACAGGTCAATGTCCAGAAAGCGTCAGGCACAAACGAGATCAGCGGCTCGTTGGTAGTCGGTAGCGGCAAGACCCTCACTGCCACGGGCAGCGGCATCATTGCGGCTACGTCTGCGCCCGCCTCTGGCATTACTGGTGTTGTCGGGGTTGCCAATGGGGGCACAGGCATCTCCACAACTCCCACAAACGGGCAGTTGCTCATTGGCAACGGCACAGGGTTTACGGCCAGTACGCTGACCGCTGGTTCGGGAATTTCGATTTCTAACAGCGCAGGCGCAGTTACCATCACGGCAACTGACGGCAACATTGCGCTCGACGACGGCACGGCGGCGGCTCCCTCGCTCAACTTTATCAACGACGCCAACACCGGACTTTATCGGCCAACGGCAGACACGGTCGGCATTGTCGGCGGAGGCCACGACATCCTGCGGCTGACTGACGTGGCAAGCGCGACCGACTATCTTGAAATTAAAAATGGCATCGGCGTCGGAAACCCGCTCCACGTTCTTGCCGAGGGTCCGAGCGCGAACATCGGGATGCACTTGCAGCCAAAAGGCAGTGGGCTTCTGACGATTTCGGACGGCACGGATTTCAACAAAGGTATCCGGTTTCGCTCCTCGTCAAGTGCCGCCAGCGCAATCACGCTGCTCGATGCCGTCTCGACTGCGGGGCGCGTCGTGACCCTGCCGGATGCAACAGACACCCTCGTCGGACGCTCAACCACAGACACGTTGACGAATAAAACGCTCGTCGCTCCCGCGCTTGGCACCCCTGCCAGTGGAGTTGCAACCAATCTGACCGGCTTGCCCCTCACGACGGGAGTCACTGGCGTATTGCCAGGGGCAAACGGTGGCACCGGCGTGGCCAACACCGGGAAAACGCTCACCTTGCAAAACTCAGTGGTCTTTGCGGGGGTGAACGGATCGACTTTGAACATCTCCACTGGGGGCACTTTGGGGAGCGCGGCCTTCACCGATGCGAGCGCTTACCAAGCAAACGGAGCGGGCATTACCTCCTTGGCGACCCTTTCAGCCATATCCACCACAGCATTGACAGTTCCAGTGATTCGGTTGTGGATACAAACGTCGGATGGAACCTCGCAGATGTGGGTGCTCAAGACGGGCACCGACGCCACTGATACGGGGAGCGTCCAACGACCCGACGACTACAACGCTTCCACCAATGCTAAAGTCTGGTATCGCGCAGGATAATTTTTACTTATGAGCACCTTCCGACATTCCTCCAGCGGCGCAGCAAAAACGCTCGTTGTCGCCGCTTCGCCCGTCAACTTCGTCGTTGGCGACTTCTCCACCCCCACCGAGCCCTACCTACGGCTCCAAGTGCAGGACAACTCGATCTACGTCACCTATGACGGCACCACCCCGTCTGCTTCCAATGGGGAGATCCTGACTCCAGGTCTGGGGGGCTACTTCCTCAAAAGTGACGTGCTGAATTGGAAGTTCCTGCAAGTGTCTCTCGCGGCTCGGGTCTTTGCCCAGCCTTGCGACAGCATCAGTCCAACCAACTGATAAAACATCATGCTCACCGCAACCGCAGTTGCCTCGCGGGGTTGGCTATTGGACACAGCCTCCTCGGCAAGTCCTTCTCCCTACCCTGTCGTAGTCAATACTGGCATTACCTCGTGGGCACAGCTTGCAGCAGTAACTACGACCACTCTGCCTCTCGCCAGCGTCATTGCCTGGGTCGAAGCATCCACCCTGATCCTGATTGTCACCCAACTCCTTGCAGGGACTGACGCCACAGATACCGCCAACGGAGTTCAGAGACCCAATGATTTCAACTCCTCCACCAATGCCAAGGTGTGGTTCCAAGTTGGCTACGTCCCCTAATTTACCGATGAAAAAAGTCACCCAGTCTCTTCTTGCCCTGATCCTCGCGGTCTTGCCGGTTACCGGCTTCTCCGCTGCGTCCGACGTGCTGTTCTCACAAAAGAACGCATCCAACACCGCTTGGTCGAATGTGGTCGTATCTCCGGTAGCCAACGGGGTAATGAGTTATTCCTCGACCAAGGTGCCGATCAGTTCGTCGCTGTTCACCTTCAACGCAACCACTGGGTTGCTGTATGCGCCTACGGTGAGTGACGCAGGCGGCACCCTCGCCGCGCAGCGCAACGCCCTCGCGCCCGCGCAGGGGTTGTCGTTTGTTGGGGTGAACCCCGCAAACATTTCAATTGCAGCGTTCAGCACGGGAGCGTTTACCGTCGCCGCAACGGT
>Ga0209829_10001214_pt1 | contig 21449 bp, 15 predicted proteins | sample C_140205_EF_Meta_FD_187311 | JGI IMG/M metagenome (GOLD analysis project Ga0209829, IMG submission 187311) | Freshwater microbial communities from Lake Croche, Canada to study carbon cycling - C_140205_EF_MetaG (SPAdes) (version 2) | ecosystem: Environmental > Aquatic > Freshwater > Lake...
AAAGCCCTCGCCGAGGTAACGGCTTCGTTACTCGGCGGGTCGTTTGGACCAATGGCGAGCGGATGCGGCGGGATTGGGGCGAATGCACGCGGCGACCCCGCCCTGCTGCGGGCGAGCGAGAAACGGCGATTACCGACGGGACCGGGCGAACTCCAGCCGTTCCCGCGCGAGGGCGAGGTCCGGACGCAGCCGCAGCACGGTTTCGAATTCGCGCGCCGCATCCGTCCAGCGCTCCCGTAGCAGGAAAACATTGCCCAGCCCGAAATGGGCTTCAACCGAGTCGGGCAGGGCCAGCGCCACGTGTTCTAACTGGATCTGCGCTGCCTCAAGCCGGCCCAGTTCCAATGCGACGCCGCCCAGATTCGTGCGGGCTTCGATGTAGTGAGGATCGAGGACGACGGCGGCCTGAAAGTGTTCGAGCGCTCCGGCTTTTTCTCCGCGACCGAGGAGGAGATTGCCGAGGTTGTAGTGGGCCTTGGCGTAGCCGGGCTGCAGTCGCAGCGCCTCTTCGTAGCTGGCGACGGCCTCCGGCAGGCGACCCGCCGCAGCGAGAGCGTTGGCCAGATTGAAATGAGCCGCGGCGAGATCGGGCCGCAGGCGAATCGCCGCCTGATCGTGAGCGATGGCCTCATCGAGGCGGCCGGCCTCGGCGAGCGCTTTGCCGAGATTGTAATGGGCGTAGGCGTTGCCGGGGCGTTTCGCGGCGGTGTCCTTGTAGAGCGCGAGCTCAGTGCGATAGTCGTGGTTGCGACGGATCGTGGTGGCGCCGAGCGTTACGGCGAGCGCCACGAAACACCATCCGGCGCGCCGCCCCAGCCACGCATAGGCGCCGAGGAGCACGAGCACGATCACCGCCGCGAGCGACAAATACATCCGGTGTTCCGCGAGCATTTGCCTTGTGCCGCCGACGACACTGGACGTCGGGGCCAGAATCACAAAAAACCACGCGCCGAGGAATCCCAGCGGGGGCCGACGCCAGAGGCCGAAGGCGGTGAGGGCCAGCAGGGCCACGAGCACAACCGCGTGCGGTGCGATCTGGCCGAACGTGACGAAATCTGCGCCGTAGTCGAAAATCAACGGGTCCGGCCAGAGCGCGAGTTGCAGGTAGTGGATGACCGCGCGCGACTGGCAGAGCGCGTATTGCCACCAGGTGACGCCGGCACTGGGGCCGATGGTGCCGCCGCGGTTGCCCGCGCCGAGCACGAGAAAACCGAGCAGGAGCCAAGTCGAAGCGAGGGCGAGGTAGAATCTCCGACGTTGCCGCCACGCCGCTGAAAAGGAGCCCGCCACAAACGTGCGATCGTAGAGGAAGACCATGAGCGGAGCGGAGACCATCACCTCCTTGGTCGCCATGCCGAGGGCACACGCGAGCACGGCGAGCGTCTGCCAAAGGGTGCTGCGGGGCGGAGCAGCCGAGTCCGGCTCGGCGGCACGCACGGCGCCGAGCGCGAAAAAATAGACGGTGAGTAGATAGGAGAGTCCCATCAGCGACTCGGTCCGTTGCACAACGTAGGTCACCGACTCTGTTTGCAGCGGATGCACGGCCCAGAGCAGCGCACTCGCGAAGGCGACCGCAGTCGCGGGCCGATAGTTGAGTGCGGCGAGACTCCGGCGCACGACGCCGAACAGGACCAGCGCGGCGAACAGGTGAATGACGAGGTTAACGACGTGGTAACCCTGAGGCGACACACCGCCTAGGGCGTAGTTGAGTGCGAACGAGAAGTTGAGCAGCGGTCGGCCCTCGACGGTCAGCCCTTGGCCGGAGGGCGGCGAGAAGGAGCCCCACGGCGGCCAGAGCTGGCGGAGGGTTGGATTTTCGACGATGGCCAGGACGTCATCGAAGACGAAGGGGACGGAAAAACTATTGTGATAGGCCGCGACCGTTGCGGCCACGATGATCGTCGCCCGCCAGAGGAGGGGCCGGTAGGATTCATGGGGCGACGCCGGATGCACGGCGAAGTTCCTGACGCATCCCTCTCTCCGGGCAAAGTCGAAAGACGACCATGCAGAGCAGGATCAGACCATGGTCGAGGGGCGCGCGGCGGCCGGGCCTACGCCGATCGTAGCGAGCTCAATTTTGCGACGGGACGGGTGTTCACGCCGCGGTGCAATCGCCAGATTACGGTAGTCCCTTTATCTGAATCCTCCGGTACTCCATTTGGCCGACGTCTCCCTCCAGGCCGATCGGGCCAGTGGCCGGAACTTTCAGGGCGGCCTCGAGCACCTCTCCATTGCAGGTGCAATGCGCCACGCCGTCCTTCACCGTGATTTCAATTTCGTTCCAGTCTTGGGCGCGGTATTTTTTCAAGGTCTTGTATTTGTCGGGACCGGCGACCAAGTAGTCGCGGCATTGGAGCTGGGGTTTGCGAATAAAGATACCGCTGTCAGCGCCGACTGCGGCGCGAAATTCCAGCCGCAGGACAAAGTCCTTGGGGAATTCCTTGGTCGTCCAAATTTTTTGGGCGAGGCGTGGAGTCTTCGGATGCACGATGAGCAGACCGTCCTTCGCCGAGAAACGCCCGTCAGTTGCGGTGGTCTTGCCATCGAAGGCGTCTGCAATCTTCTCGTCGGTTTTTGCCCCGTCACGATAGCACCAACCGGTAAGATCATGACCGTTGAAGAGACTGACGAACCCAGCGGCGGGCTGAAAGGATTCGGCGCCGCGCACCGTGCTGAGGATGGTGGTTGCGAACACGAACACGGCAAGTGAGGCACATTTTAGATTCATGGATTTGATTTGAGGCGGGGGTTTTAGGGATGAACGGAAAAAAGAGGGGGGCGCAGTGAGCACTTGAATTCAACCTTCCATTTGCTGGGTGATAAGGCTTGCGGATTGCAGAAGTGTGGTGCGGCGTTTTCCAGGAGCTCTTTGCTGATTTTTACAATGGTTCGAAGGAGTCGCCCGCATCCCTGTCACGGTGTGGGTGAAAGATATTTGGCTGCCAGCCCGAACGGCTGGCAATATCCGTGTTGTCAGGGCACCTAGATTCGAATCGACCCTACACTCACTCGGCTATTCTTCTCCATGCAAAAATATTTCGTCGCGCTGCTCGTGGCTCTCGTCCCGCTCAATCGCTCGGTCGCAGTTGAGTCGTCGCCTCCGGAGGTCGTCCAGATAGACCACGGCAAAATGGACGCTGCTTTTGCCAAGGGCATGCCGCTCGTGGCGAACGGCAATTACAAGTTGCGTGCGGGCCGCCGGGTCGGGCCTGGCACGGTTGAAGTCCATCCACGCGATACCGACATTTTCTACGTTACCGAGGGGGAGGCGACCATTGTTACCGGGGGGGCCGTGGTGAACGCCAAGACGTCCGCTACGGGGGAAGTCAGTGCGGAAAAAATAACGGGCGGTGTCACCCGGCGACTTGCAAAGGGCGACGTGTTGGTGGTCCCGGCCGGCGTGCCCCATTGGTTTACCGCAATCGACGGAGCGTTTCTCTATTTTCTCGTGAAGGTGTCGAACTGACCGGCAGCGGTGATTGTCACGGCGCGCGGGAGGCTGAGGTTCCTCGCGGGCGCGTCGAGGCATTGGTTAGTCAGACCAGAGATCGAGGGGGAAATTGTGAGGCGCGCGAGATGCGGTGGGACTCGGGGCTTGACAGGGTAGGGGGGCGCCGGTGTTGTCCTCGGTTTTTCCAAGCAAGAAACGATCCGAAAAACATCCGTCATGGCTCTCAAAATTCGTCTTACCAAGGTTGGCTCCGTGCATCAGCCGCTTTATCGCGTGGTGGTCATGGAAGCCCGTTCACGTCGCGATGGCGCCCCCGTTGAAAATCTTGGCACCTACACACCTAAGACCAAGGGTAACCCGATCAATCTCAAGCTCGACCGCGTCGATTACTGGATCAGCAAAGGTGCTGTGCCCACCAACACGATGCACTCGATGATCAAGAAGGCCCGCCGGACCGCCGCTGCCGCCGCTCCTGCGGTCGTCGCCAGCTAAATCGCTGTTTCTTCGCTCGATTAAATCGCCCAGCCCTCGTGGTTTGGGCGATTTTTCGTTTCAACGATTTCCGTTCGCCCTTGGCTACAAGCGCAAGCCGTTCGCTCCCATGCCACTCACGATTGATGTCCTGACGCTATTTCCTCGGATGCTCGATGGCTTTTTGGCCGAAAGCATTTTGGGCAAGGGCATAGCAGCCGGGCATCTTGCGGTGAACGTTCACGACGTGCGGGCCTGGTCGACTGACAAACACCGCCGAGCGGACGACCGGCCGTTTGGTGGTGGGGCGGGTATGGTAATGACACCGGAGCCGGTTTTTGCCGCGATTGAGCAGCTCCAGACAACGGGCTGTCGCCGGATTTACCTGACTCCGGATGGTATTCCGCTCTCGCCGGCGCTGGCCTGCGAGCTGTCGCAACAACAACACCTCATTTTCCTGAGTGGCCACTATGAAGGGATCGACCAACGCATTCGGGATTCCGTTATCGATCAAGAAATCAGTATTGGTGATTATGTGCTGACGAACGGCACCTTGGCGGCTGCCGTGGCCATCGATGCGCTGGCCCGTTTCATCCCCGGCGTGCTCGGTGAGGAAAAGTCATTGACGCACGAATCCTTCACCAACAAGTTGCTCGACTTTCCTCAATACACGCGTCCCGCCGAATTCCGGGGCATGTCCGTTCCAGAGGTTCTGCTCTCTGGAAACCATGCTGAAATCGAGAAGTGGCGGCACGCGCGACAGGTGGAAAAAACCCGTCAGGTCCGACCAGATTTACTCAAATAACTCAGCCATGAACCCGATCATTACCGAAATCACCGCTTCGCAGGTGAAAAAAGACATCACGCCGTTCAAAGTCGGCGACGGCGTGCGCGTGCACACGAAAGTCCGTGAGGGCGACAAAGAGCGCGTCCAGATTTACTCCGGCATCGTCATTGCCCGGAAGGGTCACGGCATCCACGAGTCCTTCACGGTCCGTCGCATCAGCTACGGCGAAGGGGTCGAGCGCGTGTTCCCCGTGAACTCCCCGAACATCGACAAAGTCGAGGTTGAGCGCGAGTCCGAGGTCATGAAGGCCCGCCTTTATTACCTCCGCGGTCGCACCGGCAAGGCCGCTGTCGCCGTCAAGGTTAAGGATCGCGCCGCCGAGATTCACGCCCGGCATTTGGCTGAGAAGGCAGCGGTAGCCGCAGCACCCGCTGCCGCGCCGGCTGCACCTGCCGCCAGCTAAGTAAGGACCTGTTTTACGCCCTTTCCAAAGCGAGCCCTCATAAGGCTCGCTTTTTTATTGTCCGTCATGGGCCTAAATTCTGCTTTCCCGACGTGACGGTGATCCCTAGTGATAAAAGAATTTTCCACCTACCATGATGCTCCAGACGCTCCTTCTTGCTAAAGCAGCTAACCAGGCTCGCGGCCTCGCCATCGACGCCGTGCATGCCTGCTCTTCCGGCCATCTCGGCCTGCCGCTCGGCTGCGCCGAGATCGGCGCCGTACTCTACGGCCATGCGCTTTCGCACAACCCTGAACGTCCGCGCTGGATCAATCGCGACCGCTTCGTCCTCTCGGGCGGCCATGGTTCGATGTTCCTCTACAGTTGGCTGCATCTGAGCGGCTACGACCTCCCGATCGAGCAGGTAAAAAAATTCCGCGCCCTGCACAGCACGACACCCGGTCACCCAGAATTTCACGAGACCCCCGGGGTCGAAGCGACCACCGGTCCGCTCGGACAAGGTATCGGCAATGCCGTTGGCATGGCGGTCGCCGGTCAGATGGCGGCGGCTCGTTTCAATACCGCCGAGCATGCCATCTTCGACTATCATGTCGTCGCCCTCGCCGGTGACGGCTGCATTCAAGAAGGTGTCGCGATGGAGGCCTGCGCTTTCGCCGGTCACCAGAAACTCGACAACCTGATTCTCATTTACGATTCCAACGACGTCACCCTCGACGCGATGGCGGTCAAGACGCAGAGCGAAAACGCCGCCGCGCGCTACAAATCGATCGGGTGGGACGTGCAGACCGTGGACGGTCACGATCAAGTCGCGATCCTCAAGGCTTTCAACCGGGCCAAGAAAACGAAGAGCGGAAAGCCACAGCTCATCATAGCGAAGACCGTCATCGGCAAGGGCATCGCCGAAGTGCAAGGCACCGCCAAGGGACACGGTGAGGGTGGGGCGAAGTTCTCCGAAACTGCTCGCGCCTCGCTCGGGCTGCCCGCTGATCAGCACTTTTTCGTCAGCGACGACGTCCGTGCTTATTTTACCGGACACAAAGAGCGCCTCGTTCGCGCCTGCAACAAATGGCACAAGACCTACAAGGCGTGGGTCGCCGCCAATCCCGAAAAGGCCGCGCTCCTCGATTCGCGCGCGACCGCTCCTAGCGCAGCGGCGCTCCTCGAGAAAATTCCAAATTTTCCGGCCGACGCCAAGCTCGCGACGCGCGCGGCGGGTCGTGATGTGCTCCAGCCACTAGCGACGGCGCTCCCCTTGTTGGTCGGCGGCAGCGCCGATCTCTACGGGTCGACGCTCAACTACATCGCCGCCGAGAAAGATTTCGACGACACGAATCGTGGTGGTCGCAATATCCGCTTCGGTATCCGCGAACACGGTATGGCGGCGATTGCCAACGGTATCGCCTACGACGGGCTCTTCCGTCCGAGCATCGCGACGTTTCTGGTGTTTGCCGACTATTCCCGTCCGTCGATGCGCATCGCAGCGCTGGCGAAACTGCCCGTCGTATACATCTACACGCACGACTCCATCGGCGTGGGTGAAGACGGCCCGACCCACCAGCCGGTCGAGACGATTTCCGGTCTGCGCGTTATTCCAAATCTCGATGTGATCCGCCCGGGTGATCCCGAGGAAACGGCCGGCGCCTTCGCTGCCGCCCTCGAGCGGAGCGATGGTCCGACGCTGCTCGCGCTCACCCGCCAGAATCTACCGATTCTTAACGAGATTCCGGTCGCCACGCGCCGCAATGGTGCGCTCAAGGGTGGTTACATCGCCGTGCAGGAGACCGCACCGCTGACCCACATCCTCATCGCGACCGGCAGCGAGCTCCAACTCGCCGTCGCGGCAGCGAAGACGCTCGGTGCCAGCACGCGGGTCGTGTCGCTGCCCTGCACCTCACGTTTCGAGCGGGAATCGTCCGAGTATCGCGAAAGCGTGCTGCCGGCGTCCTGTCGCAAGCGCGTCGCCGTCGAAGCGGGGGTCACCGTGCTGTGGCACAAATACGTCGGCCTCGATGGCAAGGTTGTCGGGATCGACCGTTTCGGCCTCAGTGCACCTGCTCCGTCGATCTTCAAGGAACTTGGCGTTACCGCCGAAGCCGTGGTCGCCGCCGCCCAATCGCTCTGAGATCGCTCGTTTTTTTCGGAATAATTTTCAGGCCCGCCCTCGCCGGCGGGCCTTTTTTTGCGCGCACGGCGGAAGTCACGTGGGAAATCGGCCTCGTGATTTTCCGCTGACGCGGGGCCTTGGATAAGCGGGAGCCAGCGGGAGCATGAGGATTCCTCGCAACGCTGCAAAGTAAGCGGATCCGCACTTGCAATTATCGTTAGCCTCCTAACTGTCTGCCCCCTTACTTTATTTTCTGATGCCGCTTCTCCTCCTCAAAGACCTTCCGCGTTACGAGTGTTTGATCGAATCAGCGAAGGAATTTCCCGACCTCGATCCGTCGGCAGCCGAGGCTTACCTTTACCTCTTGCGCGCGGGTGACGACGCGTTCGGGGTGTCGGAGCGGAATCTCGACGAACATGGAATTTCCCAGGGACGTTTTTGCGTGCTGATGCTGTTGTGGCGCAGCGTGCATTCGCCCGCGGCGGACCTCTCGGGCTCCCGGCATTGCGCCGGCGGCCCGCGCACGCCGGCCGAGCTGGCGGAGGGGGCCAACGTGACCCGCGCCACGATGACCGGACTGATCGATACCCTCGAACGCGATGGTTTCGTGAAGCGGGAACCGGATCCGGTGGACCGCCGCATGATGTCCGTCCGGCTTACGGCGAAGGCGGAACAATTTCTTAAAGATTTTTTGCCCGGACATTTCCGGACGACGGCCAAGCTCATGAGCACGTTGAGCGAAGCCGAGCGGAAAACGCTCGTGCGACTCCTCACCAAGATTTCTACCCAAGCTGCGGCCATGCTTGGTGGCCCCGCCACCGAACCCGCCGCTCAAACCGTCAGTGTTGTCTGAGATTTCGCCTTACACCTACCTACCATGATCAAGAAAGTTTTCGTCTACATCGCGACCGTGTGTGGTCTGCTCGTCGTCATTGTCGCCCTCGGCGGCACCAAGGCCCTGCAATTCTCGGCGATGGGCGCCGCCGGTGAAGCGTTTGTTCCGCCCCCAGAGACCGTCACAGCTGCGGTTGCGACCGAGGAAACCTGGGAGAATCTCTTGACGGCCAATGGCTCGCTCGCGCCGGTGCAAGGAGTGACAGTCGGTGCCGAGGTGCCCGGCAAGGTGGTTTCAATTAACTTCGAGTCCGGTGCGAGCGTGACGGCGGGCGATTTGCTCGTGCAGTTGGATGTCAGCACGGAGACCGCGCAGTTGCGCTCGGCCGAATCCGTGGCCGATCTGGCGAAAATCAATCTTGGTCGTGCCCGCGAACTACGCGAGAAGGGCACCAACTCCAGTGCCGACCTCGACTCGGCCGAAGCGCAGGCCAAACAGGCTGGTGCTGCCGCGGACAATCTCCGGGCGATCATTGCCAAGAAAAGCATCCGCGCACCCTTCACGGGACGTCTCGGGATCCGTCTCGTGCAGCTCGGACAGATTCTCAAGGACGGTGAAGCCATCGTCACGCTCCACACCGTTGATCCGATCTATGCCAACTTTTCTCTGCCGCAGCAGTTCCTCCCTTCACTCAAGGAAGGGGAGACGGTACGGCTTACGACCGATGCATCGCCCGGCGAATCCTTTTCGGGGAAAATCACGGCCATCGCCCCCGAAATTGATGCCGTGACGCGCAACATTCGCATCCAGGCGACCTTCGCGAATTCAGCGGCCAAGCTTCGCAGCGGTATGTTCGGGTCAGTCGCGGTGGTGCTTCCCTCGACGGGTGCAAGTCTGGTTATCCCCTCGACGGCGATTCTCTACGCGCCCTATGGGGATTCCGTTTTTGTGATCACTGAAGTGAAAAACGAGAAGACTGGCGCGATGGAAAAAGTTCTTCGGCAGCAGTTCATCCGCGTGGGCGCCGCCCGCGGTGATTTTGTCAGGGTCGTCTCCGGCCTGAAAGCCGGCGAGCAAGTCGTCACGACGGGTGTTTTCAAGCTTCGTCCCAAAATGGTGGTCGTCATCGACAACACGCTCGCGCCGAAGGCCGAACTCGTGCCGAAACCGGCCAACTCCTAAGCGCGTTCGTCGCGCCCTGACTTCGCCGCGTGTTCTCGCTCCGATCATGAAATCTTCCTTTACCGACCTGTTTATTAAACGCCCGGTCCTAGCGATTGTGGTGAATCTCGTGATCATCATCGCGGGTCTCCAAGCCTACCGGTCGCTCAATGTCCGCCAATATCCGCGCAGCGACAACGCAACCGTTACGGTTTCGACGGTCTATGTCGGCGCCAACGCCGAACTCGTGCGCGGCTTTGTTACGACTCCGCTTGAGCGCGTTATCGCGGCGGCAGACGGAATCGACTACGTGGAATCCAAAAGTCTTCAGGGCTTTTCGTTCATCAGTGCGCGGTTGAAACTCAACTATGAGCCCACGAAGGCTCTGGCCGAGATCAGCGCGAAGGTGAATCAGGTCCGGAACGACCTTCCCCCGGAGGCTGAAATTCCTTCGATCAGCGTTCAGTCGGCTGATTCCCAGTTCGCTTCGGCGTATCTGAGCTTTGCGTCGGACATCCTGACCCAGAGCGAGATCACGGACTATCTCGTTCGTGTCGTGCAACCACGCCTGTCCGCCGTTCCCGGCGTGCAGCGCGCGGAAATCCTCGGCGCCCGCACGTTCGCGATGCGCATCTGGTTGAAACCTGAACGCATGGCCTCGCTGAATATTAGCCCTTCTCAGGTCCGCGCGGCGCTCTCCTCCAATAACTATCTAGCGGCGGTCGGCGCGACCAAGGGCGCCTACGTACAGGTCAATCTGACGGCGAACACGGACCTTCACTCCGCTGCGGAGTTCAAGCGACTTGTCATTCGTCAAACTGGAGACACGACGATCCGCCTCGAGGACATCGCCGACGTCGTGCTCGGTTCCGAGGACTACGACACGCAGGTGCGCTACTCTGGACAAACGGCCGTTTTCATGGGCATTTTTCCGCTGCCCCAGGCGAACACGGTTGACGTGGTCAAACGCGCCCGGGTCGAACTCGATTCGGTCAAGAAGGATCTCCCCAACGGGTTGGAAGCCCGCATTGGTTACGACGCTTCCGAGTATATCAGTAACGCGATCCACGAAGTCACCGCGACGCTCATCGACACCTTGTTGATCGTAGTCGTAGTCATCTTCTTGTTCCTCGGTTCGGTTCGTTCAGTGATCGTTCCGATTTTGGCGATCCCAGTCTCACTGATCGGCGGCCTGTTCTTGATGCAGGTCTTCGGGTTTACCATTAATCTGCTGACGCTCTTAGCCATCGTGTTGTCGGTCGGACTCGTCGTGGATGACGCCATCGTCGTAGTTGAAAACGTGGAACGCCATTTGCGCGAGGGCCTCAAACCGCTCGACGCAGCGTTGCTTGGCGCACGGGAACTGGTCGGTCCAGTCATCGCAATGACGCTGACGCTCGCTGCAGTTTACGCGCCGATTGGTCTGCAAGGTGGCCTCACCGGTTCTCTGTTCCGCGAGTTTGCCCTAACTCTGGCGGGTGCCGTCACGATCTCCGGGATCGTCGCACTCACGCTGTCGCCGATGATGGCGGCGAATCTGCTGCGCGGTGGCGATCATGCCGAGCGGGGATTTCCGGGCTTTGTAAACCGTCAGTTTGATTCCGTGCGTAAGGCCTACGGACGCGTGCTTGACGGCACGCTGCGTCACCGTCCAGCGGTCTATATTGTCTGGGTCGTGATCACGGCACTCACGCCTTTCATGTTTATGTTCTCCCCCGCCGAGCTCGCTCCGGCCGAGGACCAAGGCGTTATTTTTGGAATTCTCACCGGATCGGCGAACGCCACGACCGATCAAAAAATGATCTACTCCAAAGCGGTCGAGAGTGCGTTTCTTAGCACAAAGGAGGCGGAGTTTTCATTCCTGCTTACTTTCGGCGGTGCTGCTGGTGCTGTCGGCGGAGCAGATGGATTTGGCGGTATGGTGCTCAAGCCAGGTGCCAAGCGTGAGCGCACGGTCTTTCAAGTCATGCCGGAGGTTCAGCAGAAACTCGGAGCGATTCCCGGAATGCAGGTTTTTGCGACGACCCCGTCTGCACTGCCCGGTGGCAGCAATTTTCCGGTCGAATTCGTGATCGCGTCGACTGCCGATGCCGACCGCCTGCTCGAGTTTGCCCAAAAAATTCAGATGAAAGCGGCCGCGAGCGGAGTGTTCGCGTTTCCTCCGCTCATCGATCTGAAGGTCGATCAACCGCAATCGGAAATTGTGATTGATCGGGAAAAAGTGGCGGCGCTTGGTCTCAATCTCGCGCAAGTCGGAGCCGATCTCGGTTCGGCCATGGGCGGCAATTTCGTCAATCGTTTCAACATCGCCGGGCGCAGCTATAAGGTTATTCCCCAAGTAGCGCGAAGCGAGCGGCTCAATCCGGAGCAATTGCTCGATCTCTACGTGTCCGGACCCAATGGGCAAGTCGTGCGCTTGAGCAGTATTGCGACCATCCAAAACAAGACGGTGCCTCGTTCGCTGAATCGACTGCAGCAGCTTAACGCCGTGAAAATTTCCGGCGTCACGACGCGCACCCTCGATCAGGCCTTGAAGGTGCTCGAAGACGCCGCCCGCGAAGTGCTGCCACCCGGTTGCGTGATCGACTACACGGGTGAGTCGCGGCAGTTGCGCACGGAGGGCAACAAGTTCCTCCCTGCCTTCATGCTCGCGGTCGTGCTAATTTTCTTGGTCTTGGCCGTACAGTTCAACTCGTTCCGCGATCCGCTGGTAATTCTCGCCGGTTCTGTGCCGCTGGCGATGTTTGGTGCGCTCGTCTTTACCGTGCTCAAGATGCCGAATCCGAACATGCCGTTTTGGACGAATGGTTGGACCACCACCATGAACATTTATGCTCAAGTGGGGCTCGTTACGCTCGTGGGTTTGATTGCGAAAAACGGCATTCTGATCGTTGAGTTTGCCAATCACCTCCAAGAGCAGGGTAAGTCGAAACTCGAAGCAGTCCGCGAAGCCACCCTGACGCGTTTGAGGCCGATCTTGATGACCTCGGTTGCGACGGTTGCCGGTCACTTTCCGTTGACGCTCGTCACCGGTGCTGGCGCGGCCGCCCGTAACAGCATTGGTCTCGTGCTCGTCGGCGGTATGGCGATCGGCACGGTCTTCACGCTGCTTATCTTGCCGTCCATCTACATTCTGCTCGCCCGCGATCACTCCCATGATCGTGCGACCGCAGCCGCACCCTCCCCGGACTTGTCGAACACCCCGGCTCACGCCAAATAACCTCACGCTCATGAAACTTGCCCGCCATCATTTCGCTCCGGTTGCTCCCTTGGCCGCCCTTGTCTTCGGTCTGGCCTCCATTCAAGCGGCTGAACCCAATCCGCAGCAGCCGATGCCCGAGGAACTCGATCTGCGGACGTCGATTCGCTTCGCCCTGTCGAATAATTTTTCCATCCGTCAGGCCCGTGAGCGCATCAAGCAGCAGGACGGCGTCGTGGTTGAGGTCAGCGCCCGGGACATCCCGACGGTTGCGGCCAACGCTTCCTATCAGCTCAACCAGAAGGATGTTTCCCAGTCATTCCCCCCGAGTGACCGAGCTTGGGGTATCAGCCTCACTGCCTCGCAGGTGCTTTATTCGGGCGGAGGCGTAAGTTCTTCGATCAAGAGCTCGACGCTCGTGCGCGAGGCGGCCGTGCTCGACTTGAAGAGTGTCATCAACGATGCGCTCCTGAACGTGCGGACGTCGTTTTACAATGTCCTCCTCGCTCAGGAGAAAATCACGGTGCAGGAAAAAAATCTCGAGCTGCTGAATCAGCAGCTCAAAACCACGACTAATCGGTTTGATGCGGGCACGGTTTCCAGTTTTGAGAAGCTCCGGGCGGAGGTGGCCGTCGCCAATGCCAAGGTGCCTCTGATTACAGCGAAAAATGACTGGCGTCTTTCGGTTGAAACGCTGCGCCAGACTCTGGGTTATGCGACTAGTACACCGGAGTATTTGATCACGATACCCAAATTCATCGGCACGCTCGATTTCGTTCCCGCGAGTTTCGAGTTCCAAGCCGCGATCGACGCCGTGCGCGCAAATCGACCCGATCTCCAGCGCATCGCGCTGCTCGTGAATTCACGGGAGCACGCGGTCACTTCGGCCAAATCTGGCGGCAAGCCGACGGTCTCGGCCTTTGGTGGTTGGCAGCTGCGCAAGGGTGCGACCGATTCCTTCGGCGATTCCAAGGATGGCTGGCTGGTAGGCGTCCAATCCCAATGGAACATTTTCGATGGTCGGGCGACGGCCGGCCGCGTGTCGCAGGCGCGGTCCGCGCTGGACCAAACCAAACTGTCACTTGCGGAGGCTCAGCTGGCAGCCGAAGTGGAGTTGCGCCGCGCGTTTTCGCTCTGGCAGCAGGCGACGGAGCTGGCCGACGCTTCGAAGAAGGTTGTGGCGCAAGCCGAGGAAGCTGTCCGCCTCGCGGATGCTCGTTACGGTTCCGGTACTGGCACGCAGCTCGACGTGCTCGCTGCCCAAGTCGATCTCACCACGGCACGCACGAATCAGCTTCAAGCGTTCTACGCTCACACCGTCGCCGTCGCGAGTCTGCGGAAGGCCATGGGGCAGGGTGACGAGTTTCTTTGATTCGTCCTCCTGCTTACGGCCAGCGCAGCGAGCGGCGCTGGCTACCCCTTCCCGCTGACGCGGGCTCGGGGATTTTTATTACAAAGATCGCAACTCGGCGCTCGGTGTGGTGTCCTCCTTTCGTTCATGAAGAAACCGGTCCGGCTTCTCCTCCTTGCAGGGGCTCTGCTTGGCGTTGTGCTGCTCGTCGTGGCTGCACTCGCGTGCACCTCGGGTGTGCAGACGTGGGCTGCCCGAAAAGTATTGGCCGGCCAACCCGGGCTGAAAAGCAGTCTTGCCCTGGTCACGGTGGGATTTCAAGCGGTTGCGCTTCATGACCTGACGTTTGAGCAAGACGGCGCGGTGATCAGGTTGCCCTCCATCGCGGCCGAACTTTCCGTGATTGATGCGAGCTGGAGCCGGAAAACGAACGTGCGCCGGCTCGTTGCCCGCGGGTGGACGATCGACCTTGCCCGCTACGAGTCACCCGTGCCTGCGGTGAAACCGTTGATGGCGACTGCACCAGTGGCGGTTCCGGCGGCCGTCGCGGCGGAAATTTTTCAAGGAATTTTTGCGCGGGTCGCGTTGCCTTTTGATCTGTCGCTCGACGGCGTCGAACTTGAAGGCGACGTCAATCTTCCTCCTTCGCCGGGTATCGCCGCTGGCAGCGTCCACGTCGTGCTGACCGGCGGAGGCATGGCCGCTGGCCGCGAAGGTGTGTTTACGTTCAAGCTAAGCGTGGCGCTGGCTGGGACTGACGTGCCCGTGAATTCCCTGGTCGTGGCGGGGCGGTTCGTCGCCGCGATGGACACCCCGCGCACGTTAGAGCGGCTTGCAACCCAGGCCGAAGCTGCTGCGACCGGCCCCCAGTTTCCAAAGGGAGTAAATCTAAACGTAGACATCGCCGCGACCCGCGCGGCGAACGGGGAGAATTATTTCATTTCGTTGTTCGATGGGGTCCGCGTCCTCGCCAGTTTGAAGGCGGCATTGCCCTTTGGCAGTCGGCAGCTTGCTGGGACGTGGCGGTTGGATCTGCGCGACACAGACCTTTCGCCTTTCACGTTGGGCCGTCCGCTACCGATCTTCATGTTGGTGGGCGATGGTGGCCTCGAGGCGGAAACCGTCGCCGGCGACGTGCGCGCAACCGGAAAACTGGCCGCTTCGGCTGATAACCTGGGCGTGCTTCAATCCGAATTAGCGGTTTTTGGAACCGTCAAGTTGTCCGCCGAGTTCGATCTTGCTCGGCGTGGCGACAGCCTGCGGGTTGAGCGGCTCAGCGTGGCGGTGGCTGGCAGCCGCCCCGTCGTTGGCGTCGAGGCGCTGCAACCGTTCGAGTTTAGCGCCAGGAGCGGCGAATTGAAAGTGGCTGATCCGGCTCACGACCTGCTAGGCGTCTCGTTGCACGGTGTGCCGCTGGCGTGGGCCAAACCGTGGCTGAAGGAGTGCGTGTTTTCCGGGGGCGACCTGAAGGGGGAACTGGTGGCGCGGGCCCACAATGGTGGTTTTTCTCTGCGCTCGAAATCCCCGCTCACGGCAACCGCTGTTTCGCTGGCACAGTCCGGAGCACCTTGGTTAAGCGCGGTCGATTTTTCACTCGACGCTTCGGCTGACTATACGCCGCAGGGCTGGCAAGCCGAGTTGGCTCCGTTTACCGCAAAGACTGGCTCGGAGGTGATTTTCAAACTTGATGCCAAGGCCGGGCAGCTCCGCGGCCAGGCACAACCCGTCAAGACAACGGGCAAGTTCTTGTTGAATCTGCCGGCCGCATTGAGCCAACCAGCTTTGGCTGGGACCTTAGGACTGACCGCAGGTGATGCCTCGGGCGAGTTTATGGCGAGCTTTGGGGTCCGGCAGGAGATTCAGGCGAAACTCGCGGTGACCAACCTCGTCGCCGACCCTAAGTTGACGAAAGAGAAACTCCCGAGCGTGAGTGCCGAGGTCCGGGCCGACGTTGCGGTCAGCAGGATCGTCACGGTGAATCTCCCACTGATGGTCGAACGCAGCGGACGGAAATCCGATCTTACTTTCATCGGCACCGTTTCGCCCGACAAAGCGGGCTTCTCCTTGGTTGCGCGGGTGGCGAGTGCGCTGCTCGTGCTCGACGATGCGCAGATTCTGTCCGCCGTGCTCACCCCAAACGTCGCCGCGTCGGGTGCGACCGGGGTGAAAGTTGAGCCGCGTTCTCCTGCGCCACCGTGGGCGGGGATCAGTGGGCAGGTCGAGCTGGGCCTGAAAGAGGTGGTCTACTCGGAGATGTTTCGAGTGAGCGATGTGACGGGCACGATCAGTCTGGCAGCCGGTGAGGCGAAGGTGGTGAATTTCCGCGCGGGCATCGGAGAAGGGGCTGAAGCGAAAGTGAACGGCGGACTGACGTTTGACGCAAAAGCTGCCGCACCGTATGCGCTCACGGCGGATCTCGCCGTGAATGAATTTGATCCGGCGTCGCTCTTCAAGGCCATGAACCCGGGGCATCCGGCGACGGTCGAGGGGAAATTCACTGTCGCGAGTAGGCTGCTCGGCCGGGCTGGTTCCTTGGCCGAGTTGGCCTCGGCTACGCATGGGGATTTTCAGTTGGCGAGCCGCGGAGGGGTATTTCGTGGTTTGCCGGTGACTTATGCGGCGAAGGTTGAGACGGTCGGGAAGATCGCGGCGGGTGCGGCCGCGATTGGCAATTTGCTGGGTTCGGTCACCGGAAAAAAGGATTCCGCAGATATTGCCAGCAGGGCGCAGGCGGCGGCCGAGGTGTCCAAGACGCTCGCGGCGATTCCCTATGACCAGTTGAACGTCGTATTCAGCCGGGATGCTGCGATGAACCATACCCTCAAGGATTTTTCTTTGATCGCTCCCGAGTTGCGGCTCACCGGCACGGGGCAGACGAGTGGGGGACCCGGCGCTGGACTGCTGGCGCAGTCGCTTGCGATGGAGTTTAAATTGCGCGCCCGGGGCCGCACGGCGGCGTTGCTAAAGTATTTGGGCAAGCTGGATGCAACGACGGATGGCCTTGGTTACGTTGGGTGTTCGCTTCCACTGAAAGTTGCCGGGAGCCTAAGCCACCCCGATACTACCGAACTTAACCGTTCTTTGGCCAATCTCGCGCTCGAAAAATCTGGCGTGACCGACAAAGCGTCTGAGCTGTTTAACAAGTTGATCGGTGGCGGCAAGTAATTGGCTCGGTGCGGATGGATCGTGCCGGGTGGATGAGCGCTGCGGCGAGGCCGCAGATCATTCCGATTAGGTGAGCCAGTGGGACGGGCGCGTAACTCGTGCCGGAGGCAAAGACGGTTTGCGCCGTCATGATTTCAATTCCGCCTTTGAGCGAGAACACCGCCAGGACGAGGGCCCCACTCGTGGTTGCGAGCCGGTTGCGGGAGTGGAGGAGCGAACCGGCGATGAGGCCGATCAGCGAGCAATCGAGCCCGGAGAGTCCTCGATAAAACTCGAAGTGCGGTTGGCAGATCCAGAGCACCGGCGTGATTGTCGCTATGCTGAGGCCGACCGCGGTGGCATACGCCGTTCGTGCATAGCGTTCGCAGGCGGTGCCCGCGACGAGCAGCACGGCTACGTCCCAGCCGAGATGATTCGCGTCAAAATGCACGAAGTGCGCCGTGCAATGCCGCCACAGCTCCCCGTGGGCGATGGCCGTGCGGTCGAACTGCAGCCACGCTGCCGCGCCAGGCAGGAATTGGCTGACAATCGCGACGACGGCGATGCCAACGGTGAGCCATGGGAGGCGTGTTTTCATGGGGCGATTGAGGAACCGCGGTGGTCGGCTATTAGGTTTTTCCCTTTCCGCCGCAGCGTCCAAATCGCACGCCCAATCCAAGCACGACCGCGAAGAAACCGAGGTAGAGTGCGTCGCCGCTCAAGTCGCCACCTCCGGAACCTCGGCTGACGTGATGCGCCGGCGAAGGAAAGGCGGGCTGGCTGGCGTCGACTCGGGCCTGACGGGCGGGCTGGGCGGCGCGGACGGACTGTGCGGTGCGCTCGGTGGCCGTCCGTTGTTGGTTGTTGCGGGTGATGCCGCGCTTCGCGTGCGTGGCGTCGTCGAGCACGACCATGGACGTGTAGTCGGTTACAATTTGGTAGGCTGCGCCGAGATGCTGGATGGCGTCATGGGACTCGGCGGCAGGTTGGAGTCCGGCGGCTGCCTTCACTTCGATTTGCTCGATGAGCGCCATGGCCCAGAGGCGTTCGATCTCTGGATTCTCCGTGTCGATCTCGGGGAGGTTGACGGTGGTCGTGTAGGTTTTGTCTTCGCCGGTGAGCGACGCGCGGAGGGTGACGGTGGTCTGGCCGGCGCCCTCGTAGCGACCGAAAATCACGAGCTGTTGGCCGCGGTAGATTTTGTGCGGGGTATCGCCGGTGGTGTCGAAGATGCGCGCGGGGCCGGAAAACTTGAATGCGGCGTTGTGCAGGGCCTCGTGGGTCAATTTGCCTTTTGCCAGAATGAGCTGGCCGACGATGTCATCGTCGTTGGAGACGGCGGCGTAGAAGCCGCCACTGGCGTCAGCGATGGTGCGGAGGAGCGGCCAGTTGGAACTGTTGCCCATGAGGAAACCGAAGACGCGGACGTCATATTTTTTGACGAGTTGGTAGAAGTCGGCGGGGTTGACGATGCCTTGATTGGCCACGCCATCCGTAACGAGGACCACGCTGGTCGCACGATCGGCATCAAGGTTTTTAAGACCGAGGGAGATACCGGCGTAAAGATTTGTTCCGCCGCTCACCGCGAGCGATTTTACGAGGGCGCTGGCTTGTTGGGCGTTTTCCGGAGTGGCGGTCGTCCACGGCAAAATTTCACGGGCCGAGCTGTTGAACGTGACAACGCGAAAGCGATCTTCCGGCCGCATTTGGCCGAGGGCTTGGGCGACACCATTCGCGAGGGTGTGGATTTTTCCCTGCATGGAGCCTGAGACGTCGAGCACGTAGCTGTAGTCCGCGCCCTGCGCGAGCGGTTTCAAATCCACCCCGGGTGTGACGACCATCATAAATGTGCCGGGTTTGTCCTTCGCGGCGCGGAAGGGAATGACCTCGACGCGGCCGGGCAGATTGTCGGCGAGGCGGTAATAATAAACAAAGTCGCGATCGAGTTTTGCGCCGAGACGGTGGAGTTCGGTCTGATAGTGACCGTCGGTGAGTTTCGTTGAGGCCGCTGCGGCTTCAAAGCCCGGGACGCGCACGCCGGAAACGGGCCAGGCGGACTTGAGTTCGACGTTGATCGAGAACGCGCCCTCGACCTGCGTGTGTGTGGTCCAAAAGCTTTTCGCCGCGTCATCCGTGCCGCCGTCCTCGAGCGGATAGACATAGCGACCAACGCCCGAGTCAATTTCGAGTGGCTGGTAATAGACGAAGCGCAGTTTCACTTCGGAATTGGCGCGCACAGGCGATACTTTGAACTCGTAGGTGAGAAAGCTATTCTTGTTGGCGAGGCCGGCGTCATTGCCGGCTTTCTTCTCTTCGTCGTAGGCCTTTTCTGCTTCGGCCGTGGGGAGGACTTCGCCGTTGAGCGTTTTTTCGCCGGTGAAGATCGTGACCTCGGAGAGGCTCGCACTCTTCGGCACGGGGAACGCATAGAGGGCTTCCAGGTCGGCCGGGTTTGGATTGAAAAACGTCTGCAGCACCTCGGTCTGCGCGAAGCCGTTGTTGAGCGTCACGTTGACCTGATGTGAGCGGATTTGGATCGGAGCTTGCGGCGAGCCCTTCGGGATGAGCGTGCCGCCGGCGCGAGCCGAGGAGAAGCCGACGGCAAGAGCTGCCAGACTGGAGAAGAAGAAGCGGGTGAGTTGCATGGGCTGATTGATTGGAGGTTGGCTGACGTGGCGTGCTATTGCCCGGACTGTGCCACCGAAGTCGCGTCTCATGTTATCTGTTTTTGATCAACGTTTTGAGGTTTTCACCTCGCATCCAGAGTCGTTGCGTGTAGACATTTAATGTCAGTATCTGGTCAAAAAATGTCTAAATCTGAAAAATCAATCTTCACGGCGTCGGACCGACGTTTTGCCGAAGCGGCACGACGGATGAACGCGTCGAACCCTTTCCTGCCCGAGCGCATCGTGGCGGAACGCGAAGCCCTGGGGGCAGAATTTCAGGAGCAACAGGCGGACTGGAATACGCGCCCGCCGACCGAGATTATTAGCGACAACAACACGCGGTTGATCGAGCGCTGCTCCGAGATTACCACGCGGGCACGGGCTGCATGGCCGAAGGATGGGGCGGTTTCGCGTGCCGAGGTGGAACTCTACGAGCCGATGGCGGGCTTTTGGCTCTACCAGTCTTACGCCGTCCGGTTTGACGCTTTCATCTTGTCCGCGCTGGAAGGTCGGGGAGGGGAGCGCGTGGAGTTCTATCCGGCTTTTCGGGCGGATGTGGAAAAATTATTTTCGCTCCCAGGGCTCGCCGAGCGAATCGGACCGCCGGCGGCGCCGCATCTCTTTGCGAGCGCGTTTCAAATTCGCCGGGCGTTCCACAATATCTTCCGCTCACTGGTCGGTGGGTCGGCGCCGATGGCGCGGCTGCGGGCGGCGATCTGGCAGTCGATTTTTACGCACGATCTTTTGCGCTATCGGCGTGGGTTGCACGCGAGGATGGGGGATTTCTCCACGCTGATCACGGGTGCATCGGGCACCGGAAAAGAATTGGTCGCGCGTGCGATCGCCCTCTCGCGTTACGTGCCCTACGATGCGAAGCGGTCTGCGTTCACCCATGATTTTGCGGCGGGATTTTTCCCGCTCAATCTGGCGGCGCTTTCGCCGACCCTGATTGAGTCGGAGCTCTTTGGACATCGTCGCGGGGCGTTTACGGGCGCGTTGGCGGACCGCGCGGGATGGATGGACGTGTGTCCGCCGACCGGGGCGGTGTTTCTCGATGAAATTGGTGAGGTAGGGACGGAGATTCAGGTGAAGTTGCTGCGAGTGCTGCAAGCGCGGACGTTTCAGCCGCTGGGTGGGACTGAGTCGCGCCGATTCGAGGGAAAAATCATTGCGGCGACCAATCGCGATCTGCCGGCGGAGATTCGTGCCGGACGTTTTCGGGAAGATTTCTACTACCGGCTTTGCTCCGACCAGGTCACCACTCCCACGTTGCGCGAACAATTGGATGACGCGCCGGACGAACTGGCGACGCTCATTGCACATATTGCCGGTCGGCTCTTGGGTGAAGACGAAGCGGCGGGCTTCACGCGCGATACCGTGGCGTGGATCGAGAAAAATTTGGGAGCACGCTATCTATGGCCGGGGAATTTCCGCGAACTCGAGCAGTGTGTGCGGAATCTCGTGCTGCGGGGCGATTACCGGCCGACGGGGCCGCTCGCACGGAGCGGTGGCGAAGACTGGAATGGCGTGATGGAATCTGGCGCGCTGACGGCCGAGGAGTTGTTGCGGCGGTATACGCAGATCGTGTTTGCGCAGGCGGGGAGCATTGAGGAAACGGCGCGGCGGTTGGATCAGGATCGGCGCACCGTAAAGGCCCGGCTGGTCTAAGCCGTATCCATGCAGTAGGAATCCGATTTTGAGGTGATTTTTGCGTCGGCGCGCTAGGCCAAGACGGGGCGAGTGCCGACTGCATTGCAGTTGGGATCGGGCGAGAGGAGTTTCTCCCAAAGGCCGCGCCACCAATCGCGTTCGTGCGC
>Ga0209829_10001215_pt1 | contig 21439 bp, 33 predicted proteins | sample C_140205_EF_Meta_FD_187311 | JGI IMG/M metagenome (GOLD analysis project Ga0209829, IMG submission 187311) | Freshwater microbial communities from Lake Croche, Canada to study carbon cycling - C_140205_EF_MetaG (SPAdes) (version 2) | ecosystem: Environmental > Aquatic > Freshwater > Lake...
GGTTCCGGCGGCGGGTCTGTCACGCTTACTGCGGCTGCGGCTGCCACTGACACAACGCTGACGCTGCCCAATACGACTGGCACGGTCCTCCTCAACAATACAGCTGCTAATCAAAGCGCCAACGCGCCAACGCAACAAATTTTTACATCCAGTTCAGGCACTTATACAAAACCTGCGGGTGTAGTATGGCTGCGCGTCCGCATGGTTGGAGGCGGCGGCGGCGGCGGTGGCGGTGGAAATGCTGGTACTGCTGGCTCTGGTGGTACTGGCGGAAATACTACATTTGGATCGTCTTTTTTGACGGCTAATGGCGGCGGTGGAGGAGTTCAATCCAATTCATCTACTGGAGGCATTGCCAGTTTGGCTGCCGGTGCCGTTGGCATAGCGTTGCAAGGATCTAGCGGATCAGCCAGTCCTGTTGCTCCATATTACGCATCTGGGTCTGCAGGGGGTTCAAGCCCATTTGGAGGGTCTGGGGGGGGCGGATATGCTACGGGTCCTACCGGTTCTGCTGGTGTCTCAAACAGTGGAAGCGGCGGCGGTGGTGGTGGTTGCTATAACAATCTTCCATCAACTGCGAATATTGGTGGTAGTGGGGGCGCGTCTGGTGGATATATCGACGTTATTATTGCCGCTCCATCTGCGACTTACGCATACGCTATTGGCGCGGCTGGAACTGCGGGCACTGCGGGAACCAGCGGACAAGTTGGGTATGCTGGTGGATCGGGCATAATTATCGTTGAAGAACACTATAACTACTGAGGAGCTACGCCATGTCCACACTCAAATCCATCAACGTCATCCACCCCTCCAGCGCGACGAATAACATCGTCAACGATGCGTCTGGCAATGTGGCGATAGGCAACAACCTGACGGTGGCTGGTACGGTCACATCTACCGGCACCGTCGCTATGGGCTCCAGCTTCAAGCGCAACCGCTTGATTAATGGGAATATGATGATTGACCAGCGGAATGCTGGTGCGAGTGTGACGCCAACGGTTGACCCAACATATTGTATCGACCGTTTCTATGTTGGGTTTAGCCAAGCAAGCAAACTTACAGTGCAACAGCAATCAAGCGTTGTGCCTGTGGGGTTTTCTAACGCAATGAAAGTTACGGTCGCAGCAGCGGTAACCCCAGCGGCAGGTGATTTTTTTATCATTGGGACGAATATTGAAGGGGTCAATTGTGCGGATCTTAACTTCGGGTCTGCTAATGCCGCAACTGTTACGCTTTCTTTTCAAGTGTATAGCAGTGTTTCCGGCAGCTATAGCGGCGCAGTGAAAAATAACGCTCAGGACCGCAGTTATCCGTTCTCATTTTCAATTCCAACAGCAAACACATGGACACAAATATCTGTAACTATTTCGGGCGACACTACGGGAACTTGGCTTAAGACAAACGGGATTGGCATCACGGTGCAAATTTGTCTTGGGGTTGGAACCACATACGCTGGTACGGCAGGGTCTTGGGTCGGTTCGAATAAGGTGGGGGTAACCGGAACAACGAACTTCATTTCAACCTCCGGCGCAACCTTCTACATCACCGGCGTCCAGCTAGAAGTCGGCACCGTCGCCACGCCCTATGAGATGCAGATATACAGCGATCAGTTGGCGCAGTGTTTCCGTTATTATTTTGCAAGTAGCGGTGTTAGCTACGTTTACAACAACGGGCTTGGCTACCAAGGAAGTGCATTTCCAACATTTATGAGAACGTCACCAACAATGACATTCCCCAATTTATCTGGAGGAACGCAATCTGGGCTCCAAGCAACAGCTTCCGGCTGGTATTTTCTTTATACCAACACGTCAGGCTACGGCGTAACAGCATCAGCGGAGCCTTAATCATGTACACCAACGCTCAATATTACAACAACACGCTGACCGGCCAATCTCCCGCAGGCATCCGCTGCGACATCAACGGCGTGACCAGCTTCGTGCCGCTTGATCCGGCCAACACCGACTACGCCAATCTAATGCAGCTTGTCGCTGAAGGTAAGCTGACCATCGCGCCTGCGGAAGGAGCAAACTGATGGCTATCACCCTGAACGGCACTACCGGCATTACCACCCCCGCAGACACCATCACGGGCAACGCCACGGTGGGCGGGACGCTGGCTGTTACTGGCGCTACGACAGTCGGCGGCGTTGCTGTTGTTGCAGTTGCGCCTAGCACTGCCGGGAATGTACTCACCAGTACGGGATCGGCTTGGACAAGCGCCGCTCCCGCATCGTCTGGCGGGCAATTGCAAACCCAAATTTTTACATCCAATACAACGTGGACTTGCCCCACTGGCGTGACAAAAGTGTATGTTATCTGCGTTGGCGGCGGCGGCGGCACCGCATGGAACAAAATATATTGCACGGCAACTGCATATGGCGGGTTTGGTGGTATAGCAGTTGCTTCAGTTTCTGTTACGCCCGGAACAGTTTATACAATTACAATCGGCACACCCGCAAATAGCTCAACCGGATCGACCAGCGGAACAGTTAGCGGTGGGAATGGCGCAACAGTTTCATTTGGTTCGCTAGTGACATCTACTGGCGGAACTGGGGGCTATTGCATTTCTGATACTCCATATTCCGGCGCAAGCGGAACTGGCTCCACTACGGGCACCCTTATAAGGTCAGCAACAATAAATGCCTATTCCGGTACTAACTCTCCTATTGCCGGTCCTTTGTTTGGAAACCAATATTTTGGGGGAGCTTCCGGTGTAGCATTTTCAACATCTTCTTCTTACGGCGCTGGCGCGTATGGGGGAACAACTGCCTCATTTGGCGGAATAGCAACAGGCGCAATTGGTGGCGCAATAATGATCCAGTACGCGGGGTAATGGCATGAAAGCTCTCATCTCTCCCAATGAAATAATTTACAACTATGATGCTCCGCCAATCGCGGTTGGGGTCAGGATTGCTGAAGTTGTTACAGCGGTGTTCGAAGTGTGCACCCCGTTGTTCTGGGTGGATTGCGATGAAACAATTATCCCAAACCAATTTTACTACAATGAGGGCATGTTCTATCCCGCCCCTGTGAAGCCGGTGCCCCCAAAGCCGCCTGAAGCAACCGAAGCTACTGGCCCAGTGGTAATCTGACATGATGCAGACGATCCCCATCAAGTACGGTATCATCGGCGGGACGGTCTACGACTTCCCCGAAGTTGGTGACGTTCTGCCCATGCACACCCACACCGATGCGGATGTACACATATCCATCGTCGCCAAGGGGAGCTTCAGGGCGCATGGGGACGGCTGGGAGCGCACACTGGTGTGTGGGAATGTGGTAGACTGGCCCGCGCATTACCCGCATGAGTTTGTGGCGCTGGAGGCGGGCAGCCGCCTTGTAAACATTCGCAAGGCATAAAAAACCCCGGCCTGACCGAACAGACCGGGGCAAGTAGGTTCACGACCAACCAACAGAAGCGGGGCTGCAAAGCTCCGTTCCCAAAGATTAGCGTTTGGAGTATAATCACGCATCGCCTGGCATGGCAATGGGGTCTACGATGGATTCGCAATTTCTCCTCAACATCATAGGCGTTACGGCTGCTACCGTTGGTGGGTGGTTTGCAGTCGAGATTTGGAGTTCAGTGAAGGGTTTGCGGGACGATCTGCACAGGCTTGAGGTTGAGCTACCGCAGAACTACGTCAGCAAGCTCGATATGGACAAGCGCATGGATAACATTGAAGCAATGATCCAACGCATCTACGACAAGCTTGATGCAAAGGCTGACAAGCACTAATTTCATAAAAGGAACTCAACATGCACATGAGCGTAGAGGGCATTGACGCCCTACTCAAGAAGTTCGAAGGGTGTAAGCTGAAGGCTTACAAGTGCCCGGCGGGCGTCTGGACTATCGGCTACGGCCACACCTCTGCTGCTGGTGCCCCTGAAGTTGTCCAGGGAATGACGATCACCCAGGCTGAGGCAAACGACATCCTGCGGCGCGATCTTGTGAAGTATGAGCAGGGCGTTGAGGCTCTTGTCAAACAGCCTTTGACACAGAACCAGTTCGACGTGCTGGTGGACTTTGCATACAACGCCGGGATTGGCGCTCTCAAGTCATCTACCCTGCTCAAGAAGGTGAACGCTGCCGACTTTGACGCCGTGCCTGCCGAGCTGATGAAGTGGACAAAGGGTGGCGGCAAGGTTCTGCCTGGCCTCGTTAACCGTCGCAGGACAGAGGCTGGCTGGTGGCGTGATCTTGATGCGGAGCCGATTGATGAGCAGGAGCAACGCGCGGAGCCTGACGCAATCGTTCCGAAGACAATGGTGGAGAGTAAGCAGGGAAACGCTGCGCTTCTCACGGCTGGCCTTGGAAGCGTCGCGGCGGCTAAGGAGGTGGCAGCGCAGGCGCAGGATGCGTCTGACACGCTGGGCACGTTCCTTAACCTTCTCGGCAATCCTAATTTTGTCGTCATGGTTGTGGTGGTTGGCCTAGCAGGCGCCATCTGGTACTGGCGCAAGAAGCACCTGGAGGAGCACGGTGTTTAGCTTTCTCCTTTTCCCCATGGGCAGATACATCATCCTTGGCGTCTCCATCGTGATGATCGCGCTCGGCATTTACGGCAAGATCCGCGCTGATGCTATTGCTCAGGTCCAAGCCCAGGCTACTTCCGATGCTCTGAGGAGAACACAAGATGCGATACGCGCTGGCGATGCTGTTGATACTTCCCCTGACCGGCTGCTCCAGTCTGACGGGCACCGTCGAGACTAACAAGTCGGTCTGCGGGGTCTGGCGGAACGTCTCCTGGTCATCGAAGGATACGCCTCAGACGATTGTCGAGGTGAAGGTCAATAACGCTCGTCGAGATGGATGGTGTCACGGCTCGAAATAAATGCTAGGATAGAGCATGGTTCAGACGACGACGTTCACCACTCTTCAGCAAGACATCCGGCGCTATCTTGAGCGTGGGTTTACGCTTGCCTCGGACCAAATCGTCTATGAGCAAATCCCCAGGCTGATCAACCTGGCGGAGCGCCGCATTGCGCGAGAGCTCAAGGTTCAGGGCCTGATCAACGTCATCACCAGCACGATGGTGCCTGGCCTTGCTGTCTACCCCAAGCCAGACCGCTGGCGCACGACCGTTTCCTTCAACTTCGGCACTGGCGATCAGGGCAACGAATACAACCAGCTCTTTCCCCGCAGTTACGAGTACATCCGCAGCTATTGGCCCGACCGGACGCAGACCGAAGCCCCTCAGTTCTATGCTGACTACGACTACAACAACTGGATCGTGGCGCCGACGCCTGACGCTGCCTACCCCTTTGAGGTTCTGGTCTATCAACTCTTGCCGCTCCTCGACGACGCGTCCCAGACCAACTGGCTGACGGAATACGCGCCGCAGGTACTTCTCTACGCCTCCCTGCTTGAGGCAACGCCATTCCTGAAGAATGACGAGCGTATCCCGATCTGGCAGCAGATGTATGATCGCTCAGCCCAGGCTCTCAATGGAGAAGACCTGTCCAAGATCCTTGATCGTTCCGCCCGCCGGACGGAGGCATAAATGACCACCTACACAGAAGTCTTCGGCGGCACGAACATCTACCCTGCGGATGTGTCCTACCTCGCCTACAATCTGACCACAGACGTGACACTCGCCTGGCCGGTCGAGACCAACGCCCCCAACGCGGCGGCTGACTACATTGCAGCCCGCATCATGGATGTGAACTGCACAGTGGCAAGCAAGAAGGTTTACCTTCCCGCCGCAAATCAGGCTTCGGTCGGCGAGGTTTTCTTGTTCCGAAACACCGGGACCACGCTCTTCACTGTAGTCACCAGCACGGGGGTCGTCGTGGCCAATGTTGGCGCAAGCCAGCTTTGGCAGGTCTACATGACCTCCAATACCACCGCATCAGGCGTTTGGGCTTCCTACCAGTTTGGCTCTGCTGTATCGACCGCTGACGCCGCCTCCCTTGCTGGCGCCGGTCTGAAGGCGATCACGACGACACTTAATCAGGCCATTACTGTCACGACTTTGAACAGCGCTTACACGCTCGGGGCCGCTGAGCGCGCCAGGTTCATCAACTGGACCGGCGCATCAAGCACCATCGCCCTGACTGCTGCCGCCACGCTCGGCCAAGATTGGTTCTGCTACATCCGCAACAGCGGATCCAGCAACATCACGATTGACCCTGCGCTGGTCGAGCTGATCAATGGCCAGTCTACACTGACGCTGTCGCCCGGCAATTCCTTCATGGTGATTTGCGACGGCACTGGCTTCTACACGGTAGGCTTGTCGCAGGCCGCCTCATCTTCCTTCGACTACCTGTCGATTGATGTTGCTGGCACCGGCAACTACACGCTCTCAACCTTCCAGCTCAACCGCGTGGCCTACAATCTGTTTGGCGCGCTCACAGGCAACAGGTCGATCATCGTTCCTGCGACGGTGCAGCAGTACTGGATCACGAATGCCACGACTGGCGCCTTCACGCTGACGGTGAAAACCCCGAGCGGGACTGGTATCGTGGTGCCTACTGGGCAAGCTTACATCTTGTACTGCAACGGTACGAATGTGGTGCAGGGACAGACAAGTTCCGGCGTCACGACCCCGATATCTATCGCTGACGGCGGCACTGGAGCAACGACTGCCTCCGGCGCCCGCGTCAATTTGGGTGGGACATCAACCGGCATTGCGGTGTTCACCTCGGCGAGCGCAGCTGCTGCAAGGACAGCCATCGGCGCCGTCTCTGCTGACGAGGCAACGGCGATTGCCATCCAATACGCGGTGGCGCTCGGCTAATGGCGATCCAACCCTACACCATCAAATCACTGCCAGGCATTAAGCGCGATGGAACGCGGCTTGAGAACGGTTTTTATGTTGATGGGCAATGGTGCAGGTTCCAGCGTGGCCTACCCCGCAAGATGTTTGGCTACAGGCGCCTGAGCAATCAGATGCCCGAGATTTCTCGAGGCCTCAACGGCTACAACCAGGATGGCACGCTCCACCTGATGTCAGGCGGCCAGAGTTATCTGACACAATTTGAGCTGAATACAGACGGCAACGTCACAGGGATCTTCAATCGGACGCCATCCGCCCTCACACCCAACGCCAACAACCTCTGGACATTTGACGTGAGCTTTGACTCGGTCGGTGTTACGGCGGGCGCTTACATCTTCGCGCATCCTGGCAAAAATCTGAGCCAGATCGACGGCACGGCAACATCATCCATGTATTGGGGGCTCGTCAATGGAACGGGCCTTCTCACAGCTAACACTGCACCTGCCGTATCAGGTGGCGTTGTTAGCCTGTACCCATACGTCTTTGTCTATGGCTCTGACGGCTATGTGGCATGGTCAGTAGCCAACAATCCAAATGACTGGACAAATACGGGGTCTGGTGACGCCTACATCACATCGCAGAAGATCGTGGCGGCCCTTCCCCTTCGTGCTGGCCCAGGCAACGCGCCTGCTGGTCTGTTCTGGTCTTTGGACAGTCTGATTCGCTGCACCTTCGTGGGCGGCGACGCTGTTTTCCAATTCGACACACTGACCTCGCAGTCGTCGATCTTGTCTTCCCAGTCCCCGATTGAGTACGACGGTATCTTCTATTGGGTCGGCGTTGATCGCTTCCTGATGTTCAACGGTGTCGTGCGCGAGATCCCGAATCAGTTGAACCAGAACTGGTTCTTCGACAACCTCAATTATGCGCAGCGCCAGAAGGTCTACGCCTACAAAGTGCCACGCTTTGGTGAGATATGGTGGTGCTACCCGCGTGGCGATGCGACTGAATGCACCCACGCCGTCATCTACAATGTGCGCGAGAACACCTGGTACGACACAGAGTTGCCCAACTCTGGACGCTCCGCAGCCAAATTTGTGACCGTGTACCAGTATCCGATCACGGCGGGGATTGACGCCACGGATGGGTTCTACAAGCTTTGGCAAATGGAATACGGCTTGGACGAGATTGACGGCACGCAAGTGAGTTCGATTGAGTCGTATTTCCAAACGGCTGACATTTCGCTTGTGGCTGATCCTAATGGGCCACGGAATCGCTCTTTGCGTTGCGCCATGATTGAGCCTGACTTCATTCAGAGCGGCGACATGACCTGTGCTATAACTGGGCGCGCGAACGCTCGCTCACCCGAAACAAGCAGCGAGGTCAAAGTATTTCCTGATCAGGCTACGACGCCCGAGGAGCAGGTGATTTTCTTCAAGGAAACCCGGCGCGAAATGCGGTTCCTTTTCGGCTCAAATGTGGTCGGCGGAAATTACCAAATGGGGCAGTGCATCGCCCACATTGAGGCCAGCGACGGCACGGTGTTGGGATGATAGATCCCCGCAACATGACGGTTACTGACTGGACCGACTCAATGGTGTATAGTCTGGAAAAGTATGGGACTATCGGGCGTCTTGATGACCCTGAGAAATGGCAAACGTGGGCGCTTGGTGTGGTTTCATTCTTCACCGTCGGCGCGCAGAACCCGCCAAATCCGATGGAATACAATGACTGGCAAGAGTGGGCCTTCGCCTTCACCCGCGCTGTAACCTTACCTGGTGGCTGAAATGACGATCAACTACCCTGACTATCCTTCTGAGTGGCAGCCGCTCGCCAATGATGCGGCGGATTCTGCACATCAGGGCTCGCCAATGAGCCGGTTCGCCAAGGGTGGCAGGGCCGGTTGCAAGCCGTTCGAGATTGTCGTTCCTAAAGAGCACACCGAGAAGATGGCCAAGGGCGGCCTAGCTGGTCAGGCCAAAAATGTCGCCAATGCCGGTGTCGGCGGCGACACCATGGTCATCCACATCAACAAGGACGAGTACAAGAAGCTCTGCCAGGAGTGGGGCGAGCCCACGATGAACCCCCACACGGGGATGCCGCAGTTCACGCCGTTCTACAAGCAGTCTTGGTTCGCGCCTGTGGCTGCACTGGCTGGCACCGCGTTGATGGCGACGAGCGTTGGTAGCGCGCTCGGTGGGGCGCTTCTTGGCGAGGCGCTTGGCGGAACCACCCTTGCTGGCGCCACCGGCATCAGCGGGCTTGGCAGCGCCACGCTTGGCACATTGGCTGGCAATGCGGCGTTGAGCGCTGGCATTGGCGGTCTGACGGGTGGCGGCAAGGGTGCGCTGACGAGCGGGCTTCTCGGGGCGGCTGGCACGATTGGCGCTTCGGCGTTGGGAAATTATTTGGGGGCAGCTAATACCTCCAGCCTCCAGCCCATGGGCGCGCTAGATTCTAACGCAGCTTCTGTTGGGGCATATGGGCCTCAAGTTCCCGCCGGGTCTGAAGCAGCTTTCAAGGCCGTTTCACCGGATTATATAGCTCCGTCTTCGGGCGGTGGTGGCATCATGTCAGGCATCAAAGGATACCTCACGGATCCCAACAAGATGGCGGCTGCCGCTGTTGGTCTTGGCGCTCTGGCTGGTGGCGGTGGTGGCAGTGAAACCCCGGCAGATGCGGCATCAATGATGCCAAAGAGCAATGCCACGGACCCCAATCTAACGCGCCGTCTTGATACGACGCCGCTCAACCGCACGCGCCTCAAGGGCCCCATCGACTATTACAACTACGGATCTCGCCCCGAGACGCAGTTCTATGCGCCTGCTGAGCAGCCTACCGTTCAAGCGGCACAGGGTGGACCGTTGAGCCGGTACGTTGAAGGTGGCGGCACCGGGCGCTCGGACAGCATTGACGCCAGGCTTTCTGACGGGGAATACGTCATTGACGCGGAGACAGTAGCTTTGCTTGGCGATGGATCGTCGAAGGCGGGCGCTCAGCGTCTTGATCAATTCCGTGCTAATATCCGCAAGCAGAAGGGCAAGGCCTTGTCTCAGGGCAAGATCAGCCCTGACGCACATTCGCCTGACAGGTATCTGATGGGTGGGAGAGCATAATGGCGTTCCTGAACTTCCTCACGCAGGGGCAACCCCTCCCCTCGACGACATCCTCGCTGACGACCTCGCAGGTTCCGCAGTATCTGTCGGACTACCTCTACAATCTCATGTCCGGCGCCTACAGCGCGGCGCAGCAGCCATATCAAGCTTATGAAGGCCCTCGCATCGCCGGGTTTACTCCGGGACAGACGCAGGCCTTTGGGGCTACAGAACAGGCTGCCGGGGCCTACAAACCCCAACTGACGGCGGCTGAGCAGACGGCGCAGCAGGCTGGCGGAATCAGCGCGATGGGGGCGGCTCAGCCTTACTTCAATCAGGCGAGCCAGAACCTGCCGAGCACGATTCAAAACTACATGAATCCGTATCAGCAAAACGTGATCAACACGATGGGCACCGAGGCCCAGCGTCAGTTGCAAGAAAAAATACTTCCTGCGATTGGCGATCAGTTTACGCGCGCAGGTCAATATGGCTCAAGCCGTCAGCAGGAGATCGCACAGCGCGGCATTCGTGATGTTGCGAGCGATCTTGAGGCTAACATCGGCAAGCAGCTTGCTGCTGGTTACACTACAGCCGGGACGCAGGCGCAGGCGGATCTCGCACGTCAGGCTTCTATTGGCCAGGCGGCAGGCACGCTTGCTGGCACCGAGGCGCAGCAGAAGGCGGCTTTGGCGAACGTGCAGGCTGGCCTGGGGCAGAAGGAGCAGGCGCTCGGTCTGACAGGTGCTGCGGCTCTTGAGACGACTGGCGCCGAGCAGCAAGCCATGAACCAGAAAAATCTGGATCTGGCCTATCAGGACTTTCAAAACCAAACCCAGTATCCACAGCAGCAGATCGGGTTCCTGAGCAACGTGATTCGCGGCCTGCCGTCTGGTGGTAGCACATCCACCGGCCAGACTGCTTCGATGGGTCAGACCTACTCCGCATCGCCGCTTGCTTCGCTGGCCAGCGCTGGTCTCAGCGCTGCTGCTCTTGGCAATCTACTCAAGTAAGGGCTGGACATGAGCGACATCAACGACGCATCTGAGGAAGTTGCCCAGCCGGTTGCGCCGGGGTTGGCGGCGCTTCAGTTTCAGGGTCCGTATCAAGCCCTTTATCAGCAGATGCAGCAGCAGGCCCAGCAGAAGCAAAAGGCCCAGCAGGAATATCTCGCGTCACTCCAGAAGCAGGAAGCTGCGCTCGGCCAGCAGGGCATGAGTGACTACGACCGCGCCTCAATGTTGTTTCAGGCCGCTGGCGCCCTCGGGCAACCTACCCGCAGTGGTGGTTTCGGTGAGACCTTGGGCAACGTTGCCACCTCTCTGTCTGGCCCCCTGTCGAAGGCGGCTGAGGCTCAACGCATGCGCGCTCAGCAGCTCCAGCAGCTCCAGATGGCACGCCAGAAGCTCGGCATGGAAATGGCTGGCACCGGCGGCGTGGATCCGGGCCAGGCGTTGCAGTTGCTGAAGGCGCAGCAGGACCAGGAAGAGGAGAAGCCGACGCCCTCAGAGTTTGAGCGCGTGATTGGTCAACTTTCGCCTGAGGAAAGGGCGAAAGCTATTCGCGTTAAAGCAGGGCTTGAGGCTTCGGCTGAAAGGCCAAAACAAAAAGATATATCGGACACGACGCTTTCAACATTCTCAAAGGTTGGAACTGCGATTTATAATCTTGATGATCTTCAAGATAGATTTAAGGACGATTTTGCGGGTAAACTGTCTAACCAAATTGCAGAAGCGCAGAATGTTGCCGGAACTAAGGGGATTCTTCCCGGCTATCAAGATCAGGGAGCTTGGTGGGGCGATTATGCAGAACGCCGCAATCAGCTGCGTAAAGAATTGTTCGGTTCCGCTGTTACCTCAACAGAAAAACCTGAATTTGAAAAAGCAGACATCATGCCGGGCATGGACCCTGCTGTTGTTAAACAGAAACTTGCGCGGCAGCGTGAGGTGGTTCGTCAGGCTGCTTACAAGCTTGCTAAGGCAAAACTGGCGCAAGGATATGACATTTCCCCGATTGAAGAAGCCATTGGCTACAAGCTGACGGATCTGGAAAAAAGTGTGAAGCCTGAAAAGAAAGGCGCTGCTTCCTCCGGCCCCTCGTTAGAAGATATTGACGCCGAACTTGCAAGACGGAACAAGTAAATGGCTGATCTGTCCAAATACAGCACCGAAGAGCTCCAAAAAATGCGTGAGGCAGCCCTTGCGCAGAAAAGCGCTGCTGCGGCAAAGCCCGAAGAGGCTCCATCTAATGAGGCCCCTAAGTATGATCTGTCTCAGGCAAAGACAGAGGATTTAATCGCCTACAAAGAACAGCTTGCTCGCGAGAAGCTTCGGGAGCAGGGCCGCCAGCAAGTGCAACAGCGCATGGCGGCTGAACCCGAATATATGGAATATCCTATATATGGGCCGGACGGCGCCGCTACTGGCGCTACCGAGCGCGTCATGAGGCCCAAGGCTGACCCTATCGGCCCCGGAGTGATGTCAACCCTGCCCTTCGGCGAGGACATTGGTGCGTTTGGACGTTCTCTGTCCAGCGGTCGCACGATGGCCCAAGAGAAGGATATCGGCGAAGGCGTCAGGCAAGCTACGCAAGAGGCTTACCCCGGCGCTTATAGGCTGGGCCAGGCGGCAGGGTTTGTGCCTGCCTTGGCGCTTCCCATGGGCCTCGCTGGCCGCGCCACGGGCTTCGCTGGCAAGACAGCGCTGGGCGCTCTTGAGGGTGCTGGCTACGGCGGCGCCATGGGCTTTGGCGAGGGCAACACGCTTGAGGAGCGCGTTGCGGCGGCAAAGAGTGGCGCCATAGGCGGCGGCCTCCTTGGCGGCGCTCTGGGGCGCTTTGCTGCGCCTGCTGAGAAGGCTGCTGCGCCTGTTGTCCCCGGCTCTGTGCAGGCGGCTGAGCGCCTCGGGGTGGATCTTCCATATTATGCCGTGACTGATTCGCCGATGCTTCAGCGTGCCACCAAGGTCTCCGAGAGCATCCCGATGGCTGGCGAGCCTGTTGTCGCGGCCAGGCAGAAGGCTGTGTCGCAGCTTGAGGACGCGGTTGACGCTTTGGTCCCTAAAATGACGCCAGATCAGGCGGGCGAGAAGATTGGCACGGGCATCAAGGGTTGGATGACCTCCGGCGTTCGCGAAAAGGCCAAGGCTGCCTATGATGAGGTTGCCAGCCTGTTTGAGCGCCCTGACGCCACCAAGGTTTTGGAGAACACCCGCAATGCAGTTGCCGACATTATGGCCAAGCGCGCTGGCGCAAAGCTTGAGGGCACGACGCCTGCGATTGATTTGCTTATGCCTGCCGTGCGGTCTGGCGAGGGTTTAACCTATGATGGTGCGAAGACGCTCTATACCGAGTTGCGCAACCTTCGCTCTGAAAACATGATCAAGGGCGTCAAAGACGCCAATGTGGACAGACTCTACAATGCGCTGAAGAACGACGTTCTCGACATCGCCGAAGAGGCCGGTGGCGAGCCCGCGCGCTTCTTCCTTCAAAAGGCCGACCGCCAATATCAACAAATGTCTGCGATGCGCGAGCAGCTTGCCAAGATCGTCGGCAAGAAGGAAGGCGCTGTCAGCGACGAAAAAATCTTCGCCCGTCTGTTCAACGCGGCGCGGTCGGGCGGTTCTGCTGACAACAAGCTGGTACAGCGCGCCCTCACCGTCATGGAGCCCGCGCAGTTAAAGGCGTTCCAGGCAGGGATCATGGCGAAGCTGGGCAGAGATGCAGCGGACAACTTTTCCCCTGACCGCTGGCTCGGCGCCCAAGGCATCAATGCCCTAAGCCCTCGAGCAAAGGCAATGATCTTCAAGGACGAGCCAAAGCTTCTTGCTGCTTTGGACGACGTGACAGCCATATCGGAGCGGTTCAAGAACTTGAACAAGTTCGGCAACCCGTCTGGGACGAGCCAAGGTGTTTTTGGGGGCCTTACCATCACGTCGATAATTCACAGCCCCATCAAGACGCTGGCTGCGTTAGCGGGCGCCAACGGCTTCACACGGATCATGAGCAAGCCTGCAACGGCTCAGGGCTTTGCCGACTGGGCTCGCCGGTACGAGAACTTCGTCAGGTTCCCAACTGAGCAGAGCGGCAAGCTTGCCTATAGCGCCGGACAGCAGCTCAACCGGATGATCGCTGAGGAGTCTGGCAAGAAGGCAGACATCAACGAGTATCTCAATCAGCGTCGCTGATCACTTCCCCTTCACTCTCTTCGGCATATGCGAGAAGCAGGTGTAGAGTTCTCCTGTTTCCTTATCCCGACGGCAGTCGAGATAGACGGATAGGGCGTGCGCAGGGCGGCTGGTTAGCACCAGGTCGCCGTCTGGCTCCTCATAGCAATACATGCCGTCCTGATCGCATTCAGGGCGCCGCAGCCACCCGAAGGTCCAGTGCCACCCATGCTTGACTACCTGATCCATTTGAGTTCACCCTTCTTACTTACAATGGTCATGTTTCTGTGTTATGTGGCGTTATCTACAGGGAGGTTCCCATGTATTTGACAGCCAAGCAAGTCAAGGAACTCTACAACCAACACGGTTCAATCCGTCGCACAGCCGACTTCCTTGGAATACCGGAACGCACTCTGAGGGACAAGGTAAAGGACGAGAGAGACATTAAAGTGTCTGAGACCGTCTTCCGTGTGAAGGATCTGGAGGACGAGGTTGATAAACTAAAACATAAGCTGTCTCTGATCTCAACCATCAAGCCAAGATATGTGGCGGGCCGCGAGGACGAGACCAGAGTCGTGGCGATAGGCGATACGCACGACCAGCCAGGCATGGACAAAGATCGGTTCAGGTGGATCGGTCGCCATTGCGCCAAGGTAATTCCCCACAGAATTATTCAAATCGGAGACTTTTGTTCGTGGGATTCGGTCTCGACGCACGATGCACCTGGCAGCGTGTCGCACTCAATGAGGCCGTCATTCAAGACGGATCTTGAGAGCTGCGAAGAGGCGATGGCCCTGTTCTTCAAGGAGATCAAGGATCTGACGATCCCCATGGAGCTGACGGCGGGGAATCACGAAGACCGAATCCAACGATTCGAGAACAAAAACGCCGAGACTGTTGGAACGCTCTACATGCAGTTCGAGGAGCTGTGCGCTCGGTATCGCTGGCGCCTGCACACATATGGGCAGTGGCTATTTGTCGATGGTGTTGGGTTTACGCACGTTCCCAAGAATATAATGGGCAAGCCCTACGGCGGCCAGAACAGCGAAAACCAGATAGCTAATCACGCAACTCACAGCGTAGTCTTTGGTCATACGCATCGCTCGTCCTTTCGTAAGGCGCCGAAGATCGGCATCAACAACAGCATCGAGGTCTTGAACCTGGGCAGCGCCATGCCTGACGGCTACGTCGCCAAGTATGCAGGAACCGCAACCTCGGGGTGGTCCTACGGCATCTACGAACTGTCCCTCAAGGCTGGCCACATAACGTCCCACAGGTTTATCAGCATGCGCGAGCTTCGGGAATTGTACGCTTGAGGCTCGACGACATGCACCCCTTCGCGGAGGAGCTTTGCGCAATGTTCCGCACCAAGCACGGCGTCATGGACGCTGAAAACGAAATGGCCAGGGAACTGATCGCGCTCAACTTGCGTGTGTTAGAGCTTGAAGGCCGCATGAAGGTGCTTGAGAGAGATCGCCACCGGGCATATCATAGGGAACCAAGCATCCACCACATGAGGAGCCTGTCGCTCCCCATTGATGACAACAACTGGTTTGCACCCGAGAAGGATGACGGCGATGCGTGATGATGACGACGACATCGTGGAGTTGGTGGACGACGAAGTGCCGATCTTTGACGACCCCGTCTCCCAGCGTGCCTACGCCTTCGTGCATCTTGGCAAGTTCGCTGAGACCTGCGCTGACGAGACTGCGCGGGATCTCACTTACACGATGATGCGCAAGGTTTGCTCGTCGATCAAGGCGACATCCACGGCAGACATCAAGCTTCTGGACGGCGGTAAGAGCTAATCCTTTGTCTCTAACGCCTCCAGAATGACCGTTCGGGCTAATATATTAGCCCCCCAATCGCCAAGGCTAAGCACCTCCCGCAGCGCCGCCTCCAGCTTCTCGATGCGCTTCTGGTAGACCTCACGGGTTTGTTCGCAGCCCATCCTGTAGGCGGTGCAGACCACGTCGTTCAGTTCCTTGCCCTCTTTGATCATAGCCCTTCTCCCTCTTCAAAATCCAATTCGACCTTGATGCAGGCGATGCGATCTGTGCCCGCACAAATATCCGCTTCCAATTTATTTTCGTAACCTCCGTGCTCTACATTTTTAAACACATTAAACCACACCGTCCGCTTGTGGCGGGGGCGGACTTCGATGAGGTCATAGGGGTGGTGAACCCCATCATCATAATATCCACCATGCGCCGTGTACCAACTGACGGATTGCCAATAGCCGCTTTCATTCTTCGCAGCGCCATGAGTCATACAACGTCCAAGCCCCCCATCCGTCGCATAGATGCGGACTTCACGGCCATCGCGGGTGCGGTATTGTTTGCTGATGTCGATCATCACTCATCCCCCTTCTTTGGCGGCGCAGGCAAAGGCATCCAGTGGGTTGGTTCGGCTTCCCAGCCCCAAGACCATTCTGGATCAGGGTGTTCGCCATCCCACCACAAATAAGTCTCCCAATGCCCCTCACCCACTACTTGATCTCCACGATCATCAATACCGGCCAACAAGATTATAGAATTGTCCCTTGGTGCGGTGTCGATTGGTTGCCATTCAGTCATCTATCTTTCTCCCCATCGTTGGATTGTTGCGCCCGCGCACTTGGGTGTTGGGCCAGACCCATATCTCGCCTGTCTCATCCTGAATGCAGACCCACAGCAGATGATGCTCATCGCCGTTGTCGATCATGAAGTGGCACAGGGCCTTCCCCAGCGGCGTGGTCAGGGGCAGGGTTGGGTTTAGCTGAACGATGTTGCTCATTTCGGCGCCTCCGGCATTGGCATCCAATGGGTCGGGTTCAGTTCGCAACCGTTGTGATCGCGCCACTCTTGGAAGTCGGTGTCGTAATACCCCACCACAAGAAGGCCCCCACCCGGCGATTCTTTCCACCAAGACGGCTCCCACAAAAGGAGGCTGACTTCAACATCTGCGGTATCAATCGGCTGCCACTGAGACATTTCTCTTCTCCATCCTTGCTTTGAACCTGCGCACGCTGCTTAAGACTGTCGTGTGGTCCCTTCCACCACACAACAACCCAATCTGTGGATATGACCACCCGCGCCCCTTGAGGAAGATGTAGACCTCAGCGCGAACGGCGAGCAAGTTGTTCGTCCTGCCTGGCCCAATGGCACGACGCCAAGTCATTCCATGACGCTCCAAAATCTTCGCAATCTCCTCCTTCGCTTCATATGAGCAGGGGACACCACGCATGGGGTGGGGCGGCACGTACACCACCTCTTCAACGGGCTCTGGATCGGGCTGGGGAGGCTCAGGAACCACTACAAGCTTCGGAGGCGGCATTGACCCCAGACGAATCTTGATGGCCTTGTAATGGGCGTAGAAGTCTTGGATTGGCTGGTTCATTTTTCCCCCTTCAGTGCTGCAAGGGCGTGTTTGCGGATCTCGGTTCGAACGTCGTCATCCCTGATGTGTTGGAAGGCGACAGTCATGATTGCGCCGAAGTGATGCACCATGTTGTCAATGTAGAGGGCGGCCTCTACACCGTCGGCGTTCGCCGGGAGCTCAAAGGCCCCCGGCTGGTCGTCGTACTGCTTAATGGTGCGAAGCAGTTTGTCGCGCATCATCATCACAGATTTCTCATGGCCTTGAGGCGCTTCTTGTGACTTGCAACTGACTCGCCGTGCATGCGGCGAGGGCGCTTGTCTGGGCCGCGTGGGTTCCTCTTTTTCCTTACCGGCTCAATGGTTGCTTCGGGCGCCGGTTCTGCTTTTTTGGAGAAAAGCTTCTGGATCAGGTTGATAAGCATATTCACTCCTTCAGTTTAGATTAACCCCTCAAGAGAGAGCGGGTCTTTGGGTGGTAGGTAACACAGGCTTGCATGGTGTGCGCAGTAAGACCCTCGAGACACCTCGTCCAAGCAGTATTCCGGGCTCGACATGTCTTCATTCAGAATGTACCGGCAGGTTCGCATATTCAAGGCCAAAATCGCCTCATGGTTTCCGATTGGTTGATATCTGCGGTAGCTTGATCTCTTTGATCTTGGTTCAAAGTAGGCGCCCGCATGCCTCGCCCTATAAATCATCCCGGCAATCTCGTTTCGAGTTGCCCCCATGAGAGCTGCGATCTGGCCCATACTCAGACCGCTATTCCATAATTTCAGAACCTCCTTCAGATCGTCATTCATTTTGATCTCGTTTGGTTGGGGCGTTACCCCTCTGTGGCGAACTGCGCCGAGAAGGCCGTGTAGTTGATTTGGTCTACGTAGTTGTCGGCATATGCAGGATCCGCCTTCCTTCGCGCCAGCTTGGCGCATTCAAAGATGGTAGACACTTCGTACTTGGTAACCTCCCGGCCTAGAATGATTGTTGCCAGGTCAGCAATATCATTGTGTACATTAATGACATCACCATACGCAGCGCCACGCTCCTCGAACAGCTCTCGGGATCTATCCATAACGGCTTCGTATTTCATTACCGTTCTTCCCACTCTTTCACTTTGCCAATGTAACGATGGTTGAGAGCGATCAGCCCGTGCGATTCCAGAACGTCCTTGTTGTACTTCGAGGGGAAGAACTCCTCGACGATTACAAAATCGCAGTTGTGAAGGACATGCACGAACTTCTCAAGGTTGGCTGCCGTGTGCTCGACGATCAGCCTGTGGACCAGGTCGCCGCCCCTTACAGGCATATGCAGGATTATTTCAAACCTCATCTCAACTCCTTGTGGAGGGGACGCCCGTAGGCGCCCCCAGTTTTATTAACCAAAATCCTCAACGTCTTCCTCGACCTTCTTTGGGGCAGGCGCAGAGGCGCGTGTAGCCCCCGTAGCAGGCGGCTGGTTGGTGGGAGCCGGTGTCGCCCAGTTCGGGACGGCAACCGGCTCAGCCGAGGCGCGGGGGGATGCTACGAGATCCTTGGGACGCGAAACCCACGAAAGAATCTCGAAGACGGGGCGATAGTTGGTGGACTTCATGCCTTGGCCCTTGCTTTCAATCGGAATTGTCTTAGCAAGGCGAACCACAGGCAGTTTGCCGGGGTTCTGCTTCAGGCCACTTAAATAGTCATCATGCAGAACTTCCATACCATCCTTAAAGACACCAGAATTAGCAGCCAGCTCGCGAATGTCGCCGCCGATCTCGCCGCCAAGCTTCACGCAAATGCGAACGCCTTGCTTGTGGTCTTTGGTGGGCTGTGCAGGCAGTGGCGACCCAAAAGGAACCATGCAAAAGTCAGGAGGCGAGCCCGCAGCAAAAAGCAAGTATCCGACCTCAACATTTTCAAAATCGAACACGGCCTTAAAGTTATGTGTGATGTCTGTTGGCGTCAGAACGCCATCTTCACGATCCATGCGGAAAATGCGACCAGCTCGAGCATCATACTTGATGATCGGGAGGAAGTCCTTGCCGCCAGTGGAGTTGCTAAGGTTGAGACCAAGTGCCATTTTCAGTTTTCCTTCTACCAATGCGCCTGTCTGGCCAGACGCTTGCCTTCGCCCACTCGGGCAGAACTAAACTCCCCAGACCTCAAACACCGCCTGCCGGGCGGCTGGATCAGAGAAGTAGAAACTTTCAATGTCTGGAACCAACAGGGACGCCAGCTCAAGAGGGTCTTCACTGACCGACAGAAACCTTTGGATCGTGAGGGCGATCTTCTTCAGGCTATCGACGTGCTCAGGCACGTTCTCAAGCTTGTAGGTGGCCACCTTCTTCGGCGTGACATAAGTCAACCGGGCATCTGTGCCCTCGCCCATGCAGGCCGCATACAAAGACACCTGACGAGCGTGATTAATCTTGATTTTGTTGGGCAGAGCGTGCGTCGTCTTCAGGTCGATCAGGATCCCGTGATCTTCCCACGCAACGTCATAGTATCCGATCATGGGGACATGCAAGCCCTCAATTTCCAAAGACACCTTGCCCTGCGTTGAAGACGGCTTGCCGTAGGGGCGCAGCTCAGCAAGGCCCTGACGCACCATCTCGGGCACAGCATCGCGCTCTTTCTCGAGGCGGGGATCGCCACACAGAGCAGTCAGGCGGCCAAAGGTATCTTGCGCCACCTTGACGCACTCGTCGTCTGAGACGCCATTCACAAGCCCGTGGACGACGCCCTCTTCGACCGAGGTTCCGCGATGCGCTGCGGCGCCTACCTTGGACTTTCGCTGAAGCAACCGCTCCAGGACGAATGCCGCTGGCGAACCTATGAAGGTGTTGCAGGCGCTGGGGGACAGGTGCTCAATGCCGTAGGCAGGGAAGGGGTTCATTTGATTCGCTCTGTTTTCGACGATGGCGATACTGCACACCGCAATAGGGGAAGTCAACAGGGGTGATTCCCCCTTGACTAAAATTAAAATTTCCACAAGCATCCCGGTCGTGATTCATCAAGCGAGGCCAACGTGACCCTTTTCATCGGCATAGATCCCGGCCTCACAGGCGCCATCGCATTCTATGATCTTGAGTCTGGCAGGCTTGCTGTAGACGACATGCCGACCGTTGAAATTAAAAGGAACGGGAAGGATAAGAAAGAAATCAATCCTCACGTTCTAGCAGACTTTTTCACGGGGATCAGCGTTCCGTGCTCCGCAGTTTTGGAACGTGTGGGGGCCATGCCCGGCCAAGGCGTCACGAGCGTCTTCAGCTTCGGGCGCAGCGTCGGCGTGATTGAGGGCGTGTTGGCGGCAAGCTTTATCAAAGTGACAATCGTCACCCCACAGACGTGGCAAAAGGCCGCAGGTGTGCGCGGTGGGAAGGATGGCGCCCGTCTCAGGGCGGCTGAGCTTTTCCCCGCCTATGCCGGGATGTTCAGCAGAAAGAAAGACGACGGGAGGGCTGACGCGGCCCTCATGGCGTGGTATGCCGCAACCAAGTAAACAACCAAATGAGACCAGACATGTCATTTGATCCAGACTTCGCAGACCCGACGGAATGGGCGCGCATGTACCGAGGCTGCGGCCTTCAGGTCGTGCCAGCCATGAGCCCTCGAGACAACAAGACGCAGTGGAAGCGTCCAGCCCTTCCCAAATGGCGGGAGCTAGAGCACGATCTCGCCCCCGACTTTACCTTCGAGCGCTGGTATGGCGATAATGGCGAGCACGCCAGGCGCTACAACATGGGCGTCATTGCTGGCGCCTGTTCATCGGGCGTCTTCGTCATTGATTTGGATTTACACAAGAATCCGGCTGCGCAGGCATGGTGGTACGAGATGCTTGACCTCCAGCAAGGTGCAGGCGATCTGGAAACCGCCGAGCAGGCCACCGGCGGTGGGGGCGTTCAGCTTTTCTTTCGCGCTCCAGCGAACTGGACGCCCCCGACATGCAAGACGTCGATCGGTGTAGACATTCGCGGCCAGGGTGGGTTTGCGATGATGCCGCCCTCAATGCACGAAAGCGGAAAAAATTACCGATGGAAGCCCGGACTTGAGCCGTGGTCTGTCGAGATTGCTGAGGCGCCGATGTGGCTCTGTGAGCAGATTACCAGCCTGGCCCGAGAGCACGGCGGATCCA
>Ga0209829_10001216_pt1 | contig 21435 bp, 19 predicted proteins | sample C_140205_EF_Meta_FD_187311 | JGI IMG/M metagenome (GOLD analysis project Ga0209829, IMG submission 187311) | Freshwater microbial communities from Lake Croche, Canada to study carbon cycling - C_140205_EF_MetaG (SPAdes) (version 2) | ecosystem: Environmental > Aquatic > Freshwater > Lake...
GCCCGTGAAAAAGCTCTTCAGCATTATTCGGGAGCTGGCCTCCACAGAAATTGAAATTGAGGTGGACGAAAAGCATGTTTCTTCCATCCGCGCCGGGGCCTCTTTTTATAAAATAAACGGCCTGAGTTCCGACGAGTTCCCTCCGCTGCCGAAATTTAAAGACGACAAAAAAGTAATTCTTCCCCAAGCCACGGTGAAAGGGATGATGAAAAAGACGGCGTTTGCGATTTCAAACGATGAGTCACGCTATGTGCTAAACGGGATTTTTTTAAGCCTTAAGGACCACAAGATGACGCTGGTTGCCACCGATGGCCGGAGGCTTGCTTTGGTGGACGAAGAGGTGGAGGTTTCCGAGAGCAGTCAGGGGGAATTCATTGTTCCCGCCAAAACCGTGAACGAACTCAACCGGCTCCTCCAAGACAAGGGGGATTTGGAGATTCGCTACTCTGAAAACCAAGCTTCCTTTATGTTGAAGGATGAAAAAGGGTTTCCTGTCCTCATCATTTCAAAACTCATTGAGGGCAACTATCCAAATTATCGGCAGGTTATCCCCAGCGAGGCTAAGGAAAGGATAGCTCTGGGACGTGAGGAATTTCTACACGCCTTGCGCCGTGCGGAAATCATCACCAGTGAAAAATCCAACTCTGTCAAACTGGCTTTTGGCAACAACAACCTCGCCATCACCGCCAATTCCCCCGAGGTGGGAGAGGCCCGCGAAAGCATTGCCATCAATTACAAGGGCAAGGAAATGGCCATCGCCTTTAATCCCAAATACCTGATTGATCCGCTGACGGCACTGACCAACGATGAGGTGTTTATTGAATTGATTGATGAACTCAGTCCGGGTGTGCTCAAGATTAACGGACCGTTTCTCTACGTGGTCATGCCGATGAGGCTGACCTAACCCTTCAAGAAAATTCCAGATAGATCGCCTTCAAATATTCCGCTTCCCGGAATGAAGCGGGATGATCAGGTGCGTGGCGTGTGGTTAATTTCTCATTCCAGTGGCGACCTGAAGCAGTGGCACTGAGTCGCACCGCCTCGAAAAAGCTGTCTGCACCAACGTGAGCCGAACACGAAGCAGACACCAGGATTCCTCCTTCATCCAAACGGGAGATTCCTAATAAGGCGAGGCGTTTGTAGGCATGAAGCGCAGCGGATTGTTCCGATGCTCGCTTTGCAAACGACGGAGGATCGAGAATCACCAGGTCAAACTTCCGGTCCGAATGGCGCTCCAGCCATTCAAAAGTGTCTCCTTGCACGGGTTCATGACGGCAGCGGCTTACCTCTTCGCAAGACGAGTTTAAGAAAAAATTACGCTTTGCCCCGGCCAGAGCGTGGGCGCTAATGTCGAGGTTGGTGGCTGACACCGCTCCGCCCCGGGCGGCATACAGCGAAAATCCTCCGGAGAAGCTGAATGCATTGAGAACCCGGCGGCCGGCGGCCAGGGATTCCACATGACGCCGGTTTTCACGTTGATCGAGGAAAAAACCGGTTTTTTGGCCTTGAACCACTTCCGCCTCAAAAACAATGCCGTTTTCCAGAAAGGGCACAGGACTTTCCACCGATGAGCCCCGGAGAATTTCACCGTCACGCCTTTTAAACGACGTGGCAGCGATTGACTGAAGGTTGCGGCTCAGGCGCAAAACCATCCGTTCCGGATGGAGCCGTGAGCCAATCAGATCAGTCAACTCCTCCAGTCCCGGCAACCAAGCCGCCGTATAGATTTTAAGGACAAGAGTCGAGCCGTATTGATCGAGAACCAGACCGGGCCAGCCATCACTCTCACCATTGATGAGCCGGTAGCCCGTGGTGCTGGAATTAAAGTGACCGGCCCGGCGCTTGAGGCAGTCCTCGAGCCGCTGTGCCCGCCAGGAGGCGTCAATAGTGAGCGGGCGACCGCAATGGAGGATCCGGACGCGGATGGGCGAATCGGGGTCGTAGAGCCCCACTGCGAGGAAGCGGTTGTTACGGTCGAATATCACGGCCAGTTCCCCGGCTTGGCCGACTCGGTTTTGGTCCCGGACGCTGTCCGCAAACAACCAAGGATGCCCGCCTCGCAGGATGGTTTCTGCCGTGGAAGTGACGCGAAGCCGCAGGCGCGGTGAAGAATTGACCATGAGGGAGAGGGTGGGGTGAAATGGGATCCACTTCAAGCCGCCGTCCTGAGAGACAAAAGGGTCTCAACGGCTTGGGGCAGCGGGGCGCAGAGTTCCGCGACCAGGGCCCGGCAATCGTTTTCCGAGAGCCGCAATGGACGTGCGGCCGAGTGGATGAAGCCGCGGGTGGTCTGGAAGCCAAAGCCCAAGAGGCCTTGGCGCAGGGGAAGTGAATACAGCGCCAGAGTCAGCCCGTAGACCAAGGTATGCCAGCCGTTCGCTTCGCCCCGTTCGATCGCCTCCCGGTAGCGCCGGGGAACGCGCTCGTCCCGGAGTGGCCGGAGTTTTAACAACTGAGTCTGTCCGGCGCGGCGGCTGGCTTCCGTGAAATGCTGCAGTGCGGGTTCGCGGGCCAGAGCGCAATCCAAGGCGACCAGTTCGCGCAGCTCACGACGGCAGGTGTGGTCGAAGGCGCGTTGGATTGCCGGTAGTTCGTGGGGCAGCAGCAGCTGTTTCTGATATTCCAGAAGAAAGCGGCGCAATCCGCCCAGATCCTGAACGGCCGGCAGCCGCAGGGAGCACGAAACCTCTCCAAGGGCAAGCAGACCGTTAGCCGAGCCGAGTTGGTCGGCGAGCGGATGCCAATATCCCAGCCAGTCGACCGGATCACCCTGAGCGGGTTGCGAATGCTGCCACATGCTTCAAATCGGACAGTGATGAGACATCATCTGCCGCAGGGCCACGTTGCCTGCCCCTGTTCACGGAGGCGAGAGGTAAATTTGAGATTTGAAAGATTAAAAACTTGAACCTCGTTCTCGCCAAGATTAGGCGCTTTGGCCTCATCAACAACCCCGCACCGAGGTCTTGCCTTGCATCCTTCCCATCCCCACACTGCCCCCTCAGAATGACGATGTTACACCAGCCTCTGCCCAAGTTGCTGTTTGCGCTGCTGGCAGGGACCTGCGGATTTCTCATGGGGACATCAGCTGGAGATCTGGCCCCCCCCGGTTTTCGTCCGCACCCCGCAGGCCTTCATGCGCTGGCGGGCGGGCGGGTGGTCGTTCGTCCCGGACAAATCCTTGAAGCGGGAACCGTTTTGATCCGCGACGGGTTGATTGAGGCGGTTGGCACGAATGTGGACATCCCCGCCGGGGCAAGGGTCTGGGACATGACCAGCAACACGGTCTACGCCGGCTTCATCGAATCCTATCTGGTTTTGGATTCCACCAACCCGCCCGTGTCCACGGGAGACTCGATGCCCATTGGCCGGGGCAGCCTGACGGCCGGTGGTTGGCGGTTTTTCGGCGCGCCCGGCGACAGATCCGACCCGGGCCGGGCCGGGCCGGGGTCGGCGCTGGGTAAAATCAATCCTGAAGCAAGAGTGGCGGACAATTATTCGCCCAAGGAAAAAAATCTCTCTGCTCTTCGCGAACAGGGCTTCACCACGGCGGTGGTCGCTCCCAGTCGGGGTATTTTGCGCGGCACCAGCGCATTGATTGCCTTGACCGAGGAGAACCCCAACCAAGCGATCCTCAAGCCCGGGGTTTTTCAACATATCGCCTTTGAGCCGCAGGACGACGGCTCGTTTCCCTCCTCCCTGATGGGGGTGATCGCGGCGGTGCGGCAGACGTTTTTGGACGCTGATCATTACGCACTGGACCGGGCCGATTTTGAAAAGCATTCCGCCGCGCGACGCCGGCTGGAATATGATCCGGGGCTGACAGCTTTGGCGGCAGCCACCGGCAAGCGAATGCCTTTTGTCGTGGAACCCGGGAGCGCCCTGATGAACGACCGGGCGGTCCGACTCGCACGGGAACTGGATTTCAACCTGATCCTCATTTCTTGCGGTCAGGAATGGCGCCGGCCCGATCTGGCCCGCGTGAGCGGCGCGGCGTTCATTGTGCCTGTGAATTTTCCGTCCCTGCCCAAGCTGCCGGACGAAGCGGACTGGGACCAGATTTCGCTCGATCAACTGAGGACCTGGGACTGGGCGCCGGAGAACCCCGCACTGTTGCGAGAGCTCAAGCTCGAGGTGGCATTGACCACCTATGGGCTCGGGGAGAAGAAAGAGTTCCGGAAAAATCTCAGGCTCGCACTTGATCGCGGATTATCGGAAGAGGATGCGCTGGCCGGGTTGACCATTGTTCCCGCCAGGTTGTGCGGCGTCGAAAAACAGCTGGGCAGCATCGAGGCGGGCAAGATAGCCAATTTGGTGATCGTTCAAGGGCGCAGCTACTTCGATCCGGAATCCAAAGTCCGGGCGGTGTGGATTGACGGGAAAATTCATGCCTGCCCGCCGGAACCTTCCAAGCCGGCATCCGCAACCAAAAGCACGGCATCGGCCGCGCCGACCAATGCCACCGTCAGTCTGGCGGCCACGAATGGGGCTAGCAACGCAGGCCTTCCGATGAAGAAGGATAAAAAGGGGGACGATTTACGGGAAGCTCAGCGGATCCGGGTCGCGCACTCGCCCCAGGAAGGCCGCGGAGCGATCACCAACCCCCCTGCGCTCTTGATCCGCCACGCCACGATCTGGACGGGCGGGCCGGCGGGCGTTCTCACCAATGCGGAGCTGTTCGTTGCCGGTGGTAAAATCCTGGCCGCTGGATCTCCAGCTACCCCGCCCACCAACACATTGATCCTTGATGCTACCGGATGGCATATCACCGCCGGCATTATCGATTGTCACAGCCACTCCGCCATACTGGGCAACGTCAATGAAATGAGTCTTCCCTCGACCGCGATGGTCCGAATCCGGGATGTGGTGAATTCGGAGACGCCCAATTTGCACCAGCAACTGGCCGGAGGCGTGACAGCCGCCAACTTGCTTCACGGCTCGGCCAATCCGATTGACGGGCAGAACTGCGTCATCAAACTCCGTGACGGGAATTCTCCCGAGGATCTGGTTTTCAGCAACGCTCCGGCGGGGATCAAATTCGCGTTGGGCGAAAATCCAAAACAGTCCAACTGGGGCGATCATGTCACATCGCGCTTTCCGCAAACCCGCATGGGGGTGCAGACCTTTATCGCCAACCGCTTCACCGCCGCCCGACACTATCTCCAAGACTGGGAAGCTTACCGGTCGACTGGCGGCCTGATTCCGCGCCGCGACCTTGAACTTGAAGCCATCGGTGAAATCATCCAGGGCAGGCGCTTGATCCATTCCCACTCCTATCGTCAGGATGAAATCCTGATGCTGCTCCGGCTGATGGAGGGGTTTGGGGTGAGGGTTGGCACGTTGCAGCACGGTCTGGAAGCCTACAAAATAGCGGATGAGATTTCGGCGCATGGTGCCGGGGTGTCGACCTTCTCCGATTGGTGGGCCTACAAGTTCGAGGTTTATGACGCGATTCCCTACAATGGAAGTCTCGCGGCCCAGCGCGGGGTGACCGTGTCCTTCAATTCTGATTCGTCCGATCTCGCCCGCCGGCTTTATCTCGAGGCGGCCAAAGCCGTAAAATACGGCGGTACCCCCGAGGCCAAAGCCCTCAATTTCGTCACTCTCAACCCGGCCAAGCAGCTGCACATCGACGCATTCGTGGGCTCGCTCGAACCCGGCAAGGACGCTGACTTTGCGGTCTGGTCCAAGTCGCCGCTGGACTCCGGCACGGTCTGCCTGCAGACCTGGATTGACGGGCGGCAGTATTTTGACCGCGCTTTGGAAGCGGGTCGCACGGCTCGTCTGCAGGCCGAACGCAAGGATCTCATCGCCAAGGCAAGAAAGATCGCCCGTCTGGCCGGCGGCTCGGATGATGCCGGCAATGATGGCGGCAAGGCCTTCTTCCGCAGTTCGCTGGAGCATGAGTTCGACGGGCGCGAGCGCCACTGTCTGGATCAGGAGGACCAATGAAAATTGAACTGTTGAAATCCCGCGTCTGGATGGCCGCCCTTTGGTCTGGCATCCTTTTGCTTTTGGGGGGCGGCCGGGCGGATGCGTCCACACTCCTGTTCACCAATGCCTTGGTGCATACTGTTGCCAACGGGATTCTCACCAACGGCGCGGTGCTGGTACAGTCCAACGTCATTACCTTGGTTTTTCGCGGGGCATCAGCTGGAACACCGCCGCCTGCCATACCGCCCGGAACCGTTTGGATCGATGTCCAAGGCCGCCACCTGTATCCCGGCTTGATCTCGGCCGACAGCGCTCTGGGCTTGACGGAGATTGACGCCGTGCGCGCCACCCAGGACTCCACGGAAGTCGGCGAGTTTACTCCCGAGGTGGAATCTTGGATCGCCGTGAACCCTGATTCTGAACTCTTGCCGGTGGCGCGTGCCAACGGCATCGGCTATTTCGAACCCTCGCCGGAGGGCGATGTTGTCGCTGGTCAGTCGGCGCTGCTGGCTTTGGCTGGATGGACTTGGGAGCAGATGATCGTGAAAAAGCCCGCGGCGCTCCACATCTTCTGGCCGGACCAATCCTTGAACATCACGCCCAAAGACCGGCTGGCCAACCCGGCCAAGTGGAAGGCATTCGATGAGCAGGACCAGGACCGGCGTAATAAAATCCGCTCGTTGGAGGATTTCTTTGACGACTCACGTGCTTATATCCGGACTGAGGATTTTGGAGCTTCGCGGGCCGGACGGGCTTCGGAAAAAATCCCGGCATGGGAGGCCATGCGCCCTTACTTAAAGGGGGAGTTGCCCGTGGTCGTCCACGCCAACGAGCTGAGGCAGATCCAAGCCGCCGCACTCTGGGCAGCCACGAATCATCTCAGGGTCGTGATAGCCGGAGGGCGGGATGCATGGCGGGCGGCATCCTTGCTGGCCTCCCACAAAATCCCTGTCCTTTATGAACACATCTTCACCTTGCCCCCGGGCGACACCGACGCCTATGACGTCCAGTTTAGAGCTCCAGAGGTGCTGCATCGGGCCGGAGTATGTGTTGGGTTTGCGACCGGGCGTGGTGGATTCGGTGCCACCATGTCGCGCAATCTCCCGTATCTTGCCGCTCAGGCCGTCGCGTTTGGTCTGCCCGAGGAGGAGGCGATCAAGGGGGTCACCCTCTATCCTGCCCGGATGCTTGGGGTTCAGAGCCGGGTGGGATCTATCGAGGCCGGCAAGGAGGCCACGCTGTTTATTTGCGACGGCAACATCCTGGATATTCGGGCCAAGGTGACGAGGTTTTGGATTGCCGGTGAAGAGGTCAGTCTGGCCAGCCGGCACACGAGGCTTTATGAAAGATATCAGGCTCGTCCGCCCCGGGCCGGGAGGGGGTTTTAGTCCGGCTCCATTTTCGCATGATTCTGCTGCTCGACATTGGCAATACGCATACTCATCTGGGGTTGGCCGACGGTCGTCGCGTGCGGCGGCGGATCGATATTCCCACAACCGACTGGCTCGTGGGCAAGCCGGTGGCGGTGGAGGAGTTCACCGCTGGCGCAGCCCTTGAGGGAGCGGCTCTGTGCAGTGTCGTGCCCCGTGTCACACCTCGAGTGCGGCTGGCCCTGCGGCGTCTCTGGAAAATCACACCGGTGGAGCTCAACTCGAAAACCGTCCGCGGTATCGGTATTGACTACCCGAAGCCCGAGAGCATCGGACCGGACCGGTTGGCCAACGCCGTGGCGGCCCGCCGCCAATTTGGCGCCCCGGTGGTGGTGGTGGATTTCGGCACGGCGGTCACCTTCGATGTTGTCAATGCAGCGGGCGATTATGTCGGCGGAGTCATTGCTCCCGGGTTGGCGGCAATGACAGACTATCTGCACGAGAAAACCGCCCTCCTGCCTCGGATCCGGATCCGGGAGATTCGCAGCGCCATCGGCAAAAGCACCGAGCAGGCCATGCTCGTAGGCGCTGTGCATGGCTATCGCGGGTTGGTGCGCGAATTGATCGGCGAGCTGAAGCGGGAGTTGAAAACCAGGTCCCTGCCGGTTGTCGCCACAGGAGGATATGCCAGGCTCATCGCCGCCCGGTTGCCCGAGATTTCCGCGGTGGAGCGGGGATTAACTCTCGAGGGTTTGCGCCTGACCTATTTTGCGGTCGCGCAGCAAGCCGGTCGATCCTAAATCCGGCAGGTGAAACCCCCAAAGGCCAAAGGGTTTTTGAAGGGCGGCTCTACGCATTGCCTTCAGCAGGGGGAATTCCATCTTTTCCTGTTCCGAACCTTAAGAATTTCTGATTGATAATCAATGATTTGTCCATCTTGAGCTCCCTGTTGCTCAAAGCGTCAAAAGCCTTTCGCACACCGTCCACCCCGTTTGGGTTGGAAAGGGCAATTGGTCTCAGGCCAACGATCGCCGGCTGTACTATCCCGGGGCATTCTCCCCTTGCCTGAAGCGGGGTTTTAGGATGAATCCACACGAGATTGCCCGCGGGTATCGGTAAAACCAAAAGCCGGCGGAAAAGCATCCCTGCCAGGCGCTATGCGGGTGTTCTTCTTTCCTTATATACCTTATTGAAAATGAGTTACCACCGGATTAGTGGGGGCAATCGGCGTCAGAAAACACCGGGGGATTCGCTTCCTGTTCGGAGGGTTCAAAGCTCACTCCGGCTGTGGATCAAAGGGTTTCGGGGGAGCGATGATTTTGTTCCAATTGCCTCTTGCCAAACAAGGACGGGCCGCTAGTTTGCACCTGTCAGAACAAAAACCGGGCGCTGGGTATTATCGTGTGTTACTCGGCGCCCGTTTTTTCTTCCCTCGTATTGTCATTGCTCACAGCCAGGCCCCCGCCTAAGATACAATTCCTACTTAAATTCTATGAAAAAAATTGCCATCGGATGCGGAATACTCGGGGGGATCGGCCTTTTCATCCTGATTGTCGGGGTTTTGGCTGCGGGTGCCTATAACCGGCTGGTGCAGGGCGCGCAAGCGGTGGATGAGAAGTGGGCCCAGGTCCAGAATGATTACCAGCGCCGGGCCGATCTGGTGCCCAATCTGGTTTCCACAGTTTCCGGCGCCGCCAATTTCGAGAAATCCACCCTCACCGACATCACCCAGGCGCGCGCCAGTGTGGGTCAGGTGAAAATGGATCCGCGCTCCGCACCGAGCGATCCGGCGCAGTTGGCCGAGTTCGAGCGTGCCCAAGGGGCCATGTCCTCGGCTCTTTCCCGTCTCATGGTGGTGGTGGAGCGCTACCCTGACCTGAAGGCGAGTGCCAATTTCCGCGACTTGCAGGCGCAGCTGGAAGGGACGGAAAACCGCATTGCCGTTGCCCGCCGGGATTTCAACGAGGCGGTCCGCGGCTACAACACCTCGGTCAAATCCTTTCCGGCGGTGCTTTATGCCGGTGTTCTGGGCTTTCACGACAAGCCGTATTTCACAGCCACGCCCGGCTCCGCCACGCCGCCGAAGGTAGACTTCAATTTTGGCGGCGCACCGGCGGCCAAGCCCTGACCGGTGAGGAAGATTTTCACTATTTTTGTTCTGCTCCTAGGGCTGGGCCTGTCCGCAGCCGAGGTCATTCCCCCCGTTCCCCAGCGGCACTTCAACGATTATGCCCGGGTCATCCCGCCCGCGACTGCCGACGCCTTGGATCGGACCTTGGATGACTTCGAGCGGAAGACCTCCGATCAGGTGCTGGTCGCCGTGTTTCCTAGGATGCAATCCGACTCGTCTGTGGAAGATTACACGGTGCGCGTGGCTCGGGCCTGGAAAGTCGGGCTGAAGACCAAGAACAACGGGGCGGTCCTGTTCGTGTTTGTCCAAGAGCACAAAATGTTCATTCAGACCGGCTACGGCCTGGAAGGCGCGCTGCCCGACGTCTTGTGCAAACGGATCGTCGCCGATGAGATTGCACCGTATTTCAAGGGTGGTGATTTTGCGGGCGGGCTGACGGCGGGTGTGCAGGCGATTCTTGCGGCAACACGGGGAGAATACAAAGGCACGGGGCGGACGGTGGCGGATGGAAAAGCGGGCAAGCCGCCGGCGCTCATGCCATTTGTCGGTCTCGTTCTCTTTGTTCTTTTTGTGATCATTCGTGCGCTCGGGCAAACCCGCCGCGGCATATCTTATCGGGGAACCGGATGGTCGGGAGGCTGGAGCGGCGGCGGAGGCGGGTGGGGCGGCGGCGGATCTTCGGGTGGCGGGGGTGGTTTTTCCGGTGGCGGCGGCAGCTTCGGCGGCGGCGGCGCGGGAGGGAGCTGGTAGCCATGAAGGTTAAAGAGTTTCTCCAAGAACTTCGACACGACGAACTAGTGGCGGCGATTGGTCAGGCCGAACGGCAGACCTCCGGCGAAATCCGTGTTTTTGTCAGCCGCAAAAAAACCATCGATCCGGTCGCTGCGGCGCAAGAGCAGTTTGTTCGGTTGGGCATGACTAAGACCCGGGAGCGGAATGCGGTGCTGATTTTTATCGCGCCGCGCTCCTGTAAGTTTGCCGTGGTCGGTGATGAAGGGGTTCATGTCCGCTGCGGTGAGGGCTTTTGGCGCGATCTGGCCGCCGCCATGACCGGGCATTTCCGGAAGTCGGAATTCACCGAAGGGCTGCTGCAGGGCATTTGCAAGGCGGGTGAACTTCTCGCATTCCAATTCCCGCCCGAGCCGGATGATCTCAACGAATTATCCGACCAAGTGGAGCATGATTAGTCCAGCGGTGACCAGTGGCCGGCGATTTTCAGCTCGCGGCAATTCGAGGTTTCTTCTCCGGGCTGTTTGTGGCTAAATAATTCCCAATGAAAGTGCTCGGCATCATCCCCGCCCGTTTCGGATCCACTCGGTTTCCCGGTAAACCGCTGGCGCTCATTGCCGGGCGACCCTTGATCCAGCATGTGATCGAGCGCTGCCGTCAGGCCCGATCTCTGGCCGAGGTGATCGTTGCGACGGACGATTTTCGAATAGCGGAAGTGGCCGGCCGGTTTTGCCGTGTGGAAATGACCCGGCCCGATCATCCCAGCGGTTCGGACCGGATTGCAGAGGTGGCGGCCCGCCTCGACTGCGATGCGGTGGTGAATGTGCAGGGTGACGAGCCGCTGATGGATCCGGCCGTGGTGGATGCAGTGGCCGCCGCCCTGAAGGAGTGTGAGATGTCGACCGCCGCGACGCAGGTCCGGGAGCCTGGGGAGTTTGATAATCCCAACGTGGTGAAGGTTGTTGTGAGCGCGGCGGGCCGGGCGTTATATTTTTCAAGGCGGACGATCCCGTATTTGCGCGAAGCGGCGGCCCTTCCGGCGGCCGAGCAGATGGGGGCGTTTCCCTTTTTGAAACATCTTGGCATTTACGGTTACCGGCGGGGGACGTTGCTGCGTCTGGTGGGGTTTCCGGTGTCCCCGCTGGAGGAGGCCGAGAAGCTCGAACAGCTGCGCGCGCTGGAAAACGGAATCCAGATCGCCGTTGTAAACGTGGATTATAACAGCATTGGCGTGGATATGCCGGAAGATGTGGGGCGGGTGGAGCATTTGCTCAGCCGTGGATCAAACACCGAAGGGAAATAGATTTTGCATCTGCTTGAAAAACACGGGTATCAGGGGGGAATCGACCTCGCCGAGGCAAAAAGAATTTCCGGTGAGAATGGCCGCTGACACGTTTTCAGTGTTTCATCCGCGGCGAATCTGTGGCTAGAATGAACGAGAAATGAAATTCATATTCGTCACTGGTGGTGTGGTGAGTTCCCTTGGCAAGGGGTTGACGGCCGCCGCACTGGGCACGCTGCTTGAGAACCGCGGGCTCAAGGTCACCCTGCAGAAATTCGATCCCTATCTCAACGTGGATCCCGGCACCATGAGCCCCTACCAGCATGGCGAGGTTTATGTGCTCGACGACGGCGCGGAAACCGATTTGGATCTTGGTCATTACGAGCGCTTTACGAACACGAAGCTGACCCGGATGAACAACCTTACCAGCGGGCAGGTTTATCAGACCGTGCTCAACAACGAGCGCGAGGGCAAGTATCTCGGCAAGACAGTCCAGGTGATCCCCCACGTGACCGATGAGATCAAGAACCGGATCCACAATCTGGCCGCGCAGAGCAAGGCCGACGTGGTCATCACGGAAATCGGCGGCACGACTGGGGACATCGAGGGTTTGCCGTTTCTGGAGGCCATCCGGGAGTTTGCGCTGGAGGTGGGGTATAACAACGCGATTTTCATGCACGTGACCTACGTGCCGTTCATCAAGGCCGCCGGCGAGCTTAAGACCAAGCCCACCCAGCAGTCCGTGGCCAAGCTGCGCGAAATCGGTATCACTCCCCATGCCCTCATCTGCCGCTGCGAACAGCCGCTGGACAAGGAGTTGCGCCAGAAAATTTCCCTCTTCTGCAACGTGCCTCTGGAAGCTGTGATCGAGGAAAAGGACGTGGATCATTCCATTTACGAAGTGCCGCTCATGTTGCAGCGGGAGCGGCTGGACGAGCTGGTTTGCCGCCTGCTGCATCTCGACACCCCCGCGCCCAACATGGTGCACTGGCAGGAAATCATTCGCAAACTCATCGCCCCGCAGCACCGCGTCCGCATCGGTGTCGTCGGCAAGTACATGGGGCTGCAGGACGCCTATAAATCTGTTTATGAAGCCATCATCCATGGCGGAGTCGCCAATGACTGCGGGGTGGAGATCGTGCAGGTGGACTCCGAGGCCATTGAAAAGGAAGGCCCCCAGAAGCAATTCACGGGTCTGGGCGGGATCCTCGTTCCGGGAGGGTTCGGGGAGCGGGGGATTGAGGGCAAGATCCGGGCGGTGCAATATGCCCGGGAACAAAAACTGCCGTATCTGGGCCTTTGCCTTGGGATGCAGATTGCGTCGATTGAATTCGCACGCAATGTTCTCAAGCTTGCCCGGGCCCATTCGACGGAGTTTGATCCAGCCACGCCGCATCCGGTCATTGCGATGCTGGACGAGCAGAAACGGGTGACCAAGAAGGGCGGCACAATGCGTCTGGGGGCCCAGACCTGCCAGTTGGTGGTGGGTTCCAAGGCCGGTCAGCTCTATGGATCATTCGCTATTAGTGAGCGCCATCGGCACCGCTATGAATTCAACAATACCTACCGCGAGCGGTTCGAGGAAGCTGGCTTTGTTTTCAGCGGCACATCTCCCGACGGCAAGCTTGTGGAGTTAATCGAGTTGAAGGATCACCCTTTCTTCATCGCCAGCCAGTTCCATCCGGAATTTCACAGCAAGCCGCATCAGCCCCATCCGCTTTTTAAGGGTTTCATTGCGGCGGCGCACGCGCAGAACCATCGCAAGCCCCTCTAGCCGGGCAGGGGTTGATGTCTTACACCGAGGCCATTCAACTCTTGGATTCCCTGCGCCTTTTCGGCGCGAGTCTCGGGCTGGACACCACCCTTCGATTGGCGGCCCTTTCCGGCCAGCCGCAGGAGTTGCTTCGCTTCATTCATGTCGCCGGCACCAATGGCAAAGGGTCAACCTGCGCCATGCTGGAAGGCATTTATCGCGCAGCGGGGCTGCGGACCGGACTCTACACCTCGCCGCATCTGGTTTCCTTCAGGGAACGCATCCAGGTCGGTGGACGGTTGATTACCGAAGAGGAGTTGGCACGGCAGGTGGAGGCGGTGTGGCCTTTGCTGGAATCCTTTCCGTTGGAGCGGCGGCCGACGTTTTTCGAGGTGGTCACTGTCATCGCGCTTCGTTTTTTTGCCGAGCAGCACTGCGATCTGGTCGTCTGGGAAACCGGGCTCGGCGGCCGCTTGGATGCCACGAATATCGTCAGGCCGCTGGCCAGCCTTATCACCAATGTCTCCCTCGACCATCAGGCGTGGCTGGGGGATACGCTTGAAAAAATAGCCGTTGAAAAAGCCGGCATCCTCAAGCCCGGTGTGCCCGCCCTGACCACCACCGGCGATCCCCAATCCCTTGAGGTTATTGCCATCAGAGCCCGGCAGCTCAAGTGTCCTTTGATCATCCCCGACATACTTTCCGGTGAGCGGTGGACTGGGGGTGAGCTCCCGCTTCTTGGAGAGCATCAGAAAGTCAATGCCGCCCTGGCTCTCGCCACGGTCGATATTCTTCAGCCCCAGATTTTTGTCTCTGCGGAAGACATCCGTGCCGGACTGGCCGGCGTCCGCTGGCCGGGACGCCTGCAAATGGTTTCCCGGCCCGGCGGCCGGACTATGGTCCTCGACGGCGCCCATAATCCGGCCGGGGTGGAGACTCTGGCAACCTCCCTCGCGCAGATCTTTCCCGGCACCCGGCCGGTGCTGGTGCTGGGTTGCCTGGGGGACAAGGATTGGATCTGGATGTGCCGGCGTCTGGCCCCGCTGAGCGGCCGCATTTTCCCCGTTCCGGTGTGCAGTGATCGCCGGGTTTCCCAGCGGGAATTGGCCGATGTCTGCAGGCTCGCCAATCCACACGCTGAGGTGACGGCCTGTGATCGGCTGGCGGATGCCTTGGCCCGGGTTGACTCCGAGCCCCTCGTGGTTGTCACCGGTTCACTTTATCTCGTTGGTGAAGCCTTGGAATTGCTCGGACATGTCCCGTCGACGGAGCGGGTGGAGCGGGGATTGAACGAGTGGGGGCGGAGGGGATGAATCCGTCCCAGCGCATTCGGGCGGTGACATTCGACGTGGGTGGGACGCTGATTGAGCCTTGGCCGGGCGTGGGCAGGGTGTATGCCGAGACGGCAAGAAGTCAGGGTTCCGGGCGGGTTGACCCGGAGTTGCTGGAGGCGCGGTTCAAGTCGGTGTGGCGTGGCCAGCACCGGTTTGATTATTCGCGCGCCAGTTGGGCGCGGATCGTGGATGAGGTTTTTTTCGGTTTGGTGGCCGTGGCACCCAGTCAATCCTTCTTCCCCCAAATCTATGACCGGTTTGCACAGCCCGATGCCTGGCGGATTTTCCAGGACGTGGCATCCACGTTGGATCAACTGGAGGCCGAGGGGATCCGGCTGGGGGTGATTTCCAATTGGGACGGGCGTTTGCGGGGGCTGCTGGAAAGGCTGGGGCTGGCGCGGCGCTTTGAGGTGATCACCATTTCGTGTGAGGCCGGGGCGGCCAAGCCGTCAGCGCGGATATTCCAGCAGGCGCTGGCCGCCTTTGGTCTTCCGGCAGAAAACATTCTACACGTGGGTGACAGCCTGGAAATGGATCTGTGCGGTGCCGAAGCTTCAGGAATGAAGGCGGTGAGGGTCAAGAGGCAGACGGAGCAGTCCCAGAAGGGAGACTGCAGTTCCTTGACTGATGTCGTGAGGATCGTCCGGGAGGGGTTTGACTGATCGCTCAGCCGCACCCCTCCTTGGAGGCGATTTGATCCGGATCAGGCGGCGGGTGTCGCGGCGGGAACCTCTTCTATGGCGGCGTGTTCCTGAAGGAATGCCACGACTTTTTCATTCGCCAGCTGGTCGTAGATTTCGACCACCCCGTTGCGCTTTTGCAGATCCTTCACGAATTTTTCCGTGGGGATTTGATACATGGCGGCCAGGGAAGTGATGCGGTTGGCGACTTCGTCCTGAGACACCTTGATATTTTCCTTCTCGGCAATTTTGCGGATCAGGAAGGAGACCTTGACCCGCTCCTTGGCGCCACTGGTGGCGGCGGAGTAGATCTGTTCCTTCTGCTCTTCAATGAGGTCGCGGGAGATGCCGCGCTGCTGGTTTTCGCGGACGATATCCAACACCACGTTGCGGGTTTCCTGGGCCACTGCACCCTCAGGCAGCTCGAAATGGACGCGGTCGAGCAGGCTGCGGATGAGTTGGTTGCGCATGTTGCGGTGCTGGGTGGAGGTCAGTTCATTTTCCAGATCGCGCCGCACGCCTTCGCACAGCTTTTCAAAACTTTCGGCGCCGTAGGATTTGGCAAAGGCGTCGTCCAGAGCGGGCAGGATTTTCTCCTTCACCTCGACAACTTCAACCTCGTACACGCCCTGTTTGCCCTGCAATTGCGGCGTCACAAAATCAGGTCCGAAATCCACGGTGACCGTCCGGCGGTCTCCGGCTTGGGCGCCCAGCAACTGGTCGGCAAAGCCGGGGATGAAGGACTGTGGGGTCAGTTCGACCCAGAAATTCTTTTGTTCCGTCAGGCCTTTGGCTGTGGGGGCCAGTTCCGTGACCGGCTTGCCTTCGCAGGTGCCGGTGAAATTGACCACGGCGATCTCGCCGGATTGCACCGGTCGGGCCACTGTCTCGTAGGTCGTTTGGCGTTGGCGCAGGGTTTCCAGCGCGCGGTTCATGTCCGCTTCGGTCACGCTGCGGGCCTCGCGCCGCGCCGGCAATCCCTTGTAATCCGGCAGCTCAAATTCCGGTGCCGTCTCCACCGTGGCGGTGAATTGCAGATCCTGCCCCCGGCCAAACTGAACCTCCTCCACGTCGGGATAGCCCAGCACATCGATGTTGTGGTCCTTCATCGCCTGCCGGTAGGATTCGGAAATCAGGTTTTTTTTGACCTCGCCGAGGATCTCGGTTTCATACTTTCGCAGCACCAGATGTTCGGGCGCCTTGCCGGGACGGAACCCGGGCAGAGCGGCCTGACGCTGATAATCCCTAGTGACGGATTTGAAGGTTTCGTCCACTTTCGCGGCCGGGACTTCAACCCGAACGAGTTTTTTGCACGGGGCCAAATTTTCTACCGTTACATTCACAAGCAAACCTTTCCGTTAGTTAATTCGTTGAAACAGTGCCAACGAGAGGACGTCGATTTTCCGCCGTCCAGCGAGTTGGAAACCTTAGGGAAGCCCCGCGCTCCCGTCAAGTCTGCCGATTTGCGGTCTCGATTTGTAAGGTTCCTGAAAAGACCGACAGTGGATTGCCTGCCCCGCCTGAACGGCTTGAGCTCAAATCCCGGGTTTGCTACGCCCCAAACCTTTGAACAGGCATCAACACACCCTCCTGGCCACATTGGCGTGATCGCGCCATTTTGCCGACGTCTTTTCCTGTTGGAATTCATCAGCCTGGCATCCGCCGGCCAAACGGATCCTGTCTGGGCAAAAAAACCCGCCAGTTTTGCCGGCGGGGGTGACTACCTTTTGCCGCGGGTGGCAGCAGGCGGGGGATTTATTTCGGCGGGGTCAGGAGGATGAACTCGCCGCGGCGGTTCTTGCTCCAGGCCTCTTCGTCATGGCCTTCGCTGGCCGGACGGTCCTTCCCGAAACTCAGCGTGATCACCTTGCTGGCGTCCACACCCAGACTGATCAGAGCCTCGCGCAGCGCCAAGGCGCGTCTGTCGCCGAGGGCGCGGTTGTATTCTTCGGTTCCCCGCTCGTCGCAGTGACCCTCGATACGGATGGCGTCGGCCGGGTTGGCTTTGCAGAACTCTGCAACCGCGGCTGCTTTGGCCTTGTCGAGGGTTTTCACCACGGCGCTGTCATAGCCAAAGTAAACCGTCTCGGATTTGAATTTCTCGGCGTCGGCCGTGTAGTTGCTGAAGTCCCCCGGATTGGGCTGGGAGAGGGGACCGCTTCCGGCTCCCGCGCCTCCACCGGTCCCTGTGCCGGCACCGCCGCCGGTGTTGGCCGATGTCACCCCATCGCTCTTGACGCCGCCGCCGCCGCCCGCTGGATTTCCATTGCCGATGCCCGTTTCAGTGGGCGCTGTGGGATTGCCTATCTGCCCCTTTGGAATGTTGATCAGAGGGGTCGGTTTTTTTTTGCAACCGGCCGCCGCCAAGGTGCAGACCAAAGCCACCATCAGTAAATTTGCCAACTGTGTCACTTTCATGTTCGTTCTTTCTGGAAAGGGCTATCTCGCCCAACTGGGTTGTGAGTTGATTCCTGACGAGACTCGAGAAACATCCTTGACCTGTTTCGTCGGCACGTCAAGCAAAGACAGGTGCCCACCGCTGCGACGATTAAAAATAAGTGTCCGCGAGTTCGGCGACCAGCAGGGATCCTCCCCCGGAACCAGGATGGTGGCGTCCCCACCCGCTGCGGGCACTACGCAAATCTGAAAATCCGCCATCTGCGCCGTGAAGGCGATCCATTTTCCGTCCGGGGACCAGTCTGGCTCGGTGGGGCTGCGCACGCCGACGGTGGCGATGCGTTGCGGGGTTCCGCCGCCGGCGGGGATCTTGCACAGCACCCGGCGCTCCTTGATCTTGGTGGCGTAACAAATCCACTCCCCATTGGGCGACCAGCATGGGGACGACTCGTCTTCCGGTGATTTTGTCAACCTCTTCAAACCGTTGCCGTTCACGTCCGCCACATACAAGTCCGTCCAGCCGTCCTTGCTTAACACCAGGACGAGCTTGCGTCCATCGGGCGACACTGCCGGGCTGATGCTCGAGCCGCCATAATAGGCGACGGTTTTGCGGCTGCCGCTGGAGAGGTCTTGCGAGAAAATGCCCGGATTGCCGAGTTTGTAGGAGCCATAGACCAGGGCAAAACGCCCCGGAATCCAACACGGTGCGAAGACCAGTGTGCCGTCGCTCGTGACGGCGCTTCCACTGTGCCCGTCGAAGTCGGCGACATAGATCTCGCTGTTCCGCCCTGCCTTTGCCTTGAAGGCGATTTTGGTGCGGCCGATGGGTTTGCGATTGAGCGCCGTGACGAAGTCATCCACAAAAGCGTGGGCCTGCCGCCGCAGCGATGCGCCGGAATAGCCTTTGGCCACCAGGGCGTTTTTGCTGAACCGGTCGGTGACCCGGCCTTCGAGATTGCCATTGCTGCTGCCGCTCAGGAGATACTGGGCGTTGTCGGTGTTGGTGAAACCGAAGCCTTGCACGTAAAGGTCAAACTGCAGGACCTGCGCCGCCTCGCCGGTAAACCCGCTCAGCGCGACCCAGACAGGAGGGGCATTGCCGACACCGCTGTAGGACGTGATATCAATTTGCGCCCGGGCCGTCCGGCACAGGCCCAGAGCGGCCACCACAAGTCCCAGGACTTTGTGAACCGCATGCGTTCCCCGGGACGGCAGGCTGCGGTTGGTCATTCTAATGGTAAAGAGGCTTTTCATCCCAGTAATCGTTTGGATTTGACGTTGAAATTGATGGATACGGTTCGTTGGTCCTGACTGCTGCTTTCCGGCAGGGGCGGCCCCGTCCGAACCCGGTTCAGCGCGGCCCGCACGGAGTCGTCCACCAGCGCGTTGCCCGATGTCCGGGAGATGCGGGCGGAGACCACCGTCCCGTCCCTCGCAATGGTTACTGTGGCGGTGACACTGGCCGAATCGTCGGCGACCCCATCCGGCACGGTCCAAGCCTCGGTGTAGAGGCTCTTCACTGCCCAGAGCCAGTTGGCATAGGGCACGCCACCGCCGCCCGGCCCCTTCAGTTTGATCTCTGTGCTGCCGGAGAGACTGCCCTCGATATTGCTGACGGCGCGGCCCAGTGCGGAGCTGATGCGGCTGCTTTGCTCGGCGGATTCCCGGGCCTGCTCCGCTTCCCGAGCCGCGGCCCGGGCCTTGGCTTCCGCCGCGGCAGTGGTGGAGGCGGTGGGCTTGCGGACGACCGGTGTGGTGTTGACCACAATTTTGTGGACGGGTTTTTTCGCCACCTCCAAGGAGTCGGAGTCCTCATCCGGTGGGGTTATCACCTTGGCCGCAGGTTTCTTGGGCGCGGGCTTTTTTGGCGGTTCGGGTTCGGGAACTTCCGCCTTTGCCGGCTTGGCCGGCTCTGCCGCAGCCAGGGGCGGCTTGGGTGGCTGGGCGTCCGGGGCTTGGCGCGGGGGCGGGTTTCCGCCGCTGGGGCTTCCGCCGCCGCTGACCTTCTCATCCGTAGTCACCAGCGGGATGAAATTGATGATCTGCGCATCTTCCGGTTTGGGTTGGGATGTCAGAAAGGCCGGGCCGATGAGTAAAATGCCGCCCAACAGCAGGTGGAATCCTGCCGAGGCGAAGAAACATTTTTTTTGCAGTCGGTTCATCGGCGTTCCGGCGGCTCGGTCCGGATGGAGTAGCGTGAGATGCCATTGTGTGTGCAGGCATCAATCAAGGCCACGAAATCTTTCATCCGGCTGTTCTCATCGGCCCGCACATAAATGACCAGATTGGGATTGTATCGGACGTCCTGGACAAGCTGGGCCAGGAGCTGGTCCAGACGCATGCGGCGTTTGTTCATGGCGTAAGCCCCCTTCGGATCGATTTCCACGGTCCGGATGTCCCGCTTGTCGAGCTTGGGGTCCGCACGGCCGCCCGCCTTGGGCAGCTTGAGCTCCAACCCTTTCTCCAACAGCGGCGTGGTGATGATGAAGATGATCAGCAGCACGAACGCCAGATCGAGCAGAGGGGTGATGTTGATGTCGCTCAACGTGACCAGCGAGTTGCGTTGGGAAAAGCGGCGCATGTCAGTCCAAGGTCGCCGGGCACCGGCCCTCAATCCGGCTATTCATCGAGGAACTCCGTTTCTATTCGGGAGATGAGCTGCTGGGCGAAGTTGTCCAGCTCCACTGTCTGGACGCGCAGATTATGCACCAGCCAGTTGTAGCCGAACATGGAGGGGATGGCCACCAGCAGGCCGGCCACGGTGGTGATCAGGGCCGCAGAGACGCCGGGGGCCATTGTGGCTAGGCTGGCGCTACCCTCTTGTGCGATATGCCCGAAGGTGCTCATCACGCCCCAGACCGTGCCCAGCAAGCCGAGAAAAGGCGCGCCGCTCACTGCGATGGCCAGAAGGATCAAGCCTGATTCCAGCTTGAGGGATTCCTGTGCCACGGTGTTTTCCAGCGAACGCTTGACGTGTTCAATGCCCTTGAGAGAGACGAGCCGTTTGCGCGCCCCCTCCGGATTCCTCAGCCGCACGTCCAGCTCCACGCTGCCGGCATGATAAACCATGAAGTGCGGGCAACCCTCAGCCTGTATACGGCGGTCAAAGAGGTCGAGGACTCCCTTCTGCGATTGGAATTCCGAGGCGAAAAACTCATTGAGTTTTCTGCCCCGCCGCATCTGGATCACTTTTGAGAACATGACGAACCAGGCGACCACCGACAGGATGAGCAGGCAGAAGATAATGCCCTTGCTCTCCGGGGTGGCTTGCCCCCAGATGTAAAGGAGTTCCAGTTGGCTGGATTTGGCAGCCGCGGCTGCGAATAGATTTGGTATGTTCATTCCAACACGATCTCTCTCCGCAAATTTGGTCGTGAGGAAGCGACGCACCCAGGCGGAACACGGTTGAGACTGACTAAATTGCGGCCGGTGCAAACTTCCGGCTGCGTTCTTATCTAACAGTGTCCCCGTAAAATGCAAAAACTTTTTTCGCACAATTCATAATGTCCCCTCAGCTTTCCGGGTGCGGGAAGCCCGAATCATCGACCCGATTGCCGCCGCCGCCATTTTTTCGATTCAGGTGTCCGGTCGGATTGTCCTTAGGGTGGCCGCGTGAAAGTGTTTTTTTCCAACACCTTATGCCCTGCTGCGGTCGGCCTTGACCGATTGTCCCTTGCCAGATCCGGGTTGCATGGTCTATTGGAGGCAGTCATCCCAGTCGGCCCTTTTAAAGAAAAACTATGCTCGGGTTCATCATGCCGCCCATTGTTGCTTTACCCATTATTGTGTTCCTGTGGCTTGTGTGGCTGGCCTTTTCCTCTAGAAATG
>Ga0209829_10001219_pt1 | contig 21409 bp, 20 predicted proteins | sample C_140205_EF_Meta_FD_187311 | JGI IMG/M metagenome (GOLD analysis project Ga0209829, IMG submission 187311) | Freshwater microbial communities from Lake Croche, Canada to study carbon cycling - C_140205_EF_MetaG (SPAdes) (version 2) | ecosystem: Environmental > Aquatic > Freshwater > Lake...
GAGCAGGCTCGTCTTGCCGTTGCGGGCGTTGAGCAGCGTCCACATCATGATTGCCAGACCGCTGGAGAACGCGACTGGCTTGTCATCGCCGCTCTCATAGATTTTCTGAACGGCACTGGTGAACGCGTTGTTGAACTGGTTTCCATTGATTGAGCCCGGGATGCCGAACCGGCGGTCACCTTTGAGCCAGGCCTCCGGCCCCAGCAGGAAGGTTCCGGAGGTGTCCGAAATCGGGATGCCCTCGAACCAACCCGCGGGTATCTCGTTGAGGCCCGGCAGTATCGTCACCTGTTTGCCCACTGCCTTCGCCATCGGAGCGGCGGTCTGCTGGGAGCGCACCATCTGCGAGGCGTAGACACCGTCGTAGCTCTTGTCTGACAGCCGGTTCGCCAGCGCCGCGGCTTGCTCCTGACCGACCGCTGTCAGCGGTGGTCCGGGTATCGCGGTGGAGGCGATGTCGGCCGCATTGGCTTCCGACTCACCGTGCCGGATGAACGTCAACGTGACGGTGCGTTCCTGCGATTGTGAGCTGCCACCGCAGGCCGCGACCATGACCATCGCCAACAGTGCGGCCACCGCCGCGGAGAATTTACGGGTAGGAGAAACGTACATACCGATAGCGTGCCCTGTTCGTGGCCCCTTCGTGGCTGAATTCGAGCGAGTGCAACCATGGAATCTCATTGACGAACAGGAGCGCGGCTATGGCAATCGACCCCTCGGCAATCGGTGCGGTGACCGAACCCACGGTCTATGAGTGGACTGAACGCGACACCCTGCTGTACTCCCTGGGTGTCGGTGCCGGCACCGGCGACCTTGCGTTCACCACCGAGAACAGCCATGACGTCCCGCAGCAGGTGCTGCCCACCTTCGCGGTGATCTGCTGTATGGGCTTCGCCGCCACTCCACTGGTCGGCTCATTCAACTGGGGCATGCTGCTGCATGGATCCCAGGAGATCCGGCTGTCGGCCCCGCTTCCGGCCGCCGGTTCGCTATCGGTGGTGGCCGAGATCGCTGACATCCAGGACAAGGGTCCAGGCAAGAACGCCATCATCATCCTGCGCGCCCGCGGCACCGACCCGGCCACCGGCTCCCAGGTCGCCGAAACACTCACCACACTGGTGATCCGCGGTGACGGCGGGTTCGGTGGCCAGCCCGGACAGCGCGCGGCGGCCCCGGAGTTCCCCGACCGTGAACCCGATGCCCGGATCGCTCTGCCGACCCGGGATGACCAGGCCCTGATCTACCGGCTTTCCGGGGACCGCAACCCGTTGCACAGCGATCCCTGGTTCGCCCGGGAGATGGCCGGCTTCCCCATGCCGATCCTGCACGGGTTGTGCACCTATGGTTTTGCCGGCCGTGCCCTGCTGGCCGAACTGGCCGGCGGTCAGGCGGCGCGGCTCACCGCGGTGGCGGCCCGGTTTTCGGCACCGGTGTTCCCGGGCGAGACGCTGACAACGTCGATCTGGCGTACCGGATCGGGCCGCGCGGTGTACCGCACCGAGGCCAGTGGACCCGACGGATCGAATGCCCGGGTCGTGCTCGACGACGGTGTCGCCGAATACACGGACTAGCCCAGTACACGGACTAAAACGTCAGATAACTCCGCCGACGAGACGGCCGATGGCGTAGGTCACTGCCATCGCAATCGCACCGCCGATGACCACCCGCCGGGTGGCCAGCTTCGGGTCGGCGCCACCGAGGCGCGCGCTCATCCACCCGGTGATGCCCAGTGCCAGCAGAACTGCCGCGAAGGTGATCGGGATCCGACTCGACGGGGGCGGCAGCAGAATCGCCAGCAGCGGCAGCATCGCCCCGACGGTGAAGGCGATCGCCGAGGAGATCGCGGCATGCCAGGGGTTGGTGAGCTCATCGGGGTCGATACCCAGTTCGACATCCACATGCGCGGCGAACGCATCGTGTGCCGTCAACTCCTCGGCCACCGCGCGGGCAGTCTCCGGTGAGAGTCCCTTGCTCCGGTAGATCCCCATCAGTTCTCGGAGTTCGGCCTCAGGTTCTTCGATGAGTTCCCGGCGCTCCTTGTCCAGCAGAGCCTGCTCGGTGTCGCGCTGGGTACTCACCGACACGTACTCGCCGAGTGCCATCGACAACGCGCCGGCGACGAGTCCTGCTATACCTGCGGTGAGGATCGGGGCGCGTTCGACAGTGGCGGCTGCGACGCCGATGACGATGCCCGCGACTGACACGATGCCGTCATTGGCGCCGAGTACCCCGGCACGCAACCAGTTGAGTTTGGTGTTGATTGCGCCGACATGAGGCTCGGCGGGATGGGTCTGGGGGTCTGAAGTCACCAGCACAGCGTAGGGGTATGCGCTTTCCGTCGCATACCGAACATATGTTCGATAAACTGCCCGGGTGGGATGGAACGACGGGCCGCCGAACTGGGCCGAGATGGCGCGGGTACTCAATGGCCGCCCCCGGCTGCCCGACGGCAGCGACGCTCCGGCCTGGTCCCGTAAGCGTGCGGCATACCAGCCGCAGCCACAGGCCGAGCGCCTTCGCTCGGCGGTGCCCTACGCCGAGTTGCACGCCCATTCGGCATTCAGCTTCCTCGACGGTGCCAGCACCCCGGAGGAACTGGTCGCCGAGGCCGCACGGTTGGGTCTGCGCGCGATCGCGCTCACCGATCACGACGGGCTGTACGGCGTGGTCCGCTTCGCCGAGGCGGCTCGCGAATGTGGCATAAGGACCGTCTTCGGTGCCGAACTCTCGCTATCCGATACCTCGCGCACCGATGTGCCCGATCCACCCGGCCCGCATCTGCTGGTCCTCGCCCGCGGGCCGGAGGGCTACCGGAGGCTGTCTCGTCAACTGGCCGCCGCACATCTGGCCGGCGGCGAGAAGGGCAAGCCTCACTATGACTACGACAGCCTCACCGAGGCTGCGGGTGGGCACTGGCACATTCTGACCGGATGCCGCAAAGGTCATGTGCAGCAGGCACTCTCAACTGGAGGTCCCGATGCGGCCGCCGCCGCCCTGGCTGATCTGGTGAACCGGTTCGGCGCCGATCGGGTGAGTATCGAACTGACTCGCCACGGCGATCCGCTCGACGACGAGCGCAACGCCGCACTCTCTGGACTTGCGCCACGGTTCGGTGTGGGTGTGGTCGCCACCACGGCGGCGCACTTCGCCGAGCCCTCGCGTGGCCGGCTGGCGATGGCCATGGCGGCGATCCGGGCCCGGCAGTCTCTCGACGACGCGGCCGGCTGGTTAACGCCCCGGGGTGGTGCCCACCTGCGATCCGGCGATGAGATGGCCCAACTGTTCGCTCAATGCCCCGACATCGTCACGGCAGCAGCAGATCTCGGTGAACAGTGCTCGTTCGAACTGGCACTGATCGCCCCGCAACTGCCGCCCTTCAACACCCCCGACGGTTACACCGAGGACAGTTGGCTGCGCGAGTTGACCATGATCGGCGCCGCCGACCGGTACGGGCCGCGGGCCAGTGCACCGGCGGCCTACGCGCAGATCGAATGCGAACTCGACGTCATCTCCAGGCTGAACTTCCCGGGCTACTTCCTGGTGGTGCATGACATCACCCAGTTCTGTCGCCGCAACGACATCCTGTGTCAGGGTCGCGGGTCGGCGGCCAACTCGGCGGTCTGTTACGCCCTGGGCGTCACCGCCGTCGACCCGGTCGCCAATGGCCTTCTCTTCGAACGGTTTTTGTCACCGGCCCGCGATGGCCCGCCCGATATCGACATCGACATCGAGTCGGACCTGCGTGAGCAGGTCATCCAGTACGTCTACACCCGCTACGGTCGCGACTACGCCGCGCAGGTTGCCAATGTGATCACCTACCGCCGGCGCAGTGCGATCCGCGATATGGCCCGGGCGCTGGGTTTCTCGCAGGGTCAACAGGACGCCTGGAGCAAGCAGGTCGAGGACGTCCCGGAGGCGGTGGCCGATCTGGCCGAACAGATCTCCGACCTACCCCGGCACATGGGTATTCACTCCGGCGGCATGGTGATCTGCGACCGGCCGATCGCCGACGTGTGTCCGGTGGAATGGGCCCGGATGGCGAATCGCAGCGTCCTGCAGTGGGACAAAGATGATTGTGCGGCAATCGGTTTGGTGAAATTCGACCTGCTCGGCCTGGGCATGCTCTCGGCACTGCACTACGCCATCGACCTGGTCGCCGAACATGAGGGCATCGAGGTCGACCTGGCCCGCCTCGATCTGGCGGACGCGGGCGTCTACGAGATGCTGCAGCGCGCCGATTCGGTGGGGGTGTTCCAGGTGGAGTCCCGGGCCCAGATGGCCACCCTGCCCCGACTGAAGCCTCGCGTGTTCTACGACCTGGTGGTGGAGGTGGCGCTGATCCGGCCGGGCCCGATCCAGGGCGGCTCGGTACATCCCTATATCAAGCGACGCAACGGACTGGAACCGGTCACCTATGACCACCCTTCGATGGAACCTGCGCTGCGAAAGACGTTGGGAATTCCGCTTTTCCAGGAGCAACTCATGCAGTTGGCCGTGGACTGCGCGGGTTTCTCGGCTGCCGAAGCCGACGAGTTACGTCGGGCGATGGGCTCCAAGCGCTCCACCGAGAAGATGCGGCGGTTACGGGACCGGTTCTACGCCGGGATGGCGCAGCGGCACGGTATCACCGGTGGCATCGCCGATCGGATCTACGAAAAACTGGCGGCCTTCGCCAATTTCGGCTTCCCGGAAAGCCATTCGCTGTCCTTCGCCTCGCTGGTGTACTACTCATCCTGGTTCAAGCTGTACCACCCCGCGGCGTTCTGTGCGGCACTGCTGCGGGCCCAGCCGATGGGTTTCTACTCGCCGCAATCGCTGGTTGCCGATGCCCGCCGCCACGGGGTTGTCGTGCATGGCCCGGACGTCAATGCCAGCCTGGCCCACGCCACGTGCGAGAACCGCGGACTAGAGGTCCGGCTCGGACTCGGCGCGGTGCGCAACATCGGCACCGAACTGGCCCAGCGCATCGTCGACGAACGTATAACCGCAGGCACGTATTCGTCACTGCTGGATCTGACTGGGCGGGTGCAGCTTTCGGTTCCACAGACCGAGGCGCTGGCCACCGCCGGTGCACTCGGTTGCTTCGGCGTAACCCGCCGCGAGGCGCTGTGGTCTGCCGGGGCGGCTGCGGCCGAGCGCCCCGACCGGTTGCCCGGTGTGGGTTCTGCGTTTACCGTCCCCACCCTGCCCGGCATGAGCGAGGTGGAACTGGCCGCCGCCGATGTATGGGCCACCGGCGTCTCCCCGGACAGCTACCCGACCCAGTTCCTGCGCGCCGATCTCGACGCACTGGGTGTCACCCCGGCCGATCGGATGCTGTCGGTTCCCGACGGCAGTCGGGTGCTCATTGCCGGCGCGGTGACGCATCGGCAGCGGCCTGCCACCGCCCGCGGAGTGACGTTCATGAATATCGAGGACGAGACCGGCATGGTCAACGTGTTGTGCATGCCGGGGCTGTGGGTGCGATACCGCAAGCTGGCCCAGAGTGCACCGGCGCTGTTGATCCGGGGCCGGGTGCAGAACGCCAGTGGCGCGGTGACGGTGGTGGCCGAGAAGATGCGACCCATCACCCTGGCGGTCGGCTCCCGATCCCGGGATTTCCGGTGAGGTCCGGGTGGGTAGTCTCGCCCCATGAAGCTGAATCTGACCGCCGATGAAGTTCTGAACACCACCCGCTCGGTGCGCAAGCGCCTCGACTTCGACAAGCCGGTACCCCGCGAGGTTCTGATGGAGTGCCTCGACATCGCGCTGCAGGCGCCCACCGGATCCAATGCCCAGGGCTGGCAGTGGATGTTCGTCGAGGACCCGGCCAAGAAGAAGGCGCTCGCCGAGATCTACCGCGCAATGGGCACGCCCTACCTGGGTATGGAACCGCCGGTCCGCGGCGACATTCGCGACGAGCAGATCGGCGCGGTGGTGAGCTCGGCGAAGTACCTCAACGAGAACATGGAGAAGGCTCCGGTCTTCATGATCCCGCTACTGGAGGGTCGCCCGGAGGGAACCGATGCCGGCGTGCAGGCGTCGTTCTGGGGTTCACTGCTTCCCGCCGTCTGGAGTTTCATGCTGGCACTGCGGGAGCGCGGGCTGGGGTCGGCCTGGACCACACTGCATCTGATCGGCGAGGGCGAGAAGAAGGCCGCGGATCTACTCGGGATTCCCTACGAGCAGTACACCCAGGGCGGGTTGTTCCCCATCGCCTACACCAAGGGAACCGACTTCAAGCTGGCCAAGCGGCTGCCGGCCGAACAGCTGACGCATTGGGACACTTGGTGATCCGGGCCTACTGAGCGCCGTTATCTGATGTCGCCGGCCCGGTGGCTCCGTCGAACCCGTGCTGCCGCCACGCCTCATAGGCGGCAACCGCGGCGGCGTTGGACAGGTTCAGTGATCGCCGGCCGGCCAACATCGGGATGCGCACCTGCTCGGTGATGTGTGGGTCGGCCAGCGTCGCCTCATCCAGCCCGGTCGGCTCCGGTCCGAACATCAGCACATCGCCGGGCTGGTACTGCACATCGGCGAAGGACCGCTCGGCATGCGCGGTGAACGCGAACACCCGTGCCCCGTCAAGCGCCGCCCACGCATCATCCAGTGACGCGTGCACGGTGACCGACGCCAGATCGTGGTAATCCAGTCCGGCCCGGCGCACCTTCGGCTCGGACAGGTCGAAACCCAGCGGCTCGACCAGGTGCAGTTCGCACCCGGTGGCCGCCACCATCCGGATCGCGTTGCCGGTGTTCGGCGCGATGCGCGGGGAGAAGAAGAGAATGCGGAACATCGGCAGCGGAGCCGCTAACGGTCCCGGTCGGTGATCAATCTTTGGATGAGGTCGGCGATGGCCTGCTGCCCGCTAGCGGTCGCGTCCAGCTTGCCGCGCATCTCGCTGAAACCCCGATCGACGTTGGCGCGGAGGTCACCGAAGTCCTCGCGCACGGCATTGAAACTCGCCGTTGTGGCGTTTCGGAAGTCGCGGATCTCGGTTCTGATTTCGGAGACGTCCCGGTCGGCTGCGCCTGCTAACACCCGCGCCGCCGCGGCGTCCTCGAGATCATCCTGACTCACAGGTTAGAGACTACCGGTGGGATCAGTGCGAGAGTTCATCTCAGCTCACGGCCTGTGGACACAAAGCAGGCCGGGGAACACTCAGGGCACGAACACGATCTTGACCGCAGGTTCGACCATCGCCTCCGGCGCTTCATCGAAGGTGGCAACCCTGGTGATGATCGCGCCGGGATCCAGTCGTCCGGCGCTGACGAGATCCAATACCGCCGGTGCGGTGGCCCGGGCGTGGACCCGACTGATCTCGTACCGAACGCCCTTCAGGTACATGGCCTGCAGTGGCAGCGTCGCGCTCGTGGTCGCGCCTCCGGAGACACTCGTACAGGTGCCGCACGGTGCGGTGGCCGATAGTGCGAGGTCGCGACCGGCGTCGAGAACGCAGGCATCAACGGTGATCGGGAATCGTTCGTCCCCGACTGCATCCTTGAGCGCATCTAGCGGTGCTTCCACCGCGACGGCACCGAGAGCCGTTGCGAGCCTAAGCCGTTCGGGATCGTGGTCGACGTAGACCACCCGCTCGCTACAGAGTGCGACCGCGGAGGCGACCGCGTACAGCCCGACCGAGGGTGCCAGGCCGCCGACGATGAGCACCGGTGCACCTGGCGTCTCCACTAGCGGACCGGCGACGCAGCGGTAGCCGTCACTGACGTTGTCGGGGATGCCGGCGGCGACGACCGGATCCATGCCATCCGGTAACGGCAGCAGCGCGTGATCGGCGAACGGGACGCGCACCAGATCCGCAAGCGCACCACCGAGGTCCACACCGCCGTGCGGCCCGAGTCCGAACGCAGTGCCCGGCGGAACCGCTGCGCACGCATTGGAATGGCCGCGTCGACAGGGCGCGCAGTCACCGCAACTTGCCTGGAAGGGAACGATCACCCGCTGGCCGGGCAGCAGTCCCATGACCGCGTCGCCAAGGTCGACGATCTCGCCGACCATCTCGTGGCCCATCGCGAACGGTGGGGTGATCGGGTAGAGCCCGAGCGCGATGACGGGATCAAGATCGCAGCGCGCTACGGCCAGTGGGCGCACAAGTGCATCGCGCGGATCGATCAATTGCGGTTCGGGGCATTCCTGCCAGCCCAGATCGCCAGGCCCGCGAAACATCAGCTGCCGCATGGTTCAGGATCCCTTGATCAGCGCGGCACCGGTCAGAAAAATGGCGATGAAGACTCCGGCGATCAGCAGACTGAAGCCGCCGGCCCAGGTGGCCAGAATCAGCGCGCCGACGCAGGCGCCGAGCCACCACCGCTGAAAACGCCCGGTCTCCATGTTCAACCTCCTGCCGATAATTTATTACACCTGGGACATGATCTTCAGCTATGCAGCACTGGGCAGACCGCGAGTTCACCGGTCACGATTTCCGCGACGAGGATCTCACCGGTCTGCGCACCGAGCGGGTGGTCTTCACCGAGTGCGATTTCAGTGGAACTAACCTCTCCGAGTCGGAACATCTTGGATCCGCGTTCCGCAACTGCCGGTTCGTGCGGAGTACGTTGTGGCACAGCACATTCCGAAACTGCAGCATGCTGGGATCGACGTTTGAGGAGTGCCGGATGCGGCCGGTCGTGTGCGAAGAGGTCGACTTCACCCTGGCCGTGCTGGCCGGCGCAGACCTGCGCGGAGTCGACCTGTCCGGCTGCCGGCTTCGGGAGGCCTCGCTGGTGCGGGCCGATCTGCGCAAGGCAGTGCTGCGGGGCGCCGATCTATCCGGTGTGCGCACCCAGGGTCTCAAGCTCGATGAGGCGGATCTGCGCGGGGCACGGGTGGACCCCACTCTGTGGACGACGGCGGCCTGCCGGGGCGCGCGCATTGATGTCGGCCAGGGGCTGGCCTTCGCCGCCGCGCACGGCCTCGACGTCTCGGGCGACTGACGCCTCGGTGTTCAAACTTGTCGGGGTGCCGCTCTAGTATCGAATATATGTTCGAATCTATGTCTGATGTCGGGGTGGTTGACGCGATCGGTGAGTCCTACCGCGCGGAGAACATCGCGTGTGCGCGTCGGTTGGCGGCGGTCGCGGAGCTGTACGACCGTCGCCAGATTCCGGTGGAGGATGGTGCGGGCCGTGAGTTGTGGCGGATTGATCCGTGGGAGGCGGTGGCCGCCGAAGTCGCCGCTGCCCAGACGATGACCGCTGCGGCGGCCGGCGGGTTGTTGCACTATGCGGTGTGTCTGCATGAGCGGTTGCCTCGGGTGGCGGCGGTGTTCGCGGCCGGGGTGATTGATTTTCGGTGTGTGCGGATGATTGTGGCCCGCACCCTGCTCGCAGTCGATGCCGATGTGATGGCCGCGATCGATGCCGAGTTGGCCGAGGCGGTACGCACGTGGGGCCCACTATCGGTGCACAAGATGGAGCAGAGTGTGGATCGCATTGTGGTTCGCCATGATCCCGATGCGCGGCGCCGGACGGAGTCCCGTGCACGGGGCCGCTATGTGGAGATCGTCCATGATCGGGCCGCCTCGCTTTTGTCGGGTCAGTTGCATCAGACCGATGCGACGCTGCTGGATCGGCGGCTCAGTGCGCTGGCGCACACAGTGTGCGAGGACGATCCGCGCACGGTCGAGCAGCGCCGCGCTGATGCGTTGGGTGCGCTGGCCGCCGGTCACACGGTGTTGGCGTGTGCGTGCGGCTCGTCGGAGTGCGGGGCAGCCGGCAAAGAGTCACCGCCCGCGGTGGTGGTCCATGTGGTGGCCGAGGCTGCGGTGCTGGAGTCCGCGGACAGCTCTGTTGTGCATGGTGAGCGCGATGAGGACAACACATTCGAGATGATCACCACCCGGGAGCGCCTCGTGGAGGTGATCAGGGAGTCTCGCTGTCCGAAAGCACCGCGGCCGGCGGTACCGAGTGCGACACCGGGGTTCGGGTTCGTAGTGGGTGGACATGCGGTGCCGGCGACTGTGCTGGCTGATCTAGCGGCCCGGGGGATCGCCGAACTGCGCCCAGTGGTTCATCCCGGCGATACCCCACCGGAACCGCGGTACCGGCCCTCGGTGGCGCTGGCGAGTTTCGTGCGTTGCCGTGATCTAACGTGCCGGTTCCCGGGTTGTGAGTGTCCGGCGGACGTCTGCGATATCGACCATACGATCCCCTACGATCGTGGCGGTCCTACGCACGCCTCCAACCTCAAAGCGCTGTGCCGAAAACACCACTTATTAAAAACATTCTGGTCCGGACCCAACGGCTGGCTTGACGAACAACTGCCCGATGGCACTGTCGTGTGGACATCGCCGTCCGGCCATGTCTACCGGACCTCTGCGGGAAGTTCACTGTTGCGTCCCACCGGCGCGTTGACTTTCGTACGCCAAACGTACGGTTCGCTCAACCGTGGAGCCATGATGCCGCAACGCCAACGGACCCGGACCGTCGATCGACGTCACCGGGTGCTGGCAGAACGACGTCGCAACGCCGCCCTCCCCCCGTAAGCGGTGACCGGGCGTCAGTCCAGGAAGCCGTGCGGGGTGCGCGCCGGAGCCGGTCCAATCGTGTCAGCGGTGCGTACCGAATCAATGGCCATCGCGCGTCAGTCTTGACGGTGTAGTACCTCGTGGACGGGTCACCGGAGATACGCAATTTCACCGATGGCGGGCGATGTTTACACCTTGATCTAATTCCGCTGTGGTTTGGGATGGCGAGTACGCAGGTGAGGTGTTGTCCACCGCCGAAGTCAACCGGCTGCGCTCAATCTATGAACCCCTTGCGGAGTCGGTGCGCGCCCTGATCGACGCCACGATCCGGACCACCGAAGACCCCGAGACCCTCGCCACGGTGAAAAAAGACATCGACGCCGCGGTGCAGCGCCTGCGCCGGAATCAGATCGACGGCACGTTCGGGGAAACGCTGCTCGACAACGGCGCGACCGCTAACTGGGGAAACGCCGTCCGCGGGATCCGCAACGCTGTGGCACCACCGGTGTTCTCCCACCTTGACGAGTCGGGACGCGTGACGGCGGATTTCCATCTCGGTGCCGCCTACGAAGGACCACCAGGCCACGTCCACGGCGGGGTGTCGGCGATGATTCTCGACCAGATCCTCGGAGAAGCCGCCTGCCCCGACCGCATACCGCGCTTCAGTGGCAGCATCACCTATAAGTACCTGCGCCCGGCCGCCTTGGGGACCTTGCACGCCGAAGCGTTCCGAACCTACACCGAAGGCGTCAAGACCTACTGCTCGGCCTACATCGCCGACACCGACGGCATCATCCTGGTGGAGGCCGAGGGCGTGTTTATCTTGCCGCGGGGGCTGCGAAACTAAACCTTTGCCGGGTTAGTAAGTCGGCACAGCCGCGTCGAGTTCGTGTGTTGGGCGAATCCGAAACTTAGAGCGTCTTTCAGCGTTTTGTTGCCATCACTTACTGAAAACGTTTTGGTGCGGAACCGATGGTTGGCGCGACGAACAACTGCCTGACGGCACCGTGATCTGGACCGCACCCACCGGGCATATCTACCGCACCGAACCGGGCAGCAAGCTGCTCATACCAACACTGTGCGCTCCCACCGGAACGCTCAATGTTGTTCGGCGCCATAACGATTCCACGGGCCGCGGCGCGATGATGCCCCGGCGGCAACGCACCCGCACCGTCGACCGGCACAGGCGGATACTGGCCGAACGGCGCCGGAATTCGCTGCGCAGCTAGCGGGCCGACTTCAGCCGGATCTTCCACCGCACGAAACTCACGTAGCCCACACTCAGTGCCGCGAGCATTGCCATGTCGAACAGCCAACTCGACGCGGTGTGTTCCCACCATCGGTCCTTCGGCGTCAACGGACCGGGCACCAGCGTGGTTAGGTCGACCGTCGAGGCCGATGCGGCGAATCCCCACCGCGCCGGGGTGAACCAGGACATCTGATCGAGTACCAGCCGGTTGGTCACCGGGATCATCCCGCCGGAGAACACCAACTGGCTCATGATCGCCACAACCAGCAACGGCATGATCTGTTCATTGGACTTCGCCACAGCCGACAGCGCCAGTCCCACCATCGCAGCGGTGACGGTGGTCGCGGCCATGCTGACGAACAGTTCCAGCGTCGCGTTGCCGAGCACCGTCGCACCCTGGGTCGGCCCGCCCTTGCCGATGATCGTGATCGCGGTGACGATTGCGGACTGCAGGACAGCGAACGCCGAATACACGCACACCTTGGCCAACAGATAGGCCGTGGTGGACAACCCGACCGCTTGCTCGCGGCGGAAGATTGGTCGCTCGCTGATCAGATCGCGGATGGTCAACGCCGTACCCATGAAGATTGCACCGACATTGAGCAGCACCAATATCTGCCCCGGCTCATTCGGGGCGTCGCCCATCGGGTCGGGCACACCGAATCCGACCGTGCCCGGCACCGCCAGTGACAGCACGCCCATGATGAACGGCAGCAGCGCAAGGAAGATGAAGTAGCCCCGATCGGAGATGATCAGCCGGGTCTGGCGCCGCACGATCGTCGAGAACTGCCGACGCAGGCTGGTGTGAGTGGGCTCACCGAGGTCGGACGGTGCCTCGACCGGGGGTGGCGGCGGGGTGGGCCCGGTCTGTGCCAGATACCGATCGCTGGCGGCCTGCGGATCGCCGGCGACAGTGCTGAAGATATCGGCCCAGTTGGTGGTGCCCATCGCCGGGCCGATCTGGGCCGGCGGCCCGCAGAACGCGGTCTTGCCACCCGGTGCGAGCAGCAGCACCTGATCGCACACATCGAGATAGGTCAGTGAGTGCGTCACGACCAGCACGACGCGACCGGCATCGGCGAGATCGCGCAGCATCGTCATCACCTGACGATCCAGCGCCGGGTCCAAACCCGACGTCGGCTCATCAAGGATCAACAGTGACGGACCGGTCAGCAGTTCTAGCGCCACCGACGCCCGCTTGCGCTGCCCACCGGAGAGCTTGTCGACGCGGGTATCGGCATGCTGGGTCATCTCAAGCTCACTGAGAACCTCCGCCACCACCTGCTGGCGGTCCTCGGTGGTGGTGTCCGGCGGCAGTCGCAATTCGGCGGCATACATCAGCGCCTGATTGACGGTCAGTTGCCCGTGCACCACGTCGTCCTGCGGCACCATTCCGATCCGGGATCGCAGCGAGGCGTAGTCCGCGTGGATGTTGTGGCCCTCGAATGCGACCGCGCCGCTGGTCGGATGGGTGTAACCGGCGATCAGCCGAGCCAGGGTGGATTTGCCCGCACCGGACGGACCGATGATTGCGGTCAGGGTTCCGGGCCGGGCGGTGAGCGAGATGTCATCCAGCAGCGTCTTATTGTTCTCGATGGTCCACGTCACGCCGCGCACATCGAGCCCACCCGTACCCGTGGCCGTCTCGGACTTACTGCGCCGCAACAGGTTTCCGCCGGTGAAGACTAGGTCGACATTGCCGATGGTGACGACGTCGCCGTCGGTGAGCAGTACCGCCTCCACCCTGTCGCCGTTGACGAATGTGCCGTTGATCGACCTGTTGTCGGCGATCTCTGTCCCGGCCGGGGTGGGGATCAGCGTGGCGTGATGGCGCGATGCCAGCACATCGGGGATGACGATGTCGTTGTTGGCGGCCCGCCCAATCTTGAGCGACCCCGGCGGCACCTCGGATGACGATCCTGGCCGCAGGATCTTGAGCATGGAGGTCGCCCGTGTTGAGCCTGAGCCGCCGCGGGCCGGCGACGGTCCCATTTGGGTGGGTGCGGCGTCCGGCGACGTCGGCGTGGACCGGGGTGGCGGGGGCGGTGGCGGTGGCGGGGGATATCGCGGGGGCTGAGTCGGTGGCTGCGTCGGCCCGCCCGGGATCATGACTGTTGCGGTCTGTGGTGGCCGGCCCACCGAGCCCTGATGCCGTCCCACCTCGAAGCTCAACGGTGGACCGTCCGGATTGCCGAGGTTCACCGTCGTGCCGTCAGTGATGTCGACCTCCGGTACCCGCCGGCCGTAGACGTACATCCCGTTGAGCGAGCCGTTGTCGATCGCCCGCCACCGGCCGTGCTCAAACCGCAGCACGATGTGCGCGCGGGATACCAGGGGATGGGCCAGGCGGACATCGGCGCGCAGATCCCGGCCGACAACCACGTCATGTCCCGCGGCGAAGGTGCGCGGCGGCCCGTTGTAGCGGACGGTGAGGATGGGCGCGGAAGGCTGGTTCATCGGCGCCAACTCTATCGGTCGCTGGTCACCACGCACCGGGTACGCGTGTAGATGGTGGGCATGCACTTATTGCAGTGCGTACACAGCGAGCGCACCGAATGCGCGTCGCCGTCCGCCCGGATCCGGTTGATCAGATCGGGTTCGGCGAGCAGTGCCCGGCCCATCGCCACGAAGCTGAAACCGGCAGCCATTGCGGTGTCCATGGTCTCCCGGTTGGTGATGCCGCCCAGCAGGATCAGCGGCAGCGTCAACTCCGCGCGGAACCGTTCGGCATCACGCAGCAGAAACACATCCCGGTAGGGGTAGGGGCGCAGGAACTTCGTCCCGGTCATTCGCATACCCCAGCGCAGCGGTGGCGGAAACGCCGCCGCGAACTCCTTGAGTGGCGCGTCACCGCGGAACAGGTACATCGGGTTGACCAGTGAACTGCCCGCGGTCAACTCGAGGGCATCCAGTCCGCCGTCGTCCTGCAGCCACCGCGCCGTCTGGAGTGCCTCCTCGATGGGGATGCCGCCGCGCACCCCGTCGCTCATGTTCAACTTGGCGGTCACCGCGATCGCGGCCGCGCCGTCTCTCTCCACCTCGCGGCGCACCGCGAGTGCGATCCCGCGGGCCACCCTGGCTCGGTTCTCCAGCGATCCGCCGAACTCGTCGCTGCGCCGGTTGATCAACGGTGACAGAAATGAACTCGCCAGATAGTTGTGACCCAGATGGATCTCGACCGCATCGAAGCCGGCCTCGATGGCCAGCCGCACCGCTGTGGCGTGCGCGGCGATCACGTCGTCGATGTCCTCTCGGCTGGCGTGCTTGGCGAATCGCATTCCGATCGGGTTGAAGAACCGCACCGGCGCGAGCGCCCGGGCTCTGTTGGACCGGGCATCGGCCACCGGTCCGGCATGGCCGATCTGCGCACTGATCGCCGCGCCCTCTGCGTGCACGGCTTCGGTGAGCCGGCGCAGCCCCGGCAGCGCCTCGGGCCGCATCCACAACTGCTTGCCGTCGGTGCGCCCGCCCGGGCTTACCGCGCAGTACGCGACGGTGGTCATGCCGACCCCGCCGGCGGCCATCGTCCGGTGAAACTCGATCAGGTCATCGGTGACCAGAGCCGCCGGCGTGCGGCCCTCGAAGGTGGCCGCCTTGATAACCCGGTTACGCAGCGTTATCGGGCCGAGCTTGGCAGGGCTGAACACATCCGGGCTGGCATCCATATGCAGAATGTAGCCGTGCCCGCGCAAACTCTGGACGGCAAACTCACCCGTGACGAGATCTTCGTCGACCTGACCGAGCGCGTCGCAGCCCTGACGGCGGCCGGCCGGACGCCGGGATTGGGCACCGTCCTGGTGGGCGATGACCCCGGCTCGCATGCCTATGTGCGCGGTAAGCACTCGGACTGTGCGAAGGTCGGCATCACCTCGATCCGGCGCGACCTGCCCGCCGACGTCAGCCAGGAGCTTCTCAACGAGACGATCGACGAACTCAACGCCAACCCGGAGTGCACCGGTTACATCGTGCAGTTGCCGCTGCCGCGCCATCTCAATGAGAACGCGGCGCTGGAACGGATCGACCCGGCCAAGGACGCCGACGGACTGCATCCCACGAACCTGGGCAGGTTGGTGCTCAACGAAGCTGCACCGCTGCCCTGCACGCCGCGGGGCATCGTGGCGCTGTTACACCGGTACGACGTACCGATCGACGGTGCCCACGTCGTGGTGATCGGCCGCGGCGTCACGGTCGGCCGGCCGCTGGGCCTGCTGCTGACCCGTCGCACCGAGAACGCCACAGTGACGCTGTGCCACACCGGAACTCGCGATCTCCCATCGTTGACCCGGCAGGCCGATATCATCGTCGCCGCGGTCGGTGTGCCGCATATGCTCACCGCCGACATGGTGCGGCCCGGGGCGGCCGTCGTCGACGTCGGAGTGAGCCGGGTCGACGACAAGCTCACCGGCGACGTGGCACCGGACGTGTGGGATGTCGCGGGTTACGTGTCGCCGAACCCGGGTGGCGTCGGCCCGTTGACCCGGGCCTTCCTGTTGACCAACGTGGTGGAACTCGCAGAAGCGGCACGGTGAACGTCAAGGACCGGACCCGTGATCTGGCACGAGCCCAGTGGCCCATCCTCACCGTCGCCGTCATCTTCTGCCTGGCGTTGGCACTGGTGGCCGCGGGCTTCTGGCGGCGCGGCGCGCTGCTGATCGGGATCGGGGTGGGCGTGGCCGCCGGGCTACGCCTGCTGCTGCCCGACGAGCAGGCCGGACTACTGGTGGTGCGGTCCAAACGCCTCGATTTCGCCACCATGGCGACGGTGTGCGCGGTGGTGGTCTACATCGCCTTCACTATCGACCCGCTGGGAACGAGCTAGCCCGGCCCGGTTAGCCCAGCGTCGCTCGTACACACACCGTGATGTACGGCATGGCAAGTCCGGTTGCGTTGGCCAGCGACGGGTGGGTGGCCAACAGTTCGCGGACGTCGTCGAGGGTGCGGGTGCGCGCCTCGGCGGGTGAGGTGATGCAGTAGCTGCGCGACGCCACGTAGTCGATCAATGCCTGCGGCGTGATGTAGTTGGTCCACTCCACCCGATGCGTCGCCACATCGGTGAACGGCTCCGGCAGCACGACGGTGGTGTTGGCCCAATCGTGCTCGAGGCCGATGATGCGGCCGAATTCCTTGACCCAGCCCATCTTTTCGTCACGCACATTCCACAGCAGTCCGAGTCGACCGCCCGGCCGAAGCACCCGAGCGATCTCGGCGGCCGCCCGATCCGGGTCGAACCAGTGCCACGCCTGAGCCACCAGAACGGCATCAATACTGTTGTCGGGCAACGGAATTTGTTCGGCACTGCCCGACAGAGCCGGTGTGTCCGGCAAGGTCGTGCGCAGGACGTCCAGCAGTTCGGCGATCGGGTCGACGGCCACTACGTTGAGCCCGCGCTCGATCAGGCGGCTGGTGAGCTTTCCGGTGCCGGCCCCGAGGTCCAGCACGTCGCGGGCACCGTCAGGCAGCAGCCAGTCGACGGCTTCCGGCGGATAGGACGGCCGGCCCCGCTCGTAGGCAGCCGCCTGCGAACCGAACGACAGCGAGCGTTCCTTGCGGCCGCCGTCAGCGTCGGTCATCGGCGCCGGTCGCTGTCGGCCAGCGCCAGGGACTCGCGGATCAACTCGCCGACGGCTTCGGTCTCGAGCAGGAAGCCGTCATGGCCGTAGATCGAATCGACGATGTTCAGTCCGTCGCAACCGGGCAGTAGGTCGGCGAGTTCGGCCTGCAGACGCAGCGGGTAGAGGCGGTCGGAGGTGATTCCGCCGACCACCACCGGCACCGGACACGACTGCAGTGCGGCGGCCACCCCGCCGCGCCCGCGCCCGACGTCGTGGTTGGACAGCGTCTCGGTCAGAGTCACATAGCTTCCGGCGTCGAACCGGCTCACCAGCTTGGAGCCCTGGTATTCCAGGTAACTCTGCACCGCGTACCGACCACCGGCCAGCGGGTCCTCGGCATTCTGGGCGTCGTTGCCGAACCGGGTGTCCAGTTCGGTCTCGCCGCGATAGGTCAGATGAGCGAATCGGCGCGCCAGTTGCAGACCGTTGTCCGGGGATCGGCCGGTGCCGTAGTAGTCGCCGCCCTGCCAGTTGGGGTCGGAGGTGATGGCCGCGATCTGGCTGCTTTGGGTGCCGATCTGGTCGGCCGTCGCGCGCGCCCCGACCGCCAGGACCAGCGCGGCTCGCACCCGGTCGGGATGGCCGATCATCCACTCCAGTGCGCGTGCGCCACCCATCGAGCCTCCGATGACCGCGGCCACCTCGGTGATACCCAGGGCGGCCAGCGCGGCGACATCCGCGTTGACCTGATCGCGAACGGTGATTATCGGGAACCGCGACCCCCAGGGCTTCCCGTCACGGGCCAGGGAACTCGGGCCCGTGGAACCTCGGCATCCGCCCAGGACGTTGGTGGCCACCGCGCACCAACGGTTGGTATCGATGGGTGCGCCAGGACCGGCAATACCGCCCCACCAACCGGGTATCCGGGAGTCGCCGGTGAGGGCGTGCAACACCAGGACGACGTTGTCTCGGTTGGGGGACAACTCGCCCCAGCGTTGCACCGCGATCGAGACGTCGTCGATCACCTCGCCGCTCTCCAGCGTCAGCGGGCCGATGTCCACAACATCGACCTCACCCTCAGCGGGCAGTGCCATCACCGACTCGTGCGAGAGGGTCACGTCGCGCTGCCTGCGAAGCCGCGCTCGAGGTCGGCCAGAATGTCATGGATGCCCTCCAGTCCGACGGCCAGCCGCACCAGGCCGGGGGTGACACCGGTGGCGAGTTGCTCTTCGGGTGTCAACTGCTGATGCGTGGTCGAAGCGGGGTGAATCACCAGCGAGCGAACATCACCGATATTCGCGACGTGGCTGTGTAGTCGCAACGCGTTGACGAACGCCTTGCCCGCCTCAATTCCGCCGGCCAGCTCGAAGGAGAGTACCGCGCCAACTCCCTTGGGCGCCAACTTCTTTCCCAGCTCAAACCACGGCGAGCCGGGCAGCCCCGCGTAGTTGACGCTCACCACATTCTTGTGCCCGGCGAGGTACTCGGCAACGCGCTGCGCATTGGACACGTGGCGCTCGATCCGAAGGCTCAACGTCTCCAATCCCTGAGCGATCAGAAACGCGTTGAACGGCGCGGCCGCCGAACCGAGGTCGCGTAGCAGTTGCACCCGTGCCTTGAGCGCATAGGCGGGCGCGCCCAGGTCGGCGAACACCACACCGTGATAGCTCGGATCAGGTTCGGTGAAGCCCGGGAACTTCCCGCTCGTCCAGTCGAAGTTGCCGCTGTCGACGATCACCCCGGCGATCGCGGTGCCGTGGCCCCCGAGGTATTTGGTGGCGGAGTGCACGACGACATCGGCGCCGTGGGCGATCGGCTGAATGAGATACGGCGTCGCGATGGTGTTGTCGACGATCAGCGGCACCCCGTTGTCGTGGGCGACCCCCGACACACCGGGGATGTCGAGGATGTCGATCTGTGGGTTGGAGATCGTCTCGCCGTAGAAGGCCTTGGTGTTCGGTCGCACTGCCGCCCGCCAGGAATCAAGGTCGTCGGGGTCGGAGACGAACGTGGTCTCGATGCCGAGTTTGGGCAGCGTGTAGTGGAAGAGGTTGTAGGTGCCGCCGTACAGGCGGGGACTGGACACGATGTGGTCACCCGCGCCGGCGATATTGAGGATCGCGAAGGTCTCCGCGGCCTGGCCCGATGCCAGGAACAGGCCCGCTACCCCGCCCTCGAGTGCGGCGATGCGTTGCTCGACGACGTCGGTTGTCGGGTTCATCAGGCGGGTGTAGATATTGCCGGGCTCGGCAAGCCCGAACAGTGCGGCGGCGTGGTCGGTGCTGTCGAAGGTGTAGGACGTGGTCTGGTAGATCGGCAGGGCCCGGGCGTGGGTAACGCTGTCGGCAGTTTGGCCTGCGTGTATCTGCTTTGTCTCGAACGACCAGTCTGTTTCGGGGTTAGTCATGTGCCATGGCCTCCTTGAGGTACGGGCAGGTTTCCCTGCCTCCTTAGGGGCCCGTCAGGGCGGGCCCGCGCTTGCCGTGCAGCCGACTGCGACTGCTCAACCTGGTCATCACCCGAGGCACCCCACCGCGGTTGGAGGGTTGCCGGCCAGCAAGCCGGGGCTTGACGCTGACACTCATGACCGGCCCGAATTCTATCCCACACCCGCGGCGGCTGGCTAGCCGGTCTGAGCAACGGAGCCGTGCTGCCGCGCCATTTCGCCCCTTGTAATGTTGGCCCCGCGAGCGCGTGCTCGCCGGCTTGCAGGAGGAAGAGCGACTCACATGTCGAGCGGACACAAGATCAAGGTCAAGGGCACTGTCGTGGAGCTCGACGGCGACGAGATGACCCGCATTATCTGGAAGCTGATCAAGGACACCCTGATCCTGCCGCACCTGGATGTGAACCTGGAGTACTACGACCTCGGAATGGAGCACCGCGACGCCACCGACGACCAGGTGACGATCGACTCGGCAAACGCGATTCTCAAACACAATGTCGGCGTCAAGTGCGCCACCATCACCCCCGACGAGGCCCGGGTCAAGGAGTTCAACCTCAAGAAGATGTGGCTCTCGCCCAACGGAACCATCCGCAATATCCTGGGCGGCACTATTTTCCGCGCGCCGATCGTCATCTCCAACATTCCTCGCCTGGTGCCCGGCTGGACCAAGCCGATCATCATCGGCCGACACGCCTTCGGCGACCAGTACCGCGCAACCAACTTCAAGGTGGACCGGCCCGGCACCGTCATGCTCAGTTTCACCCCCGACGACGGCAGCGAGCCGATCGTGCACGAGGTGGTGCACATCCCGGAAGACGGCGGGGTGGTCATGGGGATGTACAACTTCAAGAAGTCCATCATCGACTTCGCCCGCTCGACCTTCAGCTACGCACTCGTGCAGAACTACCCGGTGTACCTGTCGACCAAGAACACCATCCTCAAGGCCTATGACGGCATGTTCAAGGACGAGTTCCAGCGGATCTTCGACGAGGAGTACAAGGCCGAGTTCGATAAGCGCGGCCTGACCTACGAACACCGACTGATCGACGACATGGTGGCCTCCTGCCTGAAGTGGGAGGGCGGTTACGTCTGGGCGTGTAAGAACTACGACGGCGATGTCGAGTCCGACATCGTGGCCCAGGGTTACGGCTCGCTGGGCCTGATGACCTCGGTGCTGATGACCCCGGATGGCAAGACCGTCGAGGCCGAGGCCGCGCACGGCACCGTCACCCGGCATTACCGTCAGCATCAGCAGGGTAGGGCCACCTCCACCAACCCGATCGCGTCGATCTTCGCCTGGACCCGCGGGCTGGAGCATCGCGGCAAGCTCGACGGCACGCCCGAGGTGATCGAGTTCGCGAACCGGCTCGAAGAGGTCGTCATCGCCACCGTCGAGGGCGGCCATATGACCAAGGATCTGGCCATCCTGATCGGCCCGGATCAGCCGTACGAGACCAGTGAGCAGTACCTGCACACGATCGCCGAAGCCCTCGAGAGGGCGCTGCGCTGATCGTCTCGACGATTAATGTCAACGGCGTTCGGGCCGCGGTGCGGCAGCGCTCGCCGGAGAACCTCGGTCTGCTGTCCTGGCTGGAGCAGACCGACGCTGATGTGGTGTGTCTGCAGGAGACCCGCGCCGATGACTCTCAACTCGCCGAAGCCTTGGCGCCAGCTCTGGACGCCGGCTGGTATCTGGCCTC
>Ga0209829_10001220_pt1 | contig 21405 bp, 20 predicted proteins | sample C_140205_EF_Meta_FD_187311 | JGI IMG/M metagenome (GOLD analysis project Ga0209829, IMG submission 187311) | Freshwater microbial communities from Lake Croche, Canada to study carbon cycling - C_140205_EF_MetaG (SPAdes) (version 2) | ecosystem: Environmental > Aquatic > Freshwater > Lake...
CGCCGAGATCACCGATGTGGCGCGCGGTCGCGACCTCATCTGGATATCGGGCTCGAAGGCGAAGATGGAGGCGGCGGCCAAACGCTGGGGCATCAGCGCCTATACCGTGCCCAAAAGCGCCTATCCCTTCATGACCCAGGACGAGACCACCAACACGATCTGGAACGCCGTGATGGCGGGCGCCCATGTGTCCGACGAGACGGTCTACAAATTCACCAAGGCGCTGTTCGAGAATGCGGAGCGCGTGCGCCGCATCCATCCCACGCTGGAAGCCTTCACGCCCGCCGAAGCCTTCAAGAACTCCACGCCCATGGACATGCATCCGGGCGCGGCGCGTTACTATCGTGAAATAGGCCTTCTGAAATAAAGGCCCCGCCAGGAACGCACCGTCATGTCCGCATTCTCCATCATTGGCCGCGTCTTCGACGTACTTGGCGAAACGCGCCGCGTGCCGCCCCGGGGCCTGCTGAAACTCTATGTGGGCGCGGCCTCGGTCATCGCCTCCTTCCTCGTCACCTATATGGCGCTTTACGGAATCGCCACGCAGCATTTGCAGATCTCCCTGTTTCTGGTGCTGCTGCTGCCCATCTGCTTTCTCACCACCACGGTGAGCGGCAAGATCGACCGCCTGACCGTGATCGATTACGCCCTTGCGGTTTTCGCCTTCGCGGCTTCCTGCTGGTTCGCCTGGAACGAGCCGCGTTATGGCAACTGGATGACGGGCTTCTCCGAGCCTGATCTTGGCGACATCGTCTTCGGCACGGGGCTCATCGTGCTGTGCGTGGAGCTGTGTCGGCGCACGGTGGGCTTTGGCCTGACGGCGATCCTGCTGGCGCTGCTGGCCTATTCCGCCTTCGGCCACCTGCTGAGCGGCGCTTTTCGCCATGGGCGAATCGAATATCTGTATTTCCTTGAAATGCAGGTGATCGGCACCGACGGCATTTTCGGCTCGCCCCTCTATGTGGCCGCCAGCTACGCCTTCCTCTTCGTGCTCTTCGGCAATTTTTACGTGATGAGCGGCGGCGGCAAGCTATTCTTCGATCTGGCCGCCGCAGTCACCGGCCGCATGAAGGGCGGGCCCGCCAAGGCCTGCGTCTTCTCCAGCGGGCTCTATGGGTCGATTTCGGGCAGTCCCGTCGCCGATGTGGCGACCACGGGGCCGATCAGCATCCCCATCATGAAGCGCATCGGCATGCCTGCGGAACGGGCGGGCGCCATCGAGGCGGCGGCCTCCACGGGGGGCTCCATGCTGCCCCCGGTGATGGGCGCGGTGGCCTTCATCATGTCGAACTTCACCGGCATTCCCTACAATCTCATCTGCCAATATGCGGCGCTGCCAGCGCTTGGCTATTATCTCGGCATTTTCCTGCTGGTGCATTTCGACGCGGTGCGCCTCGATCTGCCGCGCCTGCCCGAAGAAGAGATCGTGGGCCTGCGCCGGGCGATCACCGAAAACTGGACCGCCCTCATTCCCCTTGGCGCGCTTATCTGGCTACTGGTCGCGGGCTATTCGGCGGCCTATGTAGCGGCGGGGGCAAGCGTGTCGGTGGTGCTGGCGAGCTGGCTGTCGAAGGATGGCGCCATCGGCCCCAGCCGCTTCGTGGAGGCCTGCACCGACACCTGCCTCAGCACGGTGTCGCTGACGGCGGCGGTGGCGGCGGCGGGCATCATCATCGGCTGCATCGAGCTCACCGGCCTGTCGGGCAAGTTCACCCTGTTGCTGTTCGAACTGTCCGGCGGCGCGCTGATCCCCTCGCTGATCATCGCAGCGGCGATTCTCGTGCTGCTGGGCATGGGCATGCCCACCACGGGTGTCTACATCATGGGCGTCGCCCTGCTGGCGCCGGTCTTCATCGGCAAGTTCAACCTGCCGATCATGCCGGTGCACATGTTCCTGCTGTTCTATGCCTGCATGTCCGCCATCACCCCGCCCGTGGCGGTGGCGGCCTTTGCGGCGGCGGCAATCGCGCAGGCCAACCCGTTCAAGCTCGCGCCCTATGCCTGCAAACTGGCGGTGGGCGGCTTCGTGCTGCCCTTCTTCTTCCTGTTCAACACCGGCATCCTGTTTCAGGGCGGCTGGATGAACATCCTCTCCGACACATTCATCGGCTCGGTTCTGACCCTGACGGCGACCATCGCCCTGCATGGCCACATGATTCAGCGACGGATACATCCGCTCTTCATCGCGGTCTTTGTTGTGGCGGGGCTCGCGATGATCTATCCAGACGCGAGATTGCAATATGCGGCGGCTGCTGTGGTGATCGCGCTCTTCGCCCTGCTGCATCGCGCCGCCCGGCGGGCGGGCAAGCCCTCCCTGCAAGCCGCCTGACCTGAGGACAGCCCGGCATGATCATCGACATCTACACCCACCTTGCGCCCCGCAGCTTTCTCGACCGCATGGTGGTGCTGGCGCCCAAACTCGGCAATATCGTCAATCGCCTGCTGGCGGTGAAACCGCTCTCCGACCTCGACGTGCGCTTCCGCGACATGGACACGGTGCCCGATTATCGCCAGCTGATCAGCCTGCCGAACCCCTCCCTCGAAGAGATCGGCCCCGCCGACACCGGCCGCGAGCTGGCGCGCATCGCCAATGACGAGCTGGCCGAGCTATGCGCGAAATATCCCGACCGCTTCGTGGGTTTCGCCGCCTCGCTCTATCTCGACGACGTCGACAACGCGATTCGCGAGGCCGACCGGGCCATCCATCAGCTCGGCGCCAAGGGCGTGCTGATCTACAACCATGTGGCGGGCCATCCGCTGGACGAGGAGCGCTTCCGCCCCTTCTTCGCCGCCATGGCGCAGTGGAAGCGCCCGATCTGGATGCATCCCAGCCGCCAGGCCAATGTGAGCGACTACGCCAGCGAGACCAAGTCGCGCTTTGAAATGTGGTGGTGCTACGGCTGGCCCTATGACACCTCGGTGGCCATGACGCGCCTTGTCTTCGACGGCCTGTTCGACCGCCATCCCGATCTGGAGATCATCACCCATCACTGCGGCGGCATGGTGCCCTTCTTCGACGGGCGCGTGGGTCCGGGCCTTGAAGTGCTGGGCGCGCGCACCTCGGATGAGGACTATTCGCAGATCCTGCCATCCCTGAAGCTGCCCCATATGGACTATTTCAAGAAGTTCTACGGCGACACCGCCATGTTCGGCGCCACCAACGGCGTCAAATGCGGCCTCGACTTCTTCGGCCCCGGCAAGATCGTCTTCGCCACCGACGCCCCGCTTGGGCCCATCCGCAAGACATATGATGGAATTGCGGCGATGGATCTGGATGCGGAGACGCGCGAGGCGATCTTTTTCGGGAATGCGGCGAAGCTGCTGAGGTTGTGAGGGGGGGCTGGAGGGCCAACGCCTCGTCGTCCGGATTTCTTAAGGAAGCGGCGACGTCTCGTCGCCGCTGCGGGCGCTTTGCAGATTGATCGGAGTTCGGGGGAGCGTGTAAAACTTCCTCCGCCCCTTCCGCTGCGAGCCAAGCCATGGCAAAAACCCGATTGATCAAAAACGATGGCTCCCAGGCCGTGCTCATTCCGTCAGAACTTGCTTACAGCAACTGGGACATGGAACTTGTCATTGAATGGCAGGGCGACGAGCTGGTGATACGTCCGGCTGCGCGCCGAATGGGAGATGTGCTGGGCAAGCTGGCCCGGTTCTCTGCCGACTTCATGAGCGAAGGTCGTGACCTCAACGCGGAGGACGAACGACCCCGGTTCGATCAGCACTACGCGCCAACCTTATCACCGTCTCTCCGTCAGCAGCGGCTTCTCCTCCATCATCGCCAGCGCCAGCCATGAGATGGTGAAAGCCCCGGCCATGGCGAGGAAGATGGTGCGGAAATGGGCGGCCGCCTGCGCCGGATCGCCAAACAGGCTTGTGGCCAGGGCGCCTGCGCTGCGCACATCGACGCCCGGCAGATCCCCCAGCACGATCACGCCATAGACCGCGATCAAACCGGTCGCCATGAGGCTACGACCGAAGGTGGAGGTCGCCACCGCTATGCCCATCTGGTGCAGTTCCACCGCATTCTGCATGGCCACCGTCGTCACCGGCGCGACAGGGCCGAAGCCCAGGCCGATCAGCACCATCACCACCTCGAATTCGAACATGCTGATGGTCTGCGTATGCAGCGCCAGATAGAGGCAGGCGCCGATGCACAGGGTCAGGCTGAACAGCGGGGGATATTTGTAATGGGTGATGCGCGCGGTGATCTGGGCGCTGACCAGCGCGCTGAAATTCACCGTGGTCATCAACATGACCAGATGCAGCCCCGCCGCCGAGGGCGAGAGCCCATGCACCGCTTGCAGGAACATGGGGAGATAGATATTCAGGGTCGTCACTGTGGCCCAGCCCACACCATTGGAAATGTTGGCGCGCAGCACGATGGGGTTGCGCAGGATGTTGAGCGGCACCAGCGGTTCAGGCGCCGTGCGCAGCCGCCATACGAAGCCGACCCACAACAGGACCGAGACCAGGGTCAGTCCGATGATCTGCGGCGACCCCCAGCCATAGGCGCGCCCGCCCGCATTCATCACGAACATGCAGCTGGAGCTGGCGAGCACGATCAGTGCGGCGCCAAGAAAATCCAACTTGTGCTTGCGCTCATAGCGCGGCAGGCGGCGCAACAGGCGGCTGGTGATGAGCAGAGAGCCGATGGCCAGCGGCAGGTTCGACCAGAAGATCAAGGACCAATGCAGATGCTGGGAAATGAAGCCGCCATAGATCGGCCCCAGCATACCCGAGGTGATATAGGTGATGGAGAAGTAAGTGTAATAACGCGCCCGCTGCTTGGGGGCGACGAGATCGCCCAGGATCGTCATGGGGATCGAGATCAGCCCGCCCCCGCCAAGCCCCTGTATGGCGCGCCCGGCGATCAGCATGGGCAGATTGACGGCGAGCGCGGCGATCAGCGAGCCGCACAGGAACAGGCATATCGCCAGCAGCAGCGACAGGCGCCGCCCATGGATATCGCTGATCTTGCCATAGAGCGGCGTCATGGCCGTGGCGGTGAGCAGATTGGCCGCCACGACCCAGGACAGATGCGAGGTCGCGCCCAGCGAGGCGCCAATCGTCGGCAGGGCGCTCGACACGACCGTCTGGTCCATGGAGCCCATGAACACCGGCAACAGCACGCCCGCAACGATCCACATCGTCTCGCGATGGGTCAGCGCTTTCTGCGCTTGCGGGTCGCCTGCTGCCGGCGTGGTCATGTCGCCATCGTCTCTCAGACCCCGCGACAGATGACGTTGAGCAGAGCCTGGCGCCCCTCGACCTGCACGGCCTTGAGCGCGCGCTCGATGGCCTTGGGCATATCGGCAGGATCTTCCACCGTCTCGCCATAGCCGCCCGCCACCTCGACCGCCTTGTTGAACTGCAACTGCGGATCGAAATAGGTCAGGGCCTCGCGGTTATCCTTGGCCGCATAGCCATCGGGATAGACCTCGTGGGTGTTGCGCTTCACCGCGCCCCACATCTGATTGTTGAACACGACCGTCAGAATTGGCAGCTTCTCGGCCGCGGAGACATAATGGGCGGGGAGCGGATTGCCGAACATATAGGCGCCGTCGCCGCAGGTGCAGATCACCAACTGGTCGCCCACAGCCGCCTTCACGCCCAAAGCCGTGCCCAGACCCCAGCCAAGGCCGCCAGCGGCGCCGATGGAGAACATTGTGCCGGGCTTGGTGAAGCGCATATGCTCGAAGGTGATCGGCGACTCCTTGATGACGATGGCGTCTTCGCCCTTCGCCTGATCAAGACAATGGGTGATCCACACCGGCGACATGGGCTTGGCGTCGCGCGCGCGGGTGATCATGGAAGCCCATTGCTCGCGCTGGGCGGCGCGTTCGGTCGCCAGACGCGCGCGGCGCGCTTCAATGCTCGCATGGGCGCCAGCGTGACGGGTGGCCAGCGCCTCGGTGAGTGCGGGCAAGGTCGCGCCGATGACGCCGCTGATCGCGAGATCGCAGGGGAAGCTACGCATGGGATATTGCGAGAACAGAGGATCGACGCCGATATGGATGATCTTCGCGTCCGCCTTCGGGTTCCGCTTGGAGGGGATCCACGGCACATCGCATTCCAGCACGATGATGCAATCGGCGTCCTGCAAGTAGGAGTCCGGGTTGAAGCCCAGATGCATGGGATGGTCGGTCGGCAGCGCCACATAGCGGGGCTTGCGCTGGGTGACGGGAATGGCGAAAGCCTCCGCCAGCGCCGCAAGCTTGGCCACGTCAGCCTCGTCGCGGCCCGCGCTGGAGGTGATGATGAGAGGACGCTCGGCGCGCGCGATCATCTCCGCCGCCTGATCGATGGCGCGGCTGTCGGGATAGGGCGGCGCCGCGTTGTGGTGGCGCGAGGGCGACTGATAGGTGAAGCCGGGCGCGGGCGAGGCCAGCACTTCGCGCGGCAGGGTCAGATAGATCGGACCCTTGGGCTCGCTCATCGCTAGATTGAGGGCGCGGTCGACGGTGTTTTCCAGCACGGCGCCATTGGGGAGCTGATAGTCCCATTTCACGAATTCACGCACCATGGCGCCCTGATCGCGCATTTCCTGCGGCCAGTGAATTTCGCCGGAGCGCTGGCCCAATTCGCCGCTCTCCTCGGCGAAAGGCGTGCGGCCCGCGCTGAACAGCACGGGGATATTGCCGCGCCAGGCGTTCATGACGCCGCAGACCGCATTGGCGGTGCCGACATTCACATGCACCATCACGAGCTGCGGCTTGCCGGTCTTCAGATAATAGCCCATGGCCATAGACACCGCGACATTCTCATGCGGCACGGTGATCGGCTTGGGGACCTTGGTTCCGTTGACGGTGGCCTTGGAATAGGCCTCGATCAGAGGCGCGAAATCCGTGCCCGCATTGGCGAAAAGATATTCAATGCCCCGATCCGCCAGCAAGGCGAGATAGGCGTCCGCCACGGTTCCATCAATGGTCTTCTGTCCCATGGCGTTTCTCCCCTGATGCGCCTGATCTGGGCTCACGCTTATACGGCTCAGGCGCCGGGGGCAACGCCCTGACGCGCCCGGCGGAAAACCGGGCGCGCCAGATGGGAAAGATCAGCCTTTGCGCTGCTTCTTGCGCCGCGCCAGCAGGTTCAGCGACTCGACCGCGACCGAGAAGCCCATGGCGGCGTAGATGAAGCCCTTGGGCACATGGAAGCCCATGCCGTCCGCCACCAGCACCATGCCGATCAGTAGCAGGAAGGAAAGAGCCAGCATTTTCACCGAAGGGTGTCGATTGACGAAATTGGCCACCGTTCCCGAAGCGAAGAGCATGATGACCACAGCCACCAGCACCGCCGTGGACATGACCCACAGATTATCCGCCATGCCCACCGCCGTGATCACGCTATCGAGCGAAAAGACGATGTCGAGCACGATGATCTGGCCGATGACGCTGGCGAAGCTGACCTTGCGCCGGGCGTCCTGCGAGGTCTCGCCCTCCTCGGGGCCTTCGACCAGTTCGTGGATCTCCTTCGTTCCCTTGTAGAGGAGGAATAAGCCACCGCCCGCCAGGATCAGGTCGCGCCAGGAGACCCCATGGCCGAGCACGGAGAAAACCGGCGCGGTCAGCCCCACCAGCCAGGAAATGGAGGCCAGCAGCGCCAATCGCATGATCAGGGCAAGCGACAGGCCGACCGTGCGCGCGCGGGCCTGCATATGGCCCGGCAGGCGTCCGGCGACAATGGAGATGAAGATGAGATTGTCGATGCCCAGAACGATTTCGAGAACCGTGAGCGTCAAAAGGCTCGCCCAGATCTGTGGGTCGAGCAGCCATTCCGTCATGTTTCAAGCCTCCAGCCCCCGGACGCGATCTCGCGCAGCAGGGAGCCCCCGATGCAAATGCGCTGCGTCAGCGCCTGCAAACCGAGGGTCCGACATCGCCAGCCGACGCCTCGGCGGCCAGAGGGGCCCGGACCCGGCCCGAACCAACGAGCCAATTCACAAGATGGAGCCCCCGCCCCCGCAGGTCAACAGGCTCGAAAGTCAACAGAAATTGATCCAAGCGTCAGGCGGCCCTCGCCGCCTTGCCCTTCTGGATCGCCTCCCACACCGCCAGAGGCGTGGCGGGCATGTCGATATGCTGGACCCCATAGGGCGCCAGCGCGTCGCAGATGGCGTTCATGACCGAGGTGAGCGAGCCCGCGCAGCCCGCCTCCCCGCACCCCTTCACGCCCAGCGGATTGGTGGTGGCGGGGAAGGACAGGAACTCCTGATGGAACATGGGCGCGTCGTCGGCGCGCGGCATGGCGTAGTCCATGAAGGAGCCGGAGGCGAGCTGGCCCTGCGCGTCATAGACCGTATGTTCCATGAGGCACTGGCCGATGCCCTGCACCACGCCGCCGATCACCTGACCGCGCACGATGAGGGGATTCACCACCGTGCCGAAATCGCCCACCATGAAATAGCGCACGATGTCCGTCACGCCGGTCTCGGGATCGATCTCGACCTCACAGACATGGCAGCCATTGGGGAAGGTGGCGGGCTTGGCGCTCGACTTGTGATCGACGTCAAGGCTCGTGGGCGCGCCCTCGGGCAAGGCCACGCCAGCGCGCAGCTTTTCGGCGATGTCCATCACCGTCAATGAGCGATCCGTGCCCGTGACCGAGAAAGCGCCCGCTTCGAAGACGATGTCCTGCATGCCCGCTTCCAGCAGATGGGAGGCGATGATGCGGCCCTTCTCAATAACGAGTTCGCTCGCCTCCACAATGGCCGTGCCGCTGCACATGAGCGACTTGGAGCCGCCCGTGCCAGACCCCATGCGCAGCTGATCGGAATCGGTCTGCATCAGGCGGATACGCTCGAAGGGAACGCCAAGCTGGGTCGAGAGCACCTGGGCGAAGGTCGTCCAGTGGCCCTGGCCGTGATCATGGGAGCCGGTGAACAGCGTCACCCCGCCATCATCATCAAACGTGATCTTGCCCAGCTCGCCCATGACAGGCGCGGTGACCTCGAGGAACTGGCCCACGCCCCGTCCACGCACCTTGCCGCGCTTCGCGCTCTCGGCCTTGCGGGCCTCATAACCCGCCCAGTCCGCGATTTCGAGGGCGCGGTCGAGGATGGCGGGGAAATTGCCGGAATCATAGGTGGACCCCGAGGGCGCCTTATAGGGGATCTGGTCGGGCTGGATATGGTTGCGGCGGCGCATCTCGACAGGGTCGATGCCCATTTCGCGGGCGGCGGTGTCGATCAGCCGCTCCATGTAATAATTGCCCTCGGGCCGCCCCGCACCGCGATAGGCGGTGATCGGCACGGTATTGGTGATGACGCAGCGCGTGTTCACCTCGATGAGCGGGGTGCGATAAGGCCCGTTCACATGTTTGACGATGTTGAACGAGGCGAACAGCGGGCCGATGGGGGTCATGTAGCCGCCCAGATCACCAAAGCCGTTGCAGCGCACGGCGAGGAAATGCCCATCCTTGTCCAGCGCCAACTCGCAGTCGAATTCCTGCGCGCGGCCATGATGGTCGGAGAGGAAGGAGGCGGAGCGGGTGTCGTTCCACTTCACCGGGCGGCAAAGCTCGCGGGCGCCATGGAGGGCGCACAGATATTCGGGGAACATGGAGCCCTTGAGGCCGAAGGAGCCGCCCACATTGATGGAGACGAAGCGGATCTTCTCCAACGGCAGCTTCATCATCTCGGCCACATTGGCCTGCGATCCATTCACGCCCTGCGTGGGCGCATGGAGCGTGAACTTGCCCTCGGTCGCGTCATATTCGGCGAGGCAGGCGCGCGGCTCCATGGCGTTGACGACGATGCGGCTGTCGAGCAAGCGCAGCTTCGTCACATGGGCCGCCGATTTGAAGGCCGCCGCCACCGCGTCGCTATCGCCAAAGTGATAGTCGAGCGCCACATTGCCAGGCACATCGTCGAGGATCTGCGGGGCGTCCGGCTTCACAGCGTCGCGCATCTCCACGATGACGGGCAGCGGGTCGATGTCCACCACCACGGCCTCGGCCGCATCCTGCGCCTCGACGGCGGTCTGCGCGATCACGCAGGCGATGGGGTCGCCGACATAGGCGACCTTGCCGGTCGCCAGCGCATAGCGTTTGGGCTTGATGAGGGGCGAGCCGTCGCGGTTGGTCAGGGCCACGCGGTGGGGATAGACCCCATAGCCCGCCGCCTCGAAATCCGCCGCCGTATAGATGGCCAGCACGCCCGGCATGGCCCGGGCTGCGCTAACATCAATGTTGCGGATCAGGCCATGGGCCTGACGGGAGGTCACCATGGCCAGGTAGACCTGCCCCGGCGCGTTCACATCATCCGTATAGGTCCCGCGTCCCTGCACGAGCCCGGGATCCTCGTTGCGCAGCACGGGCTGTCCCACGCCGAATTTGAGGGTAGCGAGGTGTTCGTCATCAGCAGGAAGGGTCATGGAAAAAATCCGGCGCAGAGATTAGGTCTGAATGCAGGATAAGGCATCCCACCGCCGGATCAAACCCCTCCGCCCTCAGGTTTCCGCCATGGCCGAAAGGCGAGCAAGGTCGAGCAGGCGCACCCCATCGGGCACGATCACAATGGCCTTTTCCCGCTCCAGCTTGGTCATCATGCGGCTGACGGTCTCCACCGTCAGGCCCAGAAAATCGCCGATGTCCTGCCGCCCCATGGGCAGTGGAACATGAACCGTCGAGCCGTCGATCCGCGACCAGCGTTTGCGCAGACCCAACAGGAAGGCGACGACCTTCTCCTCAGCCGTGCGACGGCCCAGAATCACCATCTGCTCCTGGGCGAGGCTGAGTTCGTGGCTTGCCATGTCGTGCAGGCGGCGCAGCAGATGGGGCTTGGCGTCCAGCAGGCTGGAGAAGGCGGAGCGGGAGAACTGGCAGGCGCCCGTGGCGCTGAGAGCGTCAGCGCAAAAGGCATTGCGCTCGCTCAGGGTGAGCCCCAGAAAATCCCCCGGCAAGGCGAAGCCGATGATCTGCCGCCGTCCGTCAGGCAGGAGCTTGAACACCCGCACAGAACCGGAGGTGATGTTGTAGACCGCATCCGACAACTCGCCCTGGACGAAAAGGGTCTGCCGCTTTTCAAAGGCGACATGGCGGGCCAGCTTGTCCAGCGCCTCCAACTCGTCAGCCTCGAGGGCCGAGCAGACGCTCAGCGCACGAACCTTACAATGAGAGCACTCCACAAGCGTGTTCCCATTGGGGCAAAGGGTGAGGGGAGCCTCTGGAGCAAGCAGATCTGTCATGGCGAGCTTTCAGGGATGCTGTTTCGATCTCGTCGCCGAGCCTAGCAGCATTCGAGCCTGTCAAACAACTTTGTTGATCTCCCTCAATGTGATGGAATGGCGGATGTGCGGGTCCTCCCAGCAGGCCGTGTGGACGCACTTCCGCACGGCGCCTGAAAGCGTTATGAAGCTCAACCGGCCTTCGCCGCCTTCGGATGCCCCCATGTCCGCTCAAAACGGGTTGAAGCCCGCGCTGAAATGCTCTTGCGACAGAATCGCCTTTCTCTCCTCCGGCACGCCAGAGGCAGAGAAGGCGCTCGCGCGGCTGCGCAAGGCCTATGGAGACGTCGCGCCCGAGGAAGCCGATGTGGTGGTGGCGCTGGGGGGCGATGGCCTCATGCTCCAGACCCTGCATCGTTTCATGGGCTCCCATAAGCCGATTTACGGCATGAACCGGGGGTCGGTCGGCTTTCTGATGAACGAGTATCACGAATCCGGCCTGCGAGAACGCATTGGCGCCGCCCGCGCCTCGATCATCCATCCCCTGCTCATGCGCGCAACAACTGTTGACGGCCGCATGGAAGTCGCACGCGCGATCAATGAAGTGTCCCTGCTGCGCCAGTCCTATCAGGCGGCGAAGATGCGCATCTCCATTGATGGCGTGGAGCGACTGGGAGAACTGGTGTCAGATGGGATATTGGTCGCCACCCCGGCGGGCTCGACGGCCTATAATCTCTCCGCCAATGGCCCGATCCTGCCCCTTGATGCGCCTTTGATGGCGCTGACGCCCATTTCCGCTTTCCGGCCGAGACGCTGGCGCGGAGCCCTGCTGCCGGACAAGGCGACAGTCACCATCGAGATTCTGGAAGCCGACAAACGTCCCGTGGCCGCCGTCGCTGACCATTTCGAGACCCGCAATGTGGCGCGCGTTGAAATCGCCATGGACCATGGCACGGGCCTGGTTCTGCTGCACGACCCTGGTCATTCCCTGGATGAACGGATTCTGCGGGAACAGTTCGGATATTGAGGGGTCGGCAGTCGGCAGTCGAAATTTTTGAGACGGACATCCGCCGTCAACAACAATCTTCCCGACTGCCTCAAACCTCCGCGTCCGCCCCCTGCTGGCCTGCATCAGCGAGGCGGCGCCACGACGTCACATCCTTGACCACATAACCATAGCTGGTGCGCTGGACGAGCTCCTTCTCCTCGAGGCGCAGAAGCTTGCGCCGCAGGGTCTCGCGCGGGATCACGAGGAATTCGGAGAGGGACAGGATGTTGACGGGCTTGACGAACATCATGGGCCCCTGAGTGGGATCAAAATTCAGGCGTCCGAGGCCAAAGAATATGACGATCTCGTCAAATTCGACGCCAAAGCGACCCTTCAGGCTGATCATGATCCTGAAGAATCGGGAGGCGAAACGGGCCGAGGCCATCATGTCGGTCTTGTCGTTCAAACCGCGAAGCTCCTGAGTCAGCGTAATCATGTGAATCATAGCGTAGCGAGGGCGAGCCTGAAAGCATAATCACCGGAATTCAAGCCCATAGCCATGCTGGCGCCCAACGAAAAACCCCGACGCTTGCGCGCCGGGGCCTGTATCAGATCATCCCTGAGGATGGATCAGAAGGAGCGCTCGACGCGCAGCTTCGTGGTCAGGTTGCTGTTGCTCAGACCGTTGTAACCAGCGGCCCTCCAGGTGCCAGCGGCAGTGGAGAGATCGCTAGCAAGGTTCTGAAGCTTGCTGTTGTTCTTGAGGTACTGAACTTCAAGACCGATATCGAAGCTCTTGACGGGAGAGTAGATCAGAGAACCGCGGGTCTCCCAGATCGTGCCCTTGCCCCAAGCGAGGGTTGCAGTCTGAACCTGGGTCGGAGGCGTCAGCTGAGCATAGCCACCGGTGAACACCGAACGCCAGTTGGGAGCCCAGTAGTGCAGCGCCTGAGCGCCGACGGCCCAGCCCTTGGTGTTGGCGAAACCAGCAGCAGCGGTGCCGAGGTACACGACGTTGTTGTCGTTGCGCAGGACGCCGCCGAGGGTACGACCACCGGAAGAACCGACGTTCGGGTTGCCGATGCCATTGGCCATAAGTGCGCCAACCATGCCGTCGGCATAGTTTGCGGTCAGGTTGATCACGTCACCCTTGGCGATCATGTCAAGGTTGAAGCTGGCCGTCGCGCCAATGGCGTATTCGTTCTTGGACTTCGCGGCGAGATCGGTGGTCCCGGTAACCGTCGTCGAAGCTGCGTAGGACAGCGGCCCGAAGGAAGCAGTCGTGCCAGTCGTCGCATTGGTGATGGAGTTCTTGCCGACAACGCCGTGAACAGCCGCCCAGCCCCAAGCCTGATCAAGGCGAACGTTGGCGACGAGCACATTGGCGGTGTCGACATTGGACACCGAGGTGGAGCCAGCGTCGCCGTTGAACATCGACTTGTCTTCAAGAGCGATGGTCGCCGAGAAGCCGCCGCCGAGGGTCGCGGTGTAGGCGATCTGACGCTGACCATTGGGGAAGCCGGCCCAGAGATTGGCGTTGTAGGTCCACGAAGGCATCATGGCGTAGTTGGAAGTCGCGATACCCGCTGTGAAGCCAGCCCACTGAACGAAAGCGCGTTCCATGGTGAGCGAACCGTTCGATGAGTCGACGACGTTGCCGAAGGAGCCGGTTTCGTAGTTAGCTGCGGCCTTGCGAAGGCCGGTTGCGCCCGTGCCACGCAGAGCGATGTAGGAGCGCGCAACGCCGTAGCCGGTGGGGGTGCGGGCGTCTAGGTCGATGCGACCGCGATATTCAGAACCGAAGGTGTCCTGGGTGGAAGCGAACTGGCCAACGCCGATGGTCGCTGCGCCGGCGGTGTTCGTCAGCTTCAGAACCTGCTTGGCAGGGGTATACTGCAGCTCATAGCGGGTATAGCCGCTGATCTTGGCGCAGGTGTCGGTGCCGGGGATGTAGAAGAAGCCGGCGCCGTAGGCGTCGCAAATCTTCACGTAGGTGGCGGGGGCTGCCTTCTTCGAGGGAAGATCAGCGGCCTGGGCGCCAGCGACGGCGACGATGCCAGCGGCGGAGCCGAGCAGAAGGCTCTTGAAGAGCGTCATGGATAACCTCCAGATTGAAAGACCTAAAGGAACGGGCTGCATTTGCTCACCCGATCCCCTCCCTGACCCCTGCCTACCGCTTTCACGTGCGACGGAAGCCCGAGCGCCAACGGCTTGATGCCGTGTGCATTCCCAGACATTAACGGTACCGTTAGGTCATGTTGGGCAGGTTCGCCCATATTGGGCTAACAAGGCCTTCTTCGAAACCAAGTTACTTAAAAGCCACATTCCAACGGACGGAAATCACGTTTTGCATAATTTTTAGGCAAAATGGCGCTCGAATAAGGCGGGAAAGATATCGAAATGGTTAAATACGGCCATGAAGCGTTCCACCAGGGGCGAGGGAGCGCCTGTGGATAGGCCTTATACAGGTCAGGAAACGGTGGCCAGAGCCAACAGCGACGCCTGATTCCCGCGCACCTCCAGCAGCGGAAGATGAGGGCTTTGCTCACCCTGGACCAGACGCTGGGTGACGTCGCGCGCATCCTGCCGGGCGGCCTCGGAGTCAAAACGGCGCAACAAGGCGCTCACGCGGGCCAGGGCCTCGCCCTCGAGCCCCGCGCAATCGTCAAGAACCAGACGGATGAGGCGGCGCGACAGGCGCGCCTCGTCCGACACAGCGTGGGCGCCCGCCACGTCCTGCGCAGCAAGGGCCGCCCGGAACACGGAGAGCAAGTCGGCGGGCATGCGGGCGCGGGTGTAAAGCGCTGCGAATCCGCCTCCCTGATGATAACGCACCTGGCCGCAGGCCCGCGCCAGCGGCTGGCCGGACAGTTCCGCCAGCGCCGCTTCGAAAAGGGCGCGGTCGCCGCAGAGCAAGGCCCGCAGCATCAGAGCGGGGGTGAGACGCCCCGTCACGCGCAGATGACGCACGATGTCCATGCAGCCATCCAGGGGATCGTCTTGCGCCGCCTCGACAGCGATGACCATGGCCGCCCGATCTGAGACTTCGCGCTGCAACCGCTCGGCCCGATCGGCGGACAGCCAGCCCGCCTCTGTGACAAAGGCGCTCAAGGCGCTCGCGGCGGCATGGACAATATCGGACCTGACGGATGCCGGCGCATTCGGGCGCGCGAGCAGAGCCTCGCGCAGCGCGCCATCGGCGCCAAAACGCTCCAGCATGAGTCGCTGGCTGAAGTCCGGGAGATCGGCGCCTTCATTCAGGGCGAGGGCGATCAAGGCCTCCAGCGGGGCTGCTTGCGCCAGCGCCGCACTTACCGCAGCGGACAGGCAGGCCCTGCTGGCGATGGCGCTTTGGATAGCGGCGTCCCCATGTGCGGCGCAATCAATGAGGTCTTCGTCCCTGAGCAGGGGGGAACGGCCCAGCACGGGGGCGGCGATGTCCGACTGGTCATAGGCGAGGGCGATAACGCAATGGCGGGGCGCATCCGTGGCGCTAGCGAAGGCCTCGGCGAGAGCTTGACGCACCAGAGGCGATGGATCCTCCAGCATGGCTGTGAGCGCTGCTTCGGCCTCCTCCCGCATCTCCTCGGGCATGGGCGAATACAGATAGCCGAGTGCGAGCGCGCGCACGCCTTCCGCCCGCTGAGCAGGGGCCACCAGTCTGGCCCAGGTGAGAAAGCGGCGCACAATCATCAGGGAACCCCACTCGACATCCCCCCGAAGGAGGACAACACGCACCCTCAGGGGCTAGACCTCCACCATCGGCTTTTATGGTAAATGTTGGCTTAATATTGCGCACCTGCCGCGCCATTACGAGCCGGGAGACGTTTAACCCGAAGGCGGGGACACGGAGTTTAACCCGCTAAATCATAAGCTTGGCTTTTGAGCTGATGGTCTAGGTATGGGTGGTGTCGTCCTCACCTGCGGAGAGGAAACGGCGGGGGCGCCCATCGATGTTTGCCGATAAAGCAGGCATCTTTGATCGGGTTGTCCGGCGGTGATGATTCGGGTCTGGTCGAGCGCCCTCGCCACTCAGGGAGATTTGACGGATGCGGTCCCTGCTCTTTGTTCCTGCCGATGATGCGCGCAAGCTTGCCCGCGCGCTGGCCAGCGGCGCAGATGCGCTGATCCTGGATCTGGAGGATGGCGTCGCCCCCGCCCGCAAGGAGCACGGTCGGGCGAGTCTGCGCGACTTCATTTTCAGCGCGCGCCAGCAAAAGCCCGGGCCGCGCCTGTTCGTGCGAGTCAACGGGCTGGAGACCGACCTCTGCGACGCCGACCTTAATGCCATCATCTTTGCGGGGCCTGACGGGATCGTGCTGCCGAAATGTCGTTCAGGAAAGGACGTTCAGCATCTGGGCGCCAAGCTTGCGGTGCGAGAGGCGGAGTGTGGGCTGCCCGATGGAGCCTGCGCCATCCTGCCCCTCGTGACGGAGACGGCCGCCTCCCTGTTCGGCCTCGCCTCCTATGCTGGATCAAGCCAGCGCCTGGTGGGCATGGCCTGGGGCGTTCAGGATCTGGCGGCGGACCTTGGCGCGCAGTCCACCCGCTCGGCCGACGGCGCCTTGACGGCTCCCTTTCAGCTCGCCCGCACCCTGACGCTGGTGGGCGCAAGGGCGGCGGGAGTCGCGCCAGTTGATACGGTCTTCGCCTCGATTGGCGACGAAGCGGGACTGCGCGCCGAATGCGAGGCCGCAAGACGCGACGGCTTTTCCGCCAAGATGGCGATCCACCCCGGGCAAATCGCAGTCATCAACGAGGTCTTCCAGGCTTCAGCCGACCGCTAGGGCGCCCTCAGCCGCCCGCCTCGTTATTGCCGGCGCCCGCCGGGCGCTTGATCGAGAAGACCTCGTCCAGCACTGCGTAATCCTGATAGCCGCAACGGGCGATGGGCTTCATGCGGGTGATCTGGACAATCCCATTCTCGATGCAGTCGTCGTCGATATGGATGCCGATCACCTGACCCATGACCAGAAACCGTGACGTCAACTCGCCGTTCATGTCATTGAGCTGGATGATCTGCGTCACCTTGCATTCAAGCTGGGCGGGGCTCTCCTTCACCCGCGGGGCGCGCACCAGTTGCGAGGGGGCCATGGTGAGGCCGGTATGCGCGAATTCGCTATGGCCGCGCTCGAGGGGGGCGGAGCTTTCACTCATCTGCCAGCGCAGGTCGAAAGTCGCCATATTCCAGACGAATTCTCCGCTGTCGCGAGCGAAGCTCATGGAGTCTTTTTCGCCCTCGCTGCAAAAGCCCACCAACGGCGGCGCGCCCGAAAAGGCGTTGAAGAAACTATAGGGCGCCAGATTGACCCGTCCGTCCCGATCCATGCTGGAGATCCAGCCGACCGGACGGGGCGCGATAAGCGCCTTGAACGGATCGTGCGGCAGAACGGTCTTGTCTCTGGATTTCGGCTCGAAGAACATGGATCCCCTCCCGTTGGTCAGCCAGGATAGCGGCTTGTGATAGATGACAGCGCAGGCCGCACACGATCTTCCGGGGCGGATGAGCTGGAGCCGATATGAACAAAACCGGCGATTTTCTCGTGGTATGCAAGGCCAAGACCGTCCAGAACCCGCCGATCATAGGCGTACCACTGGGTGAGCCAGACGCTTGCATAGCCCATGGCCTTGGAGGCCACGACCAGATTCATGCACACGGCGCCAGCCGAGAGCACCTGCTCCCATTCAGGAATTTTCTCATGGGGCGCGGCGCAGGACACCACTGCAACCACCAACGGCGCGTGCGAAAGCCGCTTGCGCTCAAGCTCCACCCGCTCCGCCTCCGCTTGCGGATGTTCCGCCAGAAAAGCCTCGGCGATGAGCCGCCCGGCGGCGACGCGCCCCTCGCCCTCGAAAATGATGAAGCGCCATGGGGCGAGCTTGCCATGGTCGGGCACGCGCGCGGCTACGGTCAGCAACTCATCAAGTTCCCCCGCCGATGGCCCGGGGCCGGACATGGCCATCGGGGGGACCGAACGACGGGTGTGGAGAAGCTCGATCATGTCATCCTGACGCAAGGCGCATCACCTTCAATCCGGGGGTTCCAAGGTTGACGACAACCTTTACACTGGTTTGCGGTAAAAATGGCAGAGGGAGCAGCCGTTAACATGTGGGAGCCGAAGGTCAACCATTGCGCGCGCGTCGGGCGGGCTGTACAGCCTTCTCCATGCTGGAATTGCGCATGAAACGCCATCCTTGGCCATTGGCCGCCTGGGCCGCCCTGTTCCCGGCGCTGGCGCTCATTTGCCTGTTCTCGGGTCATGTCCAGGCCCAGGGCGCCCTCTCCTGTCCCGCCCCGGCCGGCCGCCCTTCCACTGTGGAACCAGGCAACACTCTTCTGACGCTTTGCGCGGGTTTCGGCACGGCGCGCAATCCCGTTGGTTCCGGGCTGCAATGGCGCGTCTATCAGGAACGCGCCCAGCCGGGCGGCTCTCATACCCTCATCGCCGAATCCAGTGACGCGCTTGCGGCGATCACCGTCCCGGACGGCGATTATGTGGTGCATGTCTCCTATGGGCTGGCCAGCGCCATGAAACGCGTCGCCGCCGAAGGCAAGCCTCGGATCGAACGCCTGCAACTGAGCGCCGGCGTGCTGCGGGTGAAGAGCCTGCTTGGCGACGCCGCCCTGCCACCCGCACGCGTCTCGCTGACCATTTATGTGCCCGACCGCAGCGGCGCAGAAGCGCGGCTGATCGTCTCCAATGCACGCCCGGGTGACGTGCTGCGCCTGCCGGAGGGCAATTACCGCGTCGTCTCGACCTATCTCGACAAGGAAAGCGCTGGCTCGACCGGCGCGCCGGGCGCGGCGCCCAACGCCACCAACTCGGTCGTGAGCGCGGAACTGCGGGTGGAGACCGGTCGCCTGACTGAGGCCAACCTGCGACATCACGCGGCAACCCTCACCCTCAAGCTGGTCAATTCGGCGGGTAGCGAGGCCTTGGCCAATACGAGTTTTTCGGTGCTGACGCCCGGCGGCGACGTCATCCGCGAATTGATCGGCGCCTTTCCCTCCCTCATTCTGGCGGAAGGCGAATATGTCGTGATCGCCCGCCGGGACGGGAAGACCTACCAGAGAATCTTCACAGTCCAGTCGGCCCTTGATCAGGACGTGGAAGTGATCGCCAAATAGCGCCAGCCAGACAGGGAACGCCCATGCAGACCTTCTTCGTCGAAATCAAATGCGCGCTGGGCCGCACCTATGAGGTGGCCAGCGCTCTGGCCGAGGCCGAAATCGCCTCGGAAATCTATTCCATCGCCGGAAACTACGACATTCTCGCCAAGTTCTATGTGGCGAAGGACGCCGACATCGGCCATTTCGTGGGCGAGAAGGTGCAGCCGATACCCGGCATCGTGGATACGCGCACGATCATCACTTTCAAGGCTTTTTAATCCGAATTGATCGAGCGCAAGGCGGCGCAGAAGGCGCCACGCACATGATGGCTGAACCCCTAGGGATTTCAGCTACATGGCATCAAGCACCACCCTTCCAATTCTCCCGCTCCTCTTGTGTCTGGCCGCAGCGCCTGCTGTCGCGGCGGATGTCAATTCGGGCCAGCGCATCGCCGCCCGATGGTGCGCGGCCTGCCATATGATCTCCCCCGGACAAAGCCAGAGCAGCCCCGACGCGCCCACATTCGCGGCGGTGGCTGGCAAATACGATTCGAAGGACTTGCGCCTGTTCCTGACCACGCCCTATCCGCGCATGCCCAACATGGCGCTCTCCCAGCCGGAAATCGCCGACCTCGTGGCCTATATCCGCACCCTCGGCCCAAAGCGCGACGAGCCCGAGCCAATGGAGAAGGACGAGAAGCCGCCGGAGGCGCGGCGGGGCTGAGGCTCACCCAGCCTTGCGGCGCGTGCGGGGCTTTGGCGCCGCCAGCGCCGTTTCCAGCGCGCGGCGGATATAACGCTGATAGGGAATGCCCTCGCTCAAAGCCCGCGCCCGCACCTCGTCGAGCAAGGACTTGGGCAGGCGCATGTTGACCCGCTCGCCCTTGGGCTGAAGCTCGAAGCGCATGGGTTTGAATTTGGTGAAGTCGAGATTCGACAGATCCTGTTCGAGAAAGGCCTCGGCCTCCTCGTCGGTCGTCATCACGGGAACCTCAGTGGGACCTTTGGCGACCATATCGCGCAGCCTCCGTCATATGCATGTATCTTGCCGAGATCGGGCGCAGGAGCACCGCGCCATCCCGCTCCCTCAAGGTGAAGGCGACGAAAACGGCCCGCCCCTCGGGCGTGCGCCCGGCGGCGACATACCGCCGTTCCGCGCCCGAATGGGCCTCATCGGGGGCGAAAATCGGGGAGCCGCGCAACGCAGCCTCGATCTCACCCACGCTCACCCCATGCTTGCCGCATTTTGCGCGGTTTCCCGCGTCCCAATCAAACCCGTCGAAGCGCATCATATTGCCCATTTGTATGTACAAATGTCAACGCAAATCCACCACCCGGGCGGATAAGCGAAAAAGCGCCGCCCTTTCGGACGGCGCTTGCATCATGGAACAACTTCTTGCCCTGTAAAGGCTCAGCTCAAGCGATCACTCGCCGCGCTTCACATCGGGCGCTATGGCCTCGGTCGAGAGGAGCGCCAGAGCCTCGTCCAACGTCATGGGCGTCTGGTTCTGGGAGCCGAGGCGGCGCATGGAGATGGTGCGTTCCGCCGCCTCCTTCTTGCCGAGAACCACCAACACGGGGACCTTGGCGAGCGAATGTTCGCGCACCTTGTAGGTGATCTTCTCGTTGCGCAGATCAGCCTCGACCCGCAGGCCGAGCTTGCGGGCGGCGGCCACCACTTCCATGGCGTAGTCATCGGCGTCCTGCGTGATCGTCGCGACGACGATTTGCAGCGGCGAGAGCCACAGGGGCAGATGGCCCGCGTAATGCTCGATCAGGATGCCGGTGAAACGCTCCAGCGAGCCGAACATGGCGCGGTGGACCATGACCGGCGTCGTCTTCTCGCTGTCGGCGGAGATGTAGAAGGCGCCGAAACGGCCCGGCAGGTTGAAGTCCACCTGCGTGGTGCCGCACTGCCACTCACGCCCGATGGCGTCGCGCAGGGTATATTCGAGCTTGGGACCATAGAAGGCGCCCTCGCCGGGGTTGATGCCGGTCTTCATGCCGCGCTCGGTCAGCACATCGAGCACGCGGCCCAGCGCAGCCTCCGCCTTGTCCCAGGCGTCATCGGAACCCACGCGCTTTTCGGGGCGGGTGGAGAGCTTCACCACCACATCCTCGAAGCCGAAATCCCTGTAGATGGAC
>Ga0209829_10001221_pt1 | contig 21404 bp, 15 predicted proteins | sample C_140205_EF_Meta_FD_187311 | JGI IMG/M metagenome (GOLD analysis project Ga0209829, IMG submission 187311) | Freshwater microbial communities from Lake Croche, Canada to study carbon cycling - C_140205_EF_MetaG (SPAdes) (version 2) | ecosystem: Environmental > Aquatic > Freshwater > Lake...
GAAGTAAAATAATGAATAATCAAGTATCTGCCGAACCGTTAAATTACCTCAATCATAAGACCGGACTATGGTCGTGGTTGACGGCAACCGATCATAAGCGTATCGGACTGCTGTATCTTTATGCTATAACCACATTTTTCTTGACCGCTGCTGTTCTAGGGTTGCTGATGAAGATTGAGAAATCAACCATCGGTCCAACTATTATGACGGCTCAAACCTATAATGCGATGTTCACATTGCATGGTATTATTATGATCTTTATCGTCGTAATTCCTGGTCTTGCTGCTGTCTTTGGAAATATCTGTCTTCCGATCATGATTGGTGCAAAGGATGTGGCCTTCCCGAAACTAAACTTGTTCTCATTTTATGTTTACATTACAGGAGCATGTCTAGGATTATATAGCCAATTTGCGAACGGGCACTCCCCTGATGCAGGATGGACCTTCTATGTCCCCTATAGTGCGGAGGTCAACTCCAACATTATTCTGGCCTTAATGGCCGCCTTTACCCTTGGATTTGCCTCTATTCTTACAGGTTTAAACTTCATTGTGACGATTCATCGTATGCGTGCTCCAGGGATGACTTGGTTTAGAATGCCACTTTTCCCTTGGTCGCTATATGCCACCGCATGGATTCAACTTTTGGCTACTCCAGTTGTTGGGATTACTCTATTAATGGTTGTCGCTGAACGGACCTTACATGTGGGTTTCTTCGATCCAAAGCTTGGTGGTGATCCTGTATTGTACCAGCATCTATTCTGGATCTATTCGCATCCGGCCGTTTATGTCATGATCTTACCTGCAATGGGTGTGGTAACTGAGATCTTCCCTACATTTAGTCAGAAACCTGTCTTTGGATATCTTCCAATTGTATTCTCAAGTTTGGCGATTGCCTTGGTGGGTTACTTTGTTTGGGGTCATCATATGTTTACCTCAGGAATGAGCTACGAATCACGCTGGTTCTTCTCGTTTATAACCTTCTTAGTGGCTATTCCTAGTGCAATAAAAGTCTTTAACTGGCTCTCGACTATGTATGGTGGATCTGTTGATCTTCAACCTCCCCTTTTATATGCGATATCTTTTATCTTTCTGTTTACGATTGGTGGATTCACCGGACTTACCCTTGGCGCAGTAGCTACTGACATTCATGTACATAATACCGATTTTGTGGTTGCTCACTTCCACTACATTATCTTTGGGGGAATGGGATTCGGTTTCTTTGCTGCGATGCATTACTGGTATCCTAAAATTTATGGCACGATGTATCATATTAAATGGGCTAAGATAGCCTGGGGATTCCTGTTTACAGGTTTTAACGTTCTTTATTTCCCGATGTTTATCATGGGTATTCAAGGTATGCCTCGTCGTTATTACGATTATGATCCTAAATTTCAATTAGGTCAAACAATCTCCTCCGTTGGAGCTGTTATCATGTTTATTGGCATAATTGCGATGATATCTAATCTTGTTTATCATGTGCGCAGAGGTGCTAAAGCCTCTGCTAATCCATGGCATGGTGTTACTCTAGAGTGGCAAGTTCCATCGCCTCCACCTCATGAAAACTTTGATGAAATTCCGGTGATTACTCGTGAGCCTTATGTCTTCGATAACCCTTATACTAAAGAAAAATAATAAATTTATGTCAACAACCGAACATTCTGAGCATTCTGAACATAGTGAATATATAGATGTCGAAACCGGTAAGATGGGGATGTGGTTATTCCTATTTACGGAGTTATTTTTATTTGGCGGACTATTTATCGTTTATGCAGTTATGCGTGCAAGATATGGTGAGGCTTTTCACCATGCAGCTTTAGAACTTAATGCATTTATTGGTGCAACAAATACGGTCGTGTTACTAGTAAGTAGTATGACCGTGGCGATGTCGTTAACAGCCATTCAAAAGAGTCAAAAGAACTTAGCGATCGGTTTAATCTTTGTAACCTTGCTCTTAGCTATTGTCTTTATGATCAATAAATATTTTGAATACGGTCATAAATTTGAATTGCACCTTTATCCTGGATCTGATGTGATGCGCAATTTGCCTCATGGTGAGATTATGTTTTTTGGACTCTATTTCTTAATGACTGGACTCCATTTATTTCACGTTGTGGTTGGAGGGATTTTACTTACGATTGTGATGCTTCGCGTAAAATCAGGAAAGATCAATAAAGAGCATTTCCTATTACACGAAAATGGAGCACTATATTGGCATTTGGTCGATTTGATTTGGATCTTCCTCTTTCCTCTGTTGTATTTAATAACCTAGCATCTAGCATCTAAAGGCTGAAGATATAACGCTATACTTATAGAATTAAAGCATTAATAAAATGGAAGATCATCACGATAATCACGTTACGAGTTACGCGCAAAACTTTAAAGTTTTGTTTGTTTTGCTTTTGCTAACAATCTCTACGATTTTTGTAGTTAAATTAGATCTTGGACCGTTAACGGTTGCAATGGCTTTATTCCTAGCTTCTGTAAAAACTACAATCGTACTAACTTATTTTATGCACCTTAAAGGTGAAAAACTTATTTTGCGTTTGATGGTCGGTGGCGTATTTTTATTATTTGCTATCATTGTCATCATCACATTCATTGATTATTACTTCAGAATAATTTAAAAAACTATGACAACAATGTTCTCTGGAGCATCCAATTTAGCAGCAGGTGTCGATCGCGCATTTATATTTATTTTCGCGATATCTTTCATTTTTACGATAGGTATTACTGTGGCAATGATCTATATTGTTATTCATTTTTCGAGAAAAAAGAATAAGAATCCACAGCAATTTAGTGGAAACGTACCATTAGAGATTATATGGACTGTTGTTCCATTGATCTTGGTATTGTTTATGTTTTACTATGGCTGGGTGGCCTTCGCTCCTATGCGTAAGGTCCCTCAGAATTCCATGCAGGTGAAAGTTATTGGACGGATGTGGTCGTGGAGTTTTGATTACGGAAATGGGAAAATTTCACCCGATTTAGTAGTTCCATTGGATCGAAATGTAAAGCTTAATCTTTTCTCTGAAGATGTAAATCATGGCTTGTTTATTCCAGCTTTTAGAGTTAAAGAAGATGTGATCCCTGGTTATAATAACTATTTATGGTTTCAACCTATAGCGAAAGGAAAATACGATATCTATTGTACTGAATATTGTGGTTTGGCTCACTCCGCGATGGTTGCTAAAGCTATCGTAGTGGATAGTCTTGAATTTAAGACTTGGTTAGCAGATCTTAAGGTAGTCAGCAATGACCATCCTGGTATGGCTGTCTTAAAAGCGAATGCCTGTATAACCTGTCACTCAATTGACGGAACCAAAGTTATTGGTCCTTCATTTAAAGGGTTGTTTGGTGCTAAGCGCAATGTATTAACGGACCAAGGTGAAAAAGAGGTAGTGGCAGACGCTGATTACATCAAACGTTCAATCCTTGATCCAAATGGCGAAATTGTAAAGGGCTATAATAAAGGGTTAATGCAATCGTATAAAGATGTTCTTAATGCTGAAGATATTGATAAAATCGTAGATTATTTCAAAAAAGCTAGTGAGCAAAAATAACAGGTTTCCTACTCTTGATGTGCTAATCCGGTTGACCAGACTGCGACTTTCGCTGATGGTCACCATCTCTGCTACCACAGGCTATTTTCTGACGGGTAGCGCTCCGAGTTGGGCGGTAGCATATCTTTTTGGTGGGGTCTTCTTTTTAGCAGCCGGAACAACAGTGCTTAATCAAGTTCAGGAAAGTCGACGCGATGGCCTAATGCCACGCACCAACAATCGCCCGATCCCTTCCGGTGAAATTTCAAGTACCTCGGCTTTGATTATCTCTTTAATCTTACTGGTCTTAGGTACCGGATTGCTCGGCTTGAATGGCTGGCTTCCGATGGCTTTGGGGTTGTCAAATATTGTGTTCTATAATCTGATCTATACTCCACTCAAAACGCGCAGCTGGCTTGCTATAATTCCTGGTGCCGTGGTTGGCGCTGTTCCTCCATTAATCGGCTGGACCTCAGCTGGATTTTATATTTTTCATCCGCATGCGATGTTTGTTGCCATCTTTGTATTTCTATGGCAAATACCACATTTCTGGCTATTGATGATTAAATATGGCAAGGAGTATGAGATGGCTGGGTTCTCTTCAATCTCAAAAACGCTAAACGAACGACAAATAAAACAAGTAGTATTCTATTGGGGATTAATAACTTCCGTGTTTTTAATGCTTTTCCCGTTCTTCGATTTTAACTTTAAACCACTGTTGTTGGTGTTTTTGGTGGGGATAAACTTTGGTTTCATCCTTCTCTTTCATCGATTCCTTTTCGGTGAGAAGAATGCTAAAACAATTCATAAAGCATTTATCCTTATTAACTCGTATGCCTTAATGGTTTTCTTGTTGTTGGTTTTTAATGCGCTGATCTCTTAGCTTGTTTCCAATTGAATTGGCTTATTCACTATTCTTATTTCTCAGAATTGTCTTTTGGCGTTAGCTGCTGAACGATTTTAAATTCGGATAAGAATTCACCTGCAATTACGCGCAGAACCGTATAGGCTGGGATAGCTAGAATCATACCTGGTATTCCTGCAATTCCTCCTGCCATTAAGATCACAAAGAAGATCTCTAAGGCATGGGCTTTGACGCTGTGGGCATAGATAATAGTTTGAAATACCATACTGTCAATAAACTGCACCACCATCACCACTGCCACAACCCAGCACATCAAAGGGAAAGTTACCTCCGGAAAGCTGGAGTTTAGATTGTTTGCCACGACAACAACTATTCCAAATATGGCTGCAATCCAAGGACCAATATACGGGATCACATTCAGTATTCCAGCAAATACGCCAATCACAACTGCATGCCCAAATCCTATGCCTGCAAGGGTGAATCCAGTTATTGATAGGACCATTACACCCAAGATTTGAAGCAGAATGCCTACTAAATAGCGTTTTAATAGTTCTCCTATCTTATCCATCACTTTTGAAATCCGCGACTCTGTATTGACAGGAGCAAATACAAGTACCCAATTGCGAAACAATTTCTCCTCTTTTAAGAAGAAATATAATATGAAGGAGACCGAAAAGATCATTAAAAATAGATTCCCTAGCACACTGGCAAACGAGCTAAAGACTTTGCTCGCTTCATCAATATTTAAAAATCCTTTCGCTTGTGTCTCGAGATAGTTTTCCAAGAAATCATTGGAAGGGATGTTTCCTGCAATTTTCGGGAAGTTCACCTTGAATTCACCGGAAGCAGTGTGCAAGTAATTGACGACCTCTTGTATATTAATGTTAGATAATTGATCAACCTCAGATAACATCATGGGGATTAAGAGTACGAAAAATCCAATTAGACCTAACCATAAGGTTGTAAGGGTTAAGATTGCGGCTCCCGAATCACCTAACTGATACCTACGAATCTTAATTTTTTGAAACCAACGCACAAGCGGTCTTCCAATTAAAGACAATACAGCGGCGATTAGGATATAAGTGAGGATATAGCTAAAATAATAGACCAAAAGTCCAAATAACACGATGGCAAGCGCAATAATGATATTTTTAACGCGTTGGTTCATAGGTGGAGATGTTTAATTCTATCAAACATACACTTTTTTATCCAAAAATTTAACTGCTATCCTTGATCTTGTTAATTTTGTGGGTATGACAACAGCAACCACAATACAGTTAATTGCCCAGAAACTTGGGATAAGCAATAAGCAGATCTCTAACACGATCTTGTTACTTGATGAGGGTGGCACTGTCCCTTTTATCTCGCGCTACCGGAAAGAGATGACCGGAAGTTTAGATGAAGTGGCTATTGGTGACATCAAATATGCAAAAGAGCGTTTCGAAGAGATCGAGAAGCGTAAGACCGCCATATTAAAAAGTATTGAAGAACAAGATCTCCTCTCGCCTGAGTTGAAATCGAAACTTCAAAACTGCTATGATCTGAATGAACTAGAAGATATTTATCTCCCCTATAAACCGAAGCGACGCACTCGAGCCACGATCGCTCGTGAAAATGGGTTGGAGCCTTTGGCAAAATTGATCTATAAGCAATTCGAAGCGGACCTTGAGCATAACGCATTTCAATTTCTAACGGATGTTGTTGTCGATGTGGATTCTGCGCTCGCTGGTGCTCGGGATATCATAGCGGAATGGATCAATGAAGATCCCAATGCTCGGACAATGATCCGCAATTTATTTGATCGGGAGGCTGTTATATCCTCCAAAGTTGTGAAAGGGAAAGAGGAGGATGGGATTAAATTCAGTAATTATTTCAGCTCGTCAGAGGGGTTGAAGCGTTGTCCGTCGCATCGCTTGTTGGCAATGCGAAGAGGTGAAAAGGAGGGCTTTCTGAAACTTTCTATTGAAGCTGATGAGGTTAAAGCTGTTGGATTATTGGAACGATATTTTGTGAAAAGCAGGAATGCCTGTTCTGCGCAAATGGAATTGGCTATTCAGGATTGTTATAAGCGGTTGCTTTCATCATCTATTGAAACCGAATTTTTTGCTTCGTCAAAAGAAAAGGCAGACCTAGAAGCTATACGTGTTTTTGCAGAAAATTTACGTCAGCTCCTGCTAGCTGCGCCGCTTGGACAAAAGCGAGTTTTGGCTCTCGATCCTGGCTATAAGAGTGGATGTAAGCTTGTTTGTCTTGATGCTGAAGGAAATCTTTTACATAATGAAACCATCTATCCTCATCAGCCGCAAAGTGATGTAAGTCAGTCGATTCGAAAAGTCTCGGCTTTGGTAAGTACCTATAAAATTGATGCAATTGCCATTGGTGACGGAACGGCTAGTCGCGAAACGGAAGCCTTTATTAAAAAGATCACCTTTGATCGTCCCATTCAGGTATTTGTGGTTAGCGAGGATGGCGCATCAATCTATTCGGCCTCAAAAATTGCACGTGATGAATTTCCTCAATACGATGTAACCGTGCGGGGCTCCGTCTCTATTGGTCGCCGATTAATGGATCCATTGGCTGAGCTGGTAAAGATTGAAGCCAAGTCAATTGGTGTCGGTCAATATCAGCACGATGTTGATCAAAAGATGCTTCAGAAAGGGTTAGATTCTGTTGTCGAGTCAGCGGTAAACCTTGTTGGCGTAAACGTGAATACGGCAAGTAGCCATTTACTCAACTTTGTCTCCGGTTTAGGTCCATTATTAGCTCAGAATATTGTGGAATTTAGAAAAGAGAATGGCCCATTTGCCAATCGGGCCACCTTGAAAAAGGTTCCGCGAATGGGAGCGAAATCTTATGAGCAATGTGCTGGATTTTTGCGAATTACGGGAGGCGAACATCCGCTCGATAATTCAGCAGTCCATCCCGAACGCTACCCTTTATTAAATAAAATTGCGGCCGATCGGAAATGCAAAGTCGCTGATTTGATTGGTCGTGAAGACCTGCGCAAAGAGCTGGAATTAGATCGGTATATCAGCGAAGAAGTGGGCTTGCCAACGTTGAACGATATTTTGACTGAACTTGCTAAACCCGGGCTTGATCCGCGGACAGGAATTAAAGTGTTCGAGTTTGCCGATGGGATCTTCTCGATGTCTGATTTGCATGTGGGGATGATCTTGCCGGGTATTGTCACAAATATTACCCGATTTGGCGCTTTTATCGATGTGGGCGTTAAACAAGATGGACTTGTTCATATTAGTGAGTTAGCAAATAAATATATTAGCGATCCAGCTGAGGTGGTCAAACTTCACCAACATGTAAAGGTGAAAGTTTTGGAGGTCGATGTTCCTCGGAAAAGAATTGCATTCTCGATGAAGCAGGCTGAATCATAATTGAAGGGTTTAGCTTCTAGGTTTAGCTCGTAATGTTCAATCAATTAGAATGGCAGGAACCAGGTGCTCTTGCAATCCTAATTGACTCAGCTTGAATCATAAAATCTGCGGGATTCCTTTAGTTGGCCGCTTTTTTGTCGAGAAGGAGTATGTCGTTAATTACAATCTCCGTGACAAGATGTGTTTCGCCATTTTTGTCTTCATACGAATGGTTTGTTAATTTGCCTTCAATGGCAACTTCAGACCCTTTTTTGAGATATTTTTCGGAAAACTCAGCTTGTCGTCCCCAGGCAACCAACTTGTGCCATGTCGTCTCCGATTTTTTGTTCCCTTCTTGATCCTTGAAATTTTCATTGGTGGCAAGGGAGAAATTTGCGACCGATTTTTCACTGTCCAATTTTTTGAATTTAGGATTCTCACCTAAATGGCCAATTAGCCTTACACTGTTTCTTAAAGCATTCATCTTAGAAGTTTTAATGTTGAACAATTATAGATATCAAGTAAATCTAATGGAAGCGAGCAGTCTTATTCGGATGTCAACCGATTATATTCGAATATATTAAACACCACTCGATTGTAATCGTTTGCATACGGATAGGTGTTTGATTTTCAGTTTCTTGCTATCTGGAAGTTGAGTGTTTTCAGACAAAAAAAAGACCTGCTCGATGTGAGTAGGTCTTTATCTTTAAAAAAAGAATTTCTTAGATCGGTTGATCTGTTTCTTCGATTGGTGTTGCAATATCTTTATCGACTAAAATACGTCCACAATATTCGCAAACAATAATTTTCTTTCTCGAGGCAATGTCCATTTGACGTTGTGGCGGAATCTTGTTGAAACAACCTCCACACGCATCACGCTGAACCGTTACAACAGATAGTCCGTTACGTGCATTTTTCCGAATACGGTTAAAAGCCATAACTAAACGCTCTTCAATCATCCCTTCGATCTTGATCACTTTGTTCTTTAATTTCTCTTCTTCAACCGCAGTTTCAGCAGTAATCTCTTCAAGTTCCTTTTGTTTTCTGATCAAATCTTCTTCTCTTTCGGAAAATAGTTTCTCAGAACTTTCAGCTAGTTCAGACTTACTTTTGATGTCGATCGTGAATTCACGAATCTTCTTCTCAGCAAGTTCGATTTCTAGTGTTTGGAACTCAATTTCTTTTGAGAGCGAGTCGAATTCGCGGTTGTTACGCACGTTATCTTGTTGCTCTTTGTATTTGTCAATTTTGCTTTTAGAATCTTTTATCTCAGTCTTCTTAACACCGATGGTTAAATTAAGACTTTTTAGCTCTTCGGTAAGATTTGCAATACGTGTCTTTAACCCAACGATCTCATCTTCTAAATCTTGAACCTCCAATGGAAGTTCTCCACGCAAGGTGTTAATCTTGTCGATTTCTGATGCTACGGTTTGAAGTTCATAGAGCATTTTAAGTTTCTCCTGAATAGAAACCTCTTTTCCTTCTGTTGATTTAATCGTATTTACTGACATAATCTGAAATTTACAATTTTGTTATTGCTCACAAAGGTACAATACAGGGTTTGTGTTTACTTCCGATAAACGGAGTGCAAAGTTAGGAAATTTTTTTATAAGAATCTCATAAAAAAGCTCCTTGGTAAATTGTTCACTTTCATAGTGCCCAATATCTGCCAAGATGATTTTTTCTTCGGCATCAAAAAACTCGTGATACTTGAGATCTGCGGTGATAAATACGTCGGCTCCAGCAGAAATGGCATCCTGGATTAAAAAGCTTCCAGAGCCTCCGCAGACTGCGACTTTTTTGATTTGCTTTCCGGTTAAGGCGCTATGTCTGATAGTCTTGCATCCAAATATTTGCGCAAGCCGAGCTAAAAAGTCAAGTTCATTCTCAGCTCCTGGAAGCCATCCGATCATTCCAGAGCCAACGTCTGATAAATTATTTTCGAGTAAGACTAAATCATAGGCTACCTCTTCATATGGATGTGCCAAAACCAATGCATTTACAACTTTATCTTTTAAATAGCGTGGAAGAATAGTCTCAAAACGAATCTCTTTCTCCGAGTGAAACGCCCCAATTTCACCGACGTATGGGTTTGCCTCTTCTCCTGCCCTAAAGGTCCCTAGTCCATCTACACTAAAGCTTGCTTTGTCGTATTTGCCAATGGCACCAGCCCCAGCCGAGAAAAGTGCATCCCGAACAATTTCCAAATGATCAGCAGGGATGAATGTGGAAAGCTTTAATAACTGCTCCTTGGTAGGAGCTAAGATCGCGAGATTGGTTAATCCAATTTTCTCCGAGATTTTGGTATTGACTCCCCCTTTTATGCTATCCAAATTTGTATGTGAGGCAAAGATGGCAATGTCGTTTTTTATCGCTTTAATGATGCAGCGCTCAACATATGTTTTGCCGGTAAGCTTTTTTACCCCTTTGAAGATAATGGGGTGGTGTGCAATAATTAATTCGCAGCCAGCCTCAATGGCTTCGTCGATCACCTCTTCGGTGATATCAAGAGTCAATAGCGCACTCGAAACAAGTCCGTTTGGGTCGCCAACTAGTAGGCCAGTATTGTCATAGGTCTCCTGGTAAACTGGTGGTGCAATTGCTTCGAGGTACGAGACGATCTCTCTGATGTGCATTGTAGAATTGGATTAAACTAATTTATTTTAGCTGTATAAAATGGCTAAAGCGACTCTTTGATTTCGAGTAGGAATGTTTTTATCTGTTGTAATTTCTGAACGATCTCAAAGGTTGAATCGGTCTCTGATTTGTTCTCTTTGATTTTAGTTCTTGCCCCTTTCAAGGTCATTCCGCGCTCTTTGACTAGGTGATGAATCAACGACAAGTGGTTGATGTCCTCTTGAGTATAGAATCGATCCCCTTTTTTATTCTTAAAAGGTTTAATGGTGTCGAACTCTTTCTCCCAAAAACGCAATGTTGAAGGAGCAAGTCCAAACTTGGTAGAAACCTCCCCGATGGAGTAGTAATGTTTTTCTGATTTTGGTTCTTTAAATGCCACGGTGTATAGTTTTTAGTCGAAACTTTGACCCATATTGGTTGAAATTGCAATCATCTTTTCATATTCAAGCGGCGTGAGATCTTGGAAGTAATAATTCTGTGGATTTACTTTTTGTCCATTTTTACTCACTTCGTAATGCAAATGCGGTGCTGTAGAAGCTCCAGTACTTCCTACAAATCCAATCACATCACCTCGTTTTATCTGCTGTCCCACTTGTACATTAATACGGCTAAGATGTGCATAATAGCTCTCATAGCCAAACCCATGGTCAACAACAATGGTGTTGCCATAGCCAGTCTCTCGATCGGTCGATTTTATTGTGCCAATGCCAGTGGCTAAAACTTTTGTCCCTGTCGCCGCGGTGAAATCCATTCCATAATGAAACCGTAAAATCTTATAAATCGGATGGACACGCATTCCCCATCCTGAGGCTGTTTGCTTCAAATCTTTATTGGCTACTGGCATAATGGATGGCATTGAAGCAATCATTTTTTCTTTGCTAAGAGCCATTTTTGCCACTTCATCGTATGACTTCGCTTGAACGAAGACCTGTTTTGAAAGAATATCTAACCTTTGAGTTGTATTGATAATTAATCCAGAATTATCCATCTCCTCGAGTTTTGAATATCTGTTTGTCCTCCCAAAGCCGGCCATTCTAACCGTTGCCGGGATAGGCTCAGCTTCAAAAATTACTCGATAGATATTGTCGTCACGCTGCTGTATCTCCTCTAGAACTTTTGAGACTTTCTCGAAATCTTTGTTCATTAAGGTGTATTGTGAAAGCAATTCTTCGTTTTGGCGCTTTAGTCTTTTTGTCTGCGGGGAATCAAAAAACTGAAGAAAAATAAAAAAGAAAAATATCCCAGAAACAAGGCTAGTAGATAGATATCCAAGCACAAAACGTAACAAAGTCTTGATGTTACGTTCGATTTTATCAAAGCTTAAAGTGTCGGGATTAAATCTATAATTGGTTTTACCCATTATCTTTGCTCTTTATTTTAATTCTATAGGATCAAAATTAGCGAAATAATCTAATTTTGCAAGGTTTATAAGTATAGCGTTTAACGCTGCAAATCTATCGAAATTAGTTTGTTTAAGGGCTTAAGCCTGAATGAAAACTAAATTTTATCGATATTAATTTCTAATCTTTATGAATTCGAAACAGATACGTCAGACATTTCTTGATTTCTTTGCTTCCAAAGAGCATGCTATTGTTACATCTGCTCCAATGGTCGTTAAGAACGATCCAACATTGATGTTTACCAATGCAGGAATGAATCAGTTTAAAGATATTTTCTTGGGTAACTCACCCGCGAAAAATCCTCGAATTGCTGACACTCAAAAATGCCTCAGAGTATCCGGAAAGCATAACGACCTTGAAGAGGTGGGCCATGATACCTACCATCATACCATGTTCGAAATGCTTGGTAACTGGTCTTTTGGTGATTATTTCAAAAAAGATGCAATCGATTGGGCCTGGGAATTACTGGTCGATGTGTATAAAATTCCGGTCGATAAACTTTATGTAACCATCTTTGAAGGTGACGCTAAGGATGGTGTGCCGATGGATACTGAAGCTCATGGCTTATGGCTAAAATATCTTCCTGAAGATCGTATTCTTAAGGGGAATAAAAAGGATAACTTCTGGGAAATGGGCGACTCTGGTCCTTGTGGTCCTTGCTCTGAGATCCATGTGGATATTCGTAGCGAAGAAGAAAAAAAGAAAATTAATGGTCGTGATTTAGTTAATGAAGGACATCCTCAAGTAATCGAAATCTGGAATCTCGTTTTTATCCAGTTTAACCGTAAAGCTAGCGGTCAACTTGAAGAGTTGCCTGCAAAACACGTCGATACCGGAATGGGTTTTGAGCGTTTGTGTATGGTGATTCAAAATAAACAATCGAATTACGATACCGATGTCTTTCAGAATGTGATAAATCATATTGGTCAGCTTGCCGGTATTAAATATGGCACAAATGAGAAGGCTGATATTGCCATGCGTGTAATTGCAGATCACCTCCGGGCTATCTCTTTTGCGATCACCGACGGTCAGTTACCCTCAAATAATAAAGCAGGATATGTGATTCGACGTATTTTGCGTCGCGCCGTAAGGTACGGGTATACCTTCTTGGAATTCAGAAAACCGTTTATCCATCAGCTTGTTAACGTGCTGGCGGAGAATATGGGTGAGGCATTCCCTGAATTAGTAAAACAAAAAGATTTAGTCGTTAACGTGATTCGTGAGGAGGAAGACTCTTTTCTTCGCACACTTGAGACGGGAATCAAAATGCTCGATGCCATTATTGACGACACGAAGAACAAAGGTGGACTTGAAGTGAGTGGAACAGTGGCATTTGAACTTTACGATACATTTGGCTTCCCGCTTGACCTTACTGAACTTATTCTTCGCGAGCAAGGGCTTTCTGTCAATCAGGGCGACTTTGAATCAGCCATGGAGGCACAGAAAAATCGCTCGCGTAGCGCAACACAGACAGAGACCAGTGATTGGGTTGAAGTTCAACAGGCAAAAGGGGAGGGCTTCGTAGGTTATGATGTTCTCGAGGCTAAGCTGAAGATCAACCGTTACCGAAAAGTAACAGGTAAAAAGGGTGAATATTTCCAGTTGGTATTTAATACCACTCCATTCTATGCAGAGTCTGGAGGACAGGTTGGGGATTCCGGTTACCTTGAGGCTGATGGGAAGAAAATCGAAATTTTCGACACGGTAAAGGAGAATAACCTGACTGTCCATCTTGCCAAGGAATTGCCTGCAAATCCTGATCAAGTATTTAATGCAACGGTAAATTCAACGAATCGCCGATTAACCGAAAACAACCACACTGCAACCCATCTTCTCGACCATGCCTTACGCGAAATTCTAGGTAAGCATATTGAGCAAAAAGGGTCTTTGGTAAACCCAGATTCCCTTCGATTTGATTTCAGTCATTTCCAAAAAGTATCGGATGAGGAGCTGTTGCAGATTCAACAACGCGTAAATGAGCTTATTCGACTCAATGACCCAAGAGATGAGCAGCGTGAAGTACCCATGGCAGAGGCCGGTAGAATGGGTGCAATCGCTCTCTTTGGAGAGAAATATGGCGATCATGTTCGTGTCATTAAATTTGGAGATTCGGTCGAATTGTGTGGAGGAACACATGTCTCTTCAACGGGAAATATCGGACAGTTTATTATTCTCTCTGAAGGGTCTATCTCTGCCGGTGTGCGCCGAATTGAGGCTATCACAGGGTCTAAGGCTGAAGCTTATGTGAATCAGAATCTTAGTGCACTAAAAGATATCGCCTCTTTGTTTAATAATCCCTCAGATGTAAAAGGGGCTGTTGAAGATCTATTCTCAAAATTTCAAGTGCTGACGAAACAAGCTGAAGCATTTGAGAAAGAGCAGGCTAGCAAAATTAAAAAGGAACTATTGCCACTTATCGAATCGGTAAATGGGATTAATTTCTTGGCTAAACAGCTCAAAGTCGATTCTAGTGCGATACTAAAAGATATCGCTTTCCAGTTGAAAGGAGAGGTTTCAAACTTATTTTTAGTCCTTGCCGCCGATATTGATGGTAAAGCGAATGTACATGTTATGATATCTGACAATCTACTGAAAGAGAAAGGATTAAACGCTGGATCTATTGTTCGAGATTTGGCTAAGTCTGTAAACGGCAGTGGTGGTGGTCAGCCATTTTACGCCACTGCAGGGGGTAAAGAGCCTGCAGGTATACCAACCTTGTTGAGTGAAGCTAGAAAATTGATCTAGCCCACTGATTAATATCAATGGCTAATTCAGATTGGATCTAGGGGTAGAATTTTATTTTTTGACTATCTTTAGCCTATCTTAATTTTACTTCTATGAAGAGTTTCTTTAATTTTCTGTTCTCTGCTGCAACAGCTGGATTTCTTTTGCTTCTATTTGCAACTGCACTTGCTATTGGCACTTTTATTGAAAATAGTTATGGTACCGAAGCCGCTCGTTCGTTGGTTTATAATACGTGGTGGCTCGAATTGATTTTGGCTATTCTATGTGCGAATATGATGGCAAGTTTCTTGCGTCATAAGATGTATCTGAAGAAGAAACTTACCATGGGAATTTTCCATTTGTCTTTTATATTGATTATCCTAGGTGCTGGTGTTACACGTTATTTTGGCAGTGAAGGGGTGATGCATATTCGCGAAGGAGAGACAACCAATGTCTTAGTCTCCTCGTCAACAAATTTTAATTTTAACACCAACTTCCAGGGAGAGCAAAAAGGAATTTCAAAGTCTGCAGGTCAATCTACCTTAGCTAAAGTTAACCTTTCTGGCCATGTTAAGATTGGTGCTAAGGAGGTTGAGGTAAAGCTTGTAAGCTATTTTGTGGATGCACAGAAAAGTCTGACTCCAGATCCCCAAGGCGAACCGTTGATTGATCTTGTCTATGCGCAGAGTGGAGGTCGTAAGGGTGAGTTGATGCATGTTGGTCAGCAGATCAATGCAAATGGATTAACAATTGGATTTAATACTGATGCTGACGTTCGATTTATTCTTAAAGGTGATAGTCTAGTGCTTTTGGCAAATGATACCCTTCGAGCGACCAATATGGGTGCACAACTAACTTCGGTTTGCCCTCCAGGAAAACCTCTTGCATGTACAGAAAGAATGATCTATCAGGTTGGTGGAACCTCTTTAGTGGTGAAGAAATTCATCCCTTCAGGTCGAGCCGAAGCCGCTGCTGGCACCGGTATGCCTTCAGGTGAAAACGCCTTGGTTTTTCAAGTGGGCTGTGACAATGAGCGACAAAAAGTAACCTTGTGGACATCTAACACCAATGAGTCGGCTAAATTCTCTAGCTCTATCGGTGGCATAAATTACCAGATGTGGATTGGTCCAGAAGAGCGAATCTTGCCATTTTCTATAAAATTAAACGATTTCGTTTTAGAACGTTATCCTGGTTCTAATAGCCCGGCCTCTTATGAAAGTATGGTTACATTAACAGACAAAGAGCAGGGTATAACCAAGGATTATAAAATATTTATGAATAATATTTTGAATCATCGGGGTTATCGATTCTATCAGTCCTCTTATGATATGGATGAAAGGGGAACAATCCTTTCGGTGAATGATGACCTTGCTGGAACATTAATTACGTATATGGGCTATTTCTCGTTGTTCTTATTTATCCTACTCTCTATTTTTAATCCAAATAGTTATTTCGTTGGATTATTGAAGCGTGCGTCATCTGGCTCAATAGTTGCTATTGCATTAATCTTATTCGGCTCTTTAGCTGCCAACGCTTCGGAGACAAAGCCAGTGTCTCCCTTACTTGCAAAAGAGTTTGCAAAAGTTTGGGTGCAGGGTCATGATGGAAGAATCAAACCATTCAGTACCCTTGCCTATGAGATGGTGATGAAGGTTTCTCGTGCCGAAGAGATCGCAGGTCAATCACCTGAACAAGTTGTTCTTGGGATGCTTGCTTTTCCTCAAGAGTGGCAACAAACTCCTATGATTGCCATCTCTGATGAGCAAGTCGGAATGAAGTTAGGTGTGCCCAAGGGTAAAGCTTCTTTCAATGACTTTTTTGATAGTCAGGGTAATTATAAGTTGATCAACGAAGTACAGGCAGCTTTTGCTAAGAAACCAGGTGATCGCAAGCTGTTTGATAATGATGTAATTAAGATTGATGATCGGTTAAATGTGGTCTACCAGATTTATCATGGTGATATGTACCAGTTTTTCCCTTCACCCGATAAATCAGATCTTAAATGGTACACACCAATTGCCCATTTCCCAAAAAGCTTCGGGTCTGATTCGACTTTGATTGCTCGCGTTTTCCCCGATTTCGTGATGTCGATGCGGAATGACAATCAAGAATTAGCGAGCAAAACCATTGCGATGATCATCGGCTATCAAGAGCAATTTGGATCGGCACTTATTCCTGGTGAGCTGAAGCAGAAGCTTGAAATTATTTACAATCACGTTAATATCTTTAAAGACCTTTCAGCTTGGTATTCGCTTTTAGGCTTTATATTATTTGGACTATTTTTCTATTCCTTATTTACGGGTAAGCCTCTTCGTCAAAAGGCCGTTAATTACATCGTCGTTGGTTTGTCGATTGGTTTTGTCGGTCAAGTGGCAGGTCTATTCATTCGCGGGTATGTCTCTGGCCATCTTCCATGGAGCAATGGTTACGAATCGATGATTTACATCGCTTGGGCAGTTATGTTTGCTGGTCTTATTTTTGCACGACGGAATCCAATGGTTTTGGCTGTTTCCGCAATACTCTCAGGCTTAACTTTGTTTGTGGCTCAGATGAGTTGGTTAAATCCCGAGATTACGAATCTAGTCCCTGTCCTTCGCTCGTATTGGTTGGCCATTCACGTGGCGGTTATTACGGCAAGTTATGGTTTTATGGGCGTAAGTGCCATCATCGGATTTGTGAACCTTCTGATGGCTGCATCTCAAAACGAAACCAATACTGATCGGATCAAAAAAACCATACTTCAGTTGACCAGTATCAATGAAGCATCAATGATTTTAGGATTATACTTCCTCACTATCGGAACCTTCTTGGGTGGTGTTTGGGCTAACGAGTCATGGGGCAGATATTGGGGTTGGGATGCGAAAGAGACTTGGGCATTGATCAGCGTGTTGTACTATGGATTTATCTCGCATATGAGACTGATCCCTGGCTTCCGTGGATGGTTCGCCTTTAACCTTGCTTCAGTTATCGGGTTACTTTCGATCTTGATGACCTATTTAGGTGTTAACTATTATCTGTCAGGTTTGCATTCGTATGGAAGTGGGGAAGGGTTACAGTTCCCTTACCAATTAGTTGTTTTTTATGGTCTGGTTGGGATTTTAGCCTATTTAGCCTATAAAAAGGAGCAAAAACCTCTTTAATTTTGCTATTATTGTGCTGTTAATCGCTTAAAAAGACAGCATGCAGATCAAACGGACCTTTGACCTACTCGAACATTGCTTGGCCGAATTCTCTCGTCCAGATGCTGTTTGTGGTAAATACGGAAACAAATGGGTCGCCTTTAGTACCGAGCAACTTGCTCGTCAATCGACCCTGCTCGCCATTGGTTTACTCTCCTTGGATATTCAAAAGGGGGATCGGATCGCAACGGTTTCTGGTAATCGTCCAGAATGGACTTTTGTTGATTTGGCTCTTGCCATGATTGGAGCTGTGCATGTCCCGGTCTACCCCACAATTAGCGAGGATGAATATCGCTATATATTCTCCCATGCCGCTGTCCGTTTAATCTTTGTTTCTGATGATAAACTTTATCAGAAGATTAGTCCGATGGTTGGAGAGATTCCCAGTATCGAGAAGGTATTTACCTTTAATCAAGTTGAAGATGCTTTAAATATTGAGTCGCTAATTCAACTTGGAGTTAGTCAAGAAGAGCAGCTTACTCCTCGGCTAACCCAGCTAAAGGAGTCTATCAAGGAATCGGAAATGGTTACCATGATTTATACTTCCGGCACTACGGGAATCCCTAAGGGTGTTATGTTATCCCATACAAACTTAGTCTCGAATTTTACCGGTCATGCAAAAAATTACGAGCTTGGACTTGGTCATAAAGCACTCTCGTTTCTCCCATTGTGCCATATCTTAGAGCGGATAGCGGTTTATAATTTTCTCTCTAAAGGGGTGGGCGTTTATTATGTTGAGACTCTAGCTCAGATCATGCCAGCCATAAAAGAGGTAAGACCAGATATATTTAGCTGTGTTCCTCGATTGCTAGAACGAATTTATAATGGTATTCTCGCTAAAGGAAAGCTTTTAAAAGGGGTTAAAAAACGATTGTTTTTCTGGGCCGTTGACTTAGGTAAAGAATTCGAATACAATAAGTCACAATCCCTTTGGTATCGACTTCAGTTATTTATCGCTGACAAGCTTATTTATTCAAAATGGAGAGAGGCCCTTGGCGGAAATCTTCAACTGGTTATCTGCGGTGGAGCGGCCTTGCAACCCCGAATAGCACGTGGATTAAGTGTCGCTAAGATTTATATCATGGAGGGATATGGCCTTACGGAGACTTCCCCAGTGGTGGCTGTTGGAAATTTGGTTACCAAAGAGATGAAAATAGGGACGAATGGCCCCGTTCTTCCAGGTGTGCAAGTGAAGATTGCGAAGGATGGGGAGATCCTCACTAAAGGTCCAAATCTAATGATTGGATACTATCTCCAGCCTGAACTTACTGCCGAAGTGATCGATAAAGATGGTTGGTTTCATACCGGCGATATTGGGAGATTTGAAGAGGGTAAGTACCTAAAAATTACGGACCGGAAAAAAGAGATTTTCAAACTCACCGGAGGTAAGTATATTGCACCACAAATGATTGAAAATAAGATTAAAGAGTGTGTTTTAGTCGATCAGGTTATTGTTATTGGAGATCATGAGAAATTTGCGAGCGCATTAATCTCTCCAAACTTCGAGATTTTAAATGAGTGGTGCTCTGAACAGGATATTAAGACGGAGAACAACCTTGAAACGATAAACCATCCAATCGTTCAGCGTAAGTTTCTCCAGGAAGTTAAGGAGATAAATAAAACATTAGGCCAGCATGAAGAGATTAAACGATTCCGTTTGATCGCCGATTCTTGGAGTCCGCAGAGTGGTGAACTGTCTCAAACACTTAAGCTTAAGCGAAAAATTATTGAGGCAAAATACAAAGAGTTAATCGAAGAGATTTTTGGCCCCTCAAGAGATGAAGATTAACCTCAATGCTTCGGAATGGTGAACTTTCCCAATTTAATATATAAAACAGCTGTAAATCGACTAATGTCGTTCGATTGTAAATAGCAATAGTTGACATTGAAGGCATAGCGATATTTGGCCCCAAGACCAATTTTTGCATATTTCCATAAGTTTTCTTCTAAGATAATCCCCGGTTCAATGAACGTAAAGTCTGGATTGCCAGTAATTTTATCGGTTGCTAGCCCTTTGATTCCAAGATGACCTGAGCCAATTTCTAGGGGAAGCGATAAGTGAACTTTTTCTTTGGGCCATAAGGTGTATTCAAGATGAAGAGCTTTCTTCAGCATCTCAATCTGTCCGTCTTGTTTAGACGAGGGGAGGAAAATATTTAAAATGGATTTGCTATAGTCGTATCCAATAGATATCTTCCGGTTTATCAATACTCCCGCTCCTAACTCTTCAATAATTGTTGGATATAACCGAAGCTGTGTAACCTGAATCCCTGCAGTTAAATAAGGTCTGTATTCATTGCGCCTGTCATTAATGAGATGATTCATTATTTTTGACTGACCTGTTGAATTAAAGGATATAGCTAGAAGTAATAATATGAATGTGGTGAACTTCATTGGCTAATGAATTAGACTATTATTTTAGGATAAAGATAAAACTAATGCTCTTTATTATACGCAGAGCAACTAATTTTATCATAAAGATAAATGATAGAAGTGGTTGGGCGTGCAAGAATAATTTGATTTATTTGGTTAAAAAAATGTAATTCGCACTTATTTTTTTAATCAAGATGGGTGAAGATAGTACTGATTTATGGCAAATAAATATCTTTATACTTGTAAAACCAAATTAGCGTCTTTAAATAGGTCAGAGTTCTGTCTTAAATCTTATTAGTTTCTTAACTTTAGAGATATTCGCTAGGTCGAAATTTACTTAAAATTCGATATTAGATCGACTTAGATCTAGTATCGGCAAACTTATTTTAAATCTGAGTTGTTTTTCTTTTATGGAGAAGATATTAATCACAGGTGCTACTGGGAATGTTGGGCTAAGTACACTGAAACTTTTAGCAAGTAAAGATTTTGCGGATGTAGAGGTCGTGGCAGCCGTTCGGGATATTGAGCGTGCAAAAAGTATCGAAGGTATTCCAAACTGTACCTTCTGTCATTTTGAATTTGATGAGCCTTCAAGCTATGATAAAGCTCTGAAAGGAGTGACTAAATTGGTCCTTATTCGTCCGAATCAAGTTTCAGACGTATCACGTTATATTTTCCCATTTCTTGCCCGAGCTGAAGCTATGGGAGTTAAGCATATTGTTTTTGTCTCTATTGTAGGTGCTGAACGTAATCGAATTTTTGCCAATCATCGCACCGAAAACCATATTAAAAAGTTGTCTGTTCCAACCACAATTCTGCGACCTTCCTTATATATGCAGAACCTGTCAACTCTTCACCGGCAGGATATATTAGTGCACGATAAAATTAATATTCCCGCAGGTCATGGTCTGGTAAACTATATTGACGTTCGAGATGTTGCAGAGGCTATTGTGGCTGTGTTGGTGAATCCAAGTCATGAGCATGATGAATATGAGATTACTGGTCCTGAACCGCTTGATTTTTACCATATCGCAAAACTATTCTCTGATGAGCTCGTTCGCGAAATAAAATATGCAAAGCCATCGACTATTCGCTTTGTTCGGCAGAAATTATTGGAGAAGAAGCAATTGCTTTATGTCTTCACATTATCTTTACTCTATGCGGCTGCAAGAGGTGGGAAGATGAATTACACCAACGATGTTTTTAAAACCCTGACTGGCCATGATCCGCGTTCAATCGCAGAATTTATCAAAGAGAATAGAGAATGTTGGATTAGAACTGGTAATGAGGAGGTCAAAAAAACACGTCGTAGACTTATTC
>Ga0209829_10001223_pt1 | contig 21401 bp, 17 predicted proteins | sample C_140205_EF_Meta_FD_187311 | JGI IMG/M metagenome (GOLD analysis project Ga0209829, IMG submission 187311) | Freshwater microbial communities from Lake Croche, Canada to study carbon cycling - C_140205_EF_MetaG (SPAdes) (version 2) | ecosystem: Environmental > Aquatic > Freshwater > Lake...
CAACAATAAGACCTACGACGGCTCTGCGACCGCGACACTCTCCGGCACGCCTGCCTACGATGGCCTGGTCAACAGCGAGACCTTCTCCGTCTCGGGCACCGCCAGTGCCACCTTCGCCAATGCGACCGCAGGACTTGGTAAAACCGTCACCGTGACCGGCTACACCGCGCCCTCCGCGAACTACACCGTGACCCAGCCGACCGGACTGACGGCGAACATTACCAGGGCAACGCCGACCATCTCTCTGGCTCCATCGGCGACGTCCATCCTCCTCGGTCAAACCTTGGCCAGCTCCACTTTGTCCGGCGGCACCGCCAGTGTGGCAGGCACGTACGCCTTCACTACGCCAAGCACGGCACCCGGTGTTGGAACGGCCAGCCAGGGAGTGACGTTCACTCCAACGGATTCCACCAACTACAACAATGCCACCACCACGACGAGCGTGACGGTGACCTCGGTCTATGCGGATTGGGCCAGCACATACCCTGGCTTTACCAACACCGCCCTGACCAGTGACCCAGATGGCGACGGGATCACGAACCTCTTGGAACACGCCTTCGGCACCGATCCGACGGTGTCATCGACCGGGCCGATCACTTACGCGGACGGAGTGATTTCGGCGAACGGCCAGCCTACCACCAGCCTCACGAATGTCACCAATGGCGTGGACTACCGCGCTGTGTTCGGTCGCCGCAAGGACTACGTGGCGGCGGGTCTGACCTACACCGTGCAATTCAGCGCGGATCTGGACACCTGGGTCAACAGCACGGCGACCCCGACCGTGATTGCTTCGGATGCCAAGATGGATGCCGTGAGCGTGCCATATCCTTTGTTCATCCTGACCTCACGAGGCGCTGAAAAACCGACATTCTTCCGGGTCACGGTGTCGAGCAACTGAACCGACCGACCTTGATCACCTCCCTATCCAATGATCCATCGAAGCTTTTATTTTTCAGGCGTCCTAGGAGTCGCGATGATCTTGTCGGCAAAAGCGGACACGATTTACAGCAACCTTCAGAACACCGCCATCCCGCTCGACTTCACCGGGGTGACCGTGACACTGGCGGGCGGGGGCAGCATTAATCCGTTCTTCGGAGGGGTTGGGGTAGCCAACAACAACCTGCTCCAACCCGGTCGCACGGCAGCGGGCAACTTGGGCGCCCTCCAGAATTTCGCAGTGGGATCGACGATCGATGCCGGTCTTCTTCGCGGCACCGGCTATGGAGGCTCGCAGGATCACGTGGGCAACACCTTCACCGCCGGTCAGGAGGGTTACATCGGCTTCAAGCTGAACAACGCGAACTACGGCTGGATGCGGGTCGTCTTCACCGGGAACACCAGTGGCGCCGTGATCAAAGACTGGGCTTATGACAACAGCGGCACGGCGATCGTCGCCGGACGGGTTCAGCAGAGTGCGGTCCTTTCCGGTGCGCAGACCGTTACCCTCTCCCCCGGCAGCGGGGAGTCGTTCAGCCTCGGCTCCGCGATCACCAACACGGGTGGCAACGTCAACAGCCTGGTGAAAACGGGCGCGGGAACCACCACGCTCACTGCCAGCAATACCTTCACCGGCAGCACCACGATCAACGGCGGCACGCTGGCACTCGGGGCATCGGGCTCGATTGACAGCACCAGTGGGGTTTCGCTTGGGACGGATGGGACCTTTGATGTTTCCGCCAAAAGTGGCGGCTACTCCGTCGGCGTTCTGACCGGTTCCGGAACGGTCATCGGCTCTCTCTCGGTTTCCACCCAGTTGGCAATCGGTGGATCGGGAGTCGGCACGACGAATTTCAGCAACAATCTCACCCTCGAATCGGCATCGAGGTATGTGTATGAAATGACCGGAGGCGCCACTCCCGGAGCGGCCAGCGCTGATCTCGGGAATGTGGCCGGGGACCTCACGATCTCGGCCGGCTCGATTCTGGATCTCTTGGATCTTGGCACCTACACGATGGGCAACAAGTTCACCCTCTTTGCCTACGAGGGATCACTCACCGGGCAATTCACGGACACCAGCTCGAATGTTCTGGCCAACGGCGCGACCTTCACTGATGCCGGTGGAGTCTGGAGGATCGATTACGCCGATTCCACTGCGGGAGCGAATGGTGGTGTGAGCCGCAGCAATTCGTTTGTCACGATCACCGCCGTCCCGGAACCGGACGTCGCCGGTTGCATTGGCGCCTTGGGCCTCGCATTTATTATCCTCCGCCGCCGCTGACTAGTCTGCGGCCGATCTCGTCCGTGAATGATTCGGACAAGAAGAGGGCGGAGCATGAGCGACCGATCATTCCCTCACGTCGCCTGCTCGCCGCGGGCCATGACGACCTTGCCGGTGCGGACGGTTTCGATGATCTCGAATTGGGAAAACATCGCGATCGCGGCGTCGATCTTCGAGGAATTCCCGGAAATGAGGGCAATCATCGAGGTGGGAGTGAGATCAACAGTCTTGCCGCCGAAGTGCTCGATGATCTGCAGGGCCTGGGTGCGCTGGGTGTCATCGGCGAGGAATTTCACCATGATGAGTTCCTTGACCACCGCATCCTCGGTGTTGTGCTCCGAGCAGTGAATCACGTCGATGAGCTTATTCACCTGCATGATGATCTGCTCCAGGCCCTTGGGGTCGCCGGAAACACCGATGGTCATGCGCGAGAAGTTGGCGTTCCGGCCTTCGGAGACGACGAGCGAGTCGATGTTAAATCCGCGGCGCGAGAAGACCTGGCAGATGCGCATCAGGACGCCCGGCTCGTTGTTGACGAGGATCGAAAGCGTGTGGGTGGGGCCGCGCGGCACGACGGTTGCCGGGATCGGGGTGTCGGTGGTGATGATCGAGTTCACAGAGAGTTTTCAGTTTTCAGTTTGAAGTGTTCAGGAAGAGAAGAGGGGCGAACCAGCATCCAGCCCGAGGTGGAGCCACCTTGAAACTGAACACTGAACCCTTGAAACTTCTTCTCACGTCGACCCGACGGGCTTGGCCATGCGTTGCTTGGGCGCTTCGGTGATCATGTCCTCGAGGGCGGCCCCGGCTGGGATCATCGGGAAGACGTTGTCGGTTTTCACGCACTCGGCGTGGATGAGGATCGGACCGTCGTTGTAGGCCATGGCCTTCTTCAACATGCGGGTGACATCGGCCGGCCGCTTGATGTGGACGGACGGGATGCCATAGGCACCGGCGAGCTTGCAGAAGTCCGGATTTCCGATGAGGTCCACGCCGGAGGTGCGGTCTTCGTAAAAGAGCTCCTGCCACTGGCGGACCATGCCGAGGTAGTGGTTGTTGAGCACCACGATCTTGATCGGCAGCTTGTGGATCTGCGCGGTGGCGAGTTCGAACAAGGTCATCTGGAAACCACCGTCGCCGGAGATCGAGATGACGGTCTTGTTTGGACAAGCCAGTTGGGCACCAATGGCGGCCGGGAAGCCGAAGCCCATCGTGCCGGCACCACCGGACGAGAGCCAGTGATAGGACTCGTGGTTCTTGTAGAACTGCGCGGCCCACATTTGGTGCTGGCCCACGTCGGTCGAGACGATGGCCTTGCCTTCGGTGAGCTGGTAAAGCTCGTCGATGACCTGCTGCATCCGCAGCCCGCCCTGCTTCTTGTAGCCGAGCGGAAACTTCTTCTTGTAGCCGTCGAGCTTGGCATTCCACTCGAGGGTGTCGAGCGGGCCGATCTTTTCATTGATCTCGGTGAGCGCGGCCTTGGCGTCGCCCACGATCATCACGTCCGGCTTGATCATTTTTCCGGCTTCGGCGGGGTCGATGTCGATGTGGATGATCTTGGCGTCCTTGCAGAACTTGTCGGGCTTGCCGATGATGCGGTCGTCGAAGCGGGAGCCGATGTTGATGAGCAGGTCGCACTCGATCATCGCCTTGTTGGCGTAGGCGGTGCCGTGCATGCCGAGCATGCCGAGGGAAAGCCGGTGGGTTTCCGGGAACACGCCTTTGCCGAGCAGCGTGGAGGTCACCGGCGCGTTGAGGGTTTCCGCCAGATAAATGAGCTCCTTGTCGGCGCGGGCGATCATGCAGCCCTGACCGGCAAGGATCACCGGACGCTTGGCCTTCGCGATGAGGGCGGCGGCTTCCTTGACGGCAGCGTGATCGATCTTGAAATCACCGCTCGGATCGTAGCCGGGCAGGTTGAACGTGGGATTCATGTCACCGCTAAACGGGCCTTGGGAAATATCCTTCGGCACGTCGATCAGCACCGGACCGGGGCGACCCGTGGTGGCGATGTGATAGGCCTCGCGGGCGATGCGCGGAAGGGCGTTGGTGTCCTTCACCAGGTAGTTGTGCTTCACGACCGGGATCGTGATGCCGAAAATGTCTGCCTCCTGGAAGGCGTCCTTGCCGAGCATCCAGGTTACCGTTTGACCGGTGATGACCAGCATTGGCACGGAGTCCATCATCGCGGTCATCAGGCCGGTGACGGTGTTGCCAGCACCTGGGCCAGAAGTAACCAGCACGGCGGCGGGGCGCCCGGTGGCGCGGGCATAGCCATCCGCCATGTGAACAGCACCCTGCTCATGGCGGACGAGGATGAACTTCATCTTTGTCTTGATCGTCTCGAGGGCGTCGAAGATGGGAATGGCCGCTCCGCCGGAGTAGCCGAAAATGTACTCGATGCCGAGGTCGTCGAGAGTCTTGATGAGCGCTTGGGCGCCGTCCATTTTTTCCGTAGCCATAAAATTGGAATTCCAGAGGGAAGTTGGCAGTTTTTCAGCCAAAGGCAATTTGAAAATTGGCAATCCGATGGCAAAACAGCGCTTCCGGCAGGAATTGGCGTAAGAAAATAGAGAATTCTCGGCGAATTTGAGGATCCTAAGTAAGGTGGATCGCTAATGATTGCCGAATCAGTTCTCCGAGCTCGTCATCAACTCCGCTCCGGAAACATCCCTTTCCAGACCTTCAGAGACTCCCTGATCTCCGCCGCCTCGCGGGTCGGACTCAGCTCCCAGACGAGCGGGCAGCCGACAGGGAAATGCTTAAGCAACTCGGGGTAATCGAGTTCCCCGGTGAAGGGCGTACGGTGATCCCTGGCGGGCCATTGGACATCGTGAACGTGACCACCGATCAGGTGCGGCGAGATTGTTTCCAGCCATTGCCCGTGATCGAGCAGGCCGAGGTTGTGCTTGAGCTGTACATGTCCGAAGTCATGCCAGTAGCCGATCGCCGGGTTGTCCGCGAACTGCTCCTGCAGGCTCACCATTTCCCGCTCGGTGGGCATGTCCTCGAAGCGCGACCTCGACTCCACGGCGAGCTTCACGCCGAGTTCCGCGGCCTTGTCCGCGATCATTGCCAGAGCCTCCATCGCCCGGTGAAAATACAGTGGCGCGATCTTCTCGCGTGCCTTCACCAAAGCGATCTTTTCCTTCGCATGCTCCGCACCGAGACGACCTCCTGAGGCGACTCCCACCGTGAGCGGCTTGGTCCACTTCGAGGATTTCATCGGCACTGACCCCATGTGCAGCACCAGATAGCGGGCCTTGAATTCGGCCGCGATTTCCAGAGTCTTGAAGGTCATGTCCATGGCCCGCTGCCGATCGCTTGGGCGGTGCGAGGTGAATTCATACGCATCCGGGGCATCGATCATGACCTCGACAGGCGCAGGGAAATAGTTGTGCACGCCCGAGCAGGTGAAGAGTCCGCGCGCATGGGCTTTGCGGATCCCCGGCAGCTTCGCGACCGTCATGCCGTGCGAGAGCTCGATGTTCGTAAACCCGAGGTTCACGATTTCCTCGATCATCGGCTCGCCATCGCCGTGGCGGCTGTTGTTCCAGCAGGTGGAAAAGGCGAGCATGGTTCAGGCGGTCGGCGTTGGCAGAGAGAAACCGCGAAATCACCGGGCTGCGATCTTTTTTCGAGTGCTTGCGGCGTCGTCGGGTTTCGCTAGGCTATCGAAATGAGCAGCCGCAGAGCACAGAAGCGTCAAGGAGCGAGGAACCGCCAATGGCTCGGTCGCGCCGCTGCGGTGTGCGGGATTGGCGCGTTCGTGATTCTCGTGGCCGGGTATGTCGGCGTCCGGAAATACCTCCACAGCGAGGGCTTTCGCCGGCTGTTGTCCGAGGAGGCGAGCCGGACGCTCGGGATTTCGGGCAGCTTCTCGTCCTTCCGCTGGGACGGACTCCAGGTCGAGACTCCATCGTTCGAAGCCAGTGGCGACGGCAAGGTCAAGTCGCTCCGCGCTGAGAATATGCACACCGAGATCGGCCTCGCCAAGGTCTCGAAGGGTATTTGGCAGCTCGGTGGCTCGAACGTCGGCCGGATCGAGGCGACTCTCGACGCCCGCAGTGGGGCCAACGAGATCACGCCACCGGTCGTGTCGGCACCCGGCCCGGACTCCGAGGCCAAGAAAAACGGCTGGCTGCCGTCCGAGGTCGATCTCGACGGCTTGACGATCCAGTCGATGACCATCCGTGCCCTGATGAACAGCGGCAGCGCTTCCATTTCCGACATGCGCGTGCAGGTCAACCGGGCGGAAACGAAGAACTCCTATCGGGCCACCGTCGATGGCGGGCGGGTGGCCCTCCCTTGGAAACTGGTTCCTGCTGTCTCGCTCGATCGTGTGAAGCTCCGCTATCAGGACGATCAGGTCTTCATCACCGATGCCACCGGCACTGTGGCCGGGAGTGGTCGGATCACAGCGGATGGCGAATGGTCGAAGTCCTCGGGAAACTATACGCTCCAGGGAAATCTAACAGACGTGCCCTGTGCCGATCTCCTCAATGCCGATTGGGCGAAGCGTTTGACCGGGAAGGTCGATTCGACTCTCACGGTCACCAGTCGTGGAGATGGCCCGCTGCTCAACGGCAAGCTGGTCATCCGGGATGGCGTCCTCACCGCCCTGCCGGTGCTCGATTCCCTGGCCGCCTACGCCGACACGCGCCGCTTCCGGGTGCTTTCCCTCAGCGAGGCCCAGACCGACTGGAAATGGGAGAAGGGCGTCACCACCTTCAGTCATCTGGTGCTTGCCACCGAGGGCTTGGTCCGTCTGGAAGGCTTGCTGATCATTGGGAAAAACAGTGAGCTTGATGGCAACTTCCGGCTCGGCCTGGCGCCAGGCACCCTCGCTAACATTCCCGGGGCGGAGACCGACGTCTTCCTGCCGGGAGAAAAAGGCCTGCTGTGGACGCCGCTGCGCATCACCGGCACGCTTGATGACCCGAAGGAGGATCTAACAGACCGGCTGATCGCTGCGGCGGGGCTCCGCATGTTCGATGTGATTCCTGAGACTGGCGAAAAGGCGCTGAAGTTCACCCGCTCGGTGTTTGGCGATTCTCCCAAGGTGATCCAGAAAGGCGTCGATGCCATCGACAAGGGCATCAAGGCCATCGACAAGGCGGGGGATGTCGTGGACGGAGTCACTGGAGTGATCGATGGTTTCTTCGGTCGCGAACCGGTCCGTCAACCGCCGATCGAGCCCCCCCCGGAGAAGGTTCCACCGAAGTGATATCAGCGGTGACTGACTCCTTTACGAAGCCGCGTGCATGGGAATGATCCGGTGCTTCGGCGATCCCCAAACCCATGAGTGGACCATCATCCCCGCAACCGGAAATCCGGCGTCTGCGTGATCTCTCTCCGCAGCAAGTCCGCTCAGGCGTGGCGGCATGGCTTGGCTGGTTGTTCGACGGGTTGGACATGCATCTCTACACGCTGGTCGCCACGGCCTTCGTGGCGCAGCTCCTGATGAAGAACGAGGGCGATTCGGATGTCGCACAAAAAGCCTCGATCATTCAAGCGGCCTTCCTCGTTGGCTGGGCGCTTGGCGGAGGGGTTTTCGGTCGCGTGGCGGATCTGTTAGGTCGCAGCCGCGCACTGGTGCTGACGATCCTGACCTATGCCTGTTTCACCGGCTTGTCGTTTTTCTCGACCGAGTGGTGGCACCTGCTGATTTTCCGCTTTCTGGCTGCGCTCGGCATCGGTGGCGAGTGGGCGGTGGGAGCCTCGTTGCTTTCGGAAACCTGGCCGAGAAAATGGCGCCCCTGGATCGCGGCCACGCTGCAAAGCGCGGTGAATTGCGGGGTCCTCCTGGCCTGCCTGTCGGGAGCCTTGTTGAAAGGGCATCCGCCACAGTGGATCTTTCTCGTCGGCGTGCTGCCCGCTTTCATCACCTTGTGGATCCGGCGTGCCGTGCCCGAGACCGATGAGTGGAGCGAGGCACGCAAGGATCAGCCTGCTCCAAAAATCCGCGAGTTGTTCGGTCCAGGGGTGCGGAGCATCACGCTGCGGGTCATGCTCATCTGTGCCGTGTCCCTGACCGCGCACTGGACCTTCATGTTCTGGCAGCAGAGCTACATCCGCGGCCTTGCCGAAGTGGGCGCGCTGAAGGTCGACAAGGATCACGCCACGGTCATGGCCCTGTTGTGGATCATGGTCGGCTCGCTGGTCGGAAACTACCTCGCAGGTGGGCTCGCGAAACTCTTTGGTTATGGCAAGGCGATCGCGTTGCTGCTCGCGTTCTACTTCGCGGCCATGTGGCTCACGTTCTCAAGTGTTCACAGTCTCTCGGTGACCTACGCCCTTTTTGCCGTGATCGGGGTGATGCAGGGTTGCTTCGGTTTGTTCACCATGTGCCTGCCGCCACTGTTTCCGGTGCTGTTGAGAAGTACCGGCGCGGGCTTTTGCTACAACATCGGCCGCATTCTTTCGGCGGTTGGCGTGGTGTTCTTCGGCATCTACAACAAGGTCCAGGGTGACTTCGCCGGCGTCCTTCTAACGGCTTCCTACCTTTTCATTCCCGCTGCCTTTTTCGCCCTCTTGCTGCCGAAGATTCAGGACGAGCCGCCAGCGTGATGGGCAGACCTCCGAATTCATGAACATCCTGGTCGTCGGCGCGGGGATTTCAGGCTGTAAGGCCGCACGTTTGCTGGCGGATCAGGGTCACGCCGTTGAGGTCTTGGATTCCCGCCCGCACTCGGGAGGCAACTGCCATGATGAGCGGCAGGGGGAAGTGACCGTCCATTGCCACGGACCCCATCTGTTCCACCACGCGTGGTTCAATCGCGAGAGCCCTGCCGAAACCCTGATCACGCGTGAGTATCCGGAGGCTCACGACGGATCGAACGAGCCCTATTACCCGATGCCGTTCGGCGAGGGTCGGGAATTGTATCGGAAATACCGGGACCTCGCGGCAGGGGAGCCCGATACCATGTTCCTGGGACGACTCGCGACCTACAGTTACCTGGACATGTGGATGGCCGTGGCCCAAGCCATGGTGAGGGTCCGGAGACTGGGAAAATCGGAAGATCCCACGGACTCCACCCCGACCGTCGCCGAAACCATCACTTCACCGTAAACCTCCGGCCGCGTCCGGTTTCCCAAGTGTCCTTGAGGCTCTTGTAGAGAGCGTCCAACTCGGTCTCACTGAGCAGTCGATATTCCACGGTCTTCGCGTGGGTGGTTTCCGGATACTTTTTCACGACCATCGTTCCGGAATCATTGCCGGTGCGCTTGCCGATCTGATCGACGACCTGACGGCCGCGATCGATGAGTTGGTTGGCACCGCCGGAGGGAGTGACTGGCGGCTCGATGTAGTAGAAGCGAGCGAGGGCCTGCCCGGTGGTATCGATCGTCACCTCATGCACCACGACGGCGGCGTCGAGCATGTAGGTCTGCATGCTGATTGAGGAAATCCGGTCGATGGCGACCATGTAGTTTCCGCCTGGGACACTCGCTTGCCAGAAGTGGCGGGGACCGTCGCTCTCGGCCGTTTTGGCATCAGTCGGGTTGGTGGTCCCTGTCCCGTTGCCATTTCCTGCGGGGTCGGCTGCAGGGGCAGGTGTCTGGGCACGGAGCGGTGAAGCGAACAGGACGAACAAGGCAGCAAGTGGAGCGAGGACTTTCATCACGTTTCAAACCCTGCCACAGGCGAATGGTTTTGACCAGAACTGTGAATGATTGTTTGAAGAACTTGAGTATTGAGTCCGGCGAAGCAATTCCGCATGCTCTTCCCATGGTGAGATTCCGGCCGAACGTGGCGGCCTTGATGACCCGATCCGACGGACGTTTGCTGATCTGCGAGCGCTCGACGGTGAAGGGGTCGTGGCAATTTCCTCAAGGCGGCGTCGATTTTGGCGAGTCGCTTGAGGAGGCTTTGTTTCGCGAGGTGCGGGAGGAAGTGGGGCTTTTGGCCGAGCATTACGAGGTCCTCAAAAAGCTCGAAGGCTACCGCTACCTCTATCCAGAAGAGGCTCGGGCGAAGAAAATCCGCAAGCATGGCTTCCACGGCCAGGCCCAGACCTACTACCTCTGCCTGCTCAAGTCTGACGCCCCGGAGGTGAATGTGAACCAGCGGCCGCGGGAGTTTTCCTCGTATCGATGGATTGAGCCGACCGAGTTCGATCTTGACTGGTTGCCGGTTTTCAAACGCGACGTGTATCGGCAGGTGATGCGCGATTTCTTCAACATCCAGTTGTGACGCGTCGGTCTTCCTGGGCCCGCTTGGACGGTTGATAATTTAGAAAAGTTTACGATTGCCAGGGGCAAAGTTCTCGCCCAGTTCTCTTGCATCCTCAAAACGAGGTTGGCCCATCAGCAGATGTCCGGGGGGAGATCTGCTGGTAACATTGCCGACTTTGTCTTTCTGGAGGATAGTATTGAGGCGCGGATCTGTTCATCGGGTTCGCGCCTCGTTCGTTTCCGCAAGGATCGCGATTCAACGCGGTTTGGGGAAGGGGGGAGGGATGGTAGGACGCGGGGCGGTAGAAGGACTGGCCGCTGGCAGGCGGGCCGAAGCGGCGTCTTTCCTCGAGAACTCCGCCGTCGAGCTCAGGTACCAGATCAGGCCGCCGGCCCCGAGCACCGCGACGACAACGAGAAGGACGAGCAAGAGTCCGAGGCAGGATTTCATGGTGCGGGTAGTCTTTGGGATTCAGCCCGAGATTTCAAGCCGCGCAGCGTAGGCTCCGTCGGTTCCATCACGGAATGGCAGGGCTTGGCGGGTGGCGGCGAGCTTCAATTCCGGATGGGCGGCGAGGAAGGCTTCAATCTGCTTTTCATTTTCGTCCGCCTCGATCGAGCAGGTCGAGTAGATCATCCGACCGCCGGGTTTCAGGCAGGGCAGGGCGTTTTCGAGAATCGTGCGCTGGGTGACCACGAGGGCTTTGATCTGATCCGGTTGGAGCCGCCAACGGACATCGACACGGCGCCGGATCACGCCGGTGTTGGAGCAGGGGACGTCGAGGAGGATGGCGTCGAACTTCCGATGCCACGATTCCGGCGCGGGCTGGGTCCAGTCGTGGACGGAAATGTCGGCACTGCCGCACCCGAGGCGCTCCAGGTTCTCGCGCAGTCTCGGGAGGCGTTTTTCGTTCGAGTCGGTGCAGGTGAGGGTGTCGGACGAACCGAGCTTCGAGGCAATGAGAAAGGCCTTTCCGCCTGGGGCGGCGCAGGCGTCGAGGAGGTGCTCGCCGGGTTGAGGGTCTAACAATTCCACCGCATGACGCGTCGCCGGGTCTTGGATGTAGACATGGCCGGAGGCGAGCAGCGCGGTCGGCAGCGGGCCGTTCATTTTGAAAAATCCGGGTGCGCCTTCGACCGGCGTGCCGTCGATTTCCGGGTTCCCGCCACGCAGCGGATTGATACGGGCGAAGGTCTCGGCGGGCTGGTTGTTCCATCTCATCAGCGCGGCGGTGTTGGCCTTGCCGAAGTGGGCTTTCCAGCGGTTGAACAGCCAGTCGGGATGGGAAAGCGCCACGGCTGGCGGAAGCTCGTCAGCGGCTTCGATGAGCTTGTCCTTTTGGGTGATCGAACGGCGCAGGACGGCATTGATCAAGCCGCGGACGTTGGCTTTTCCGACTTCCACCGTCTCATGCACTGCCGCGTGATCCGGCAGTCCGAGGATGAAAAGCTGACAAAGTCCGACGCGGAGGATATCGCGCGTATCCGGGTCGAGCTTGCCGTCGCGAAGTCTCGTGATCCAGTGGTCGAGCAGGCGGCGGTTTCTCAGCACGCCGAGCAGGATCGCCTGGAGTAGACCGCGGTCCTGAGACGAAAGCTGACGGCGGTGGGCGTGGCGTTCGACGAGGGTCTCGGCATAGTCATGCCCGTCGGCCCAGGCATGGAGGGCGGAGACGGCTGCTTGACGAACGTGGAAATTCTTCGGAGGCATGAGCGGATTCGGCGGCCTTATGAAAACGTGGTTTCACTCGGCGCGACGAAGGCTATGCCGCTTCCGGAGCCCCGGAACAATGCTTTTCCCCGTGCAGTGGGGAATCACCTGGCCTTCACCACCGGGCGGCCGATCGAGTAATATTCAATCCCCGCTGCTGCTGCGGCATCCGGGTCGAGGAGGTTGCGGCCATCGAAGACCAAGGGTGTCCTGAGGCGTTTACGGACCTCGTTGAGATCGACGTTGGCGAAATGCGGCCATTCGGTGCCGATCACCAGCGCGTCTGCCCCGTCGAGGCAGGACAGCAGGTCATCGGCGTAGGTGACGCCGTCACCGAGATCGCCGAAGCGCTTGGCGGTTTCGATCGCCTCCGGGTCCCAGACGGTGAGTTCGGCGCCTTCGTCGATCATGCGCTTGGCCAGGCGAATGGCCACCGATTCACGGACGTCGTCGGTGTTCTGTTTGAAGGCCAGTCCCCACAGGGCGATCTTCTTTTCACGCAGCACCCAGAGCTTTTCGCGGATCTTGTTGAGGAATCGGTCGAGTTGCTCGCCGTTGATGCGCTCGACCTCCTTGAGCAGGCCGAATGGCGTGCCAAGGGATTCGGAAATGGCGATGAAGGCCTTCACATCCTTCGGGAAACAGGAGCCGCCGTAGCCGAGACCGGCGTTGAGGAATTGCCGGCCGATGCGCTTGTCCGTGCCGATGCCTTCAGCGACCTTCTCGATGTCGGCCCCGCAGGCCTCGCAGATTGCGGAGACGGCGTTGATGTAGGAAATCTTCAGCGCGAGGAAGGAATTCGCGGCATGCTTGATGAGTTCGGCACTGTTGATGTCGGTCACCAGGACAGGCGCGACAAACGGCTCATACACCTTCTGCATCAGTGCGAGCGCGCGGTCATCGTTGGAGCCGATGACGATGCGGTCCGGGTGAAGCAGGTCATCAACCGCACAGCCTTCACGCAGGAACTCGGGATTCGAGACCACTCCGAACTCGACGCCTGCCGGAGCATAGCGGCGGACGGTTTCCCCGACCTTCTCACCGGTTTTGACAGGCACGGTCGATTTATCGACAATCACGCGGTAGCCGATCTCCGGGGTCAGGACTTCGGCGATCTCACGGGCGACCTTTTCGATGAAGGAAAGATCCACGGAACCGTCGGGTTGCGGTGGGGTTGGGACGGCGATGAAGATGATGTCGCTGTTCGTCACGCCTTCCAAGGTCGAGGTCGTGAACTTCAGGCGGCCGGCGGCGACGTTCTTCTTTACCAGTTCGGCGAGACCGGGCTCGTAAATCGGAATGCGCCCGGCGAGGAGGGTCTCGATTTTCTCCGGGTTGTTGTCCACGCAGGTCACGTGGTGGCCGACCTCCGCGAAGCAGGTTCCAGTGGTGAGGCCGACATAGCCGGTGCCGATGATGGTCAGGTTCATGGGGAAAGGGGTCAGGGTCGGAAAAATCCGCCGCAGTCAAGGGATTTGGCGGGTAGGGCTCAAGGCAAATTCTTGATCGGACGTATCAAGCGATCAGTCCCAGCCGGTTGGTGGTCTTCCGCTTGCCATCGGGTCAGGTCCGGTGCCACTTGCGGCGGTCATCAGATCGAGTGCCGGATGGTCTCACTGCCGACAAAAGCGACCAAAACCCAGACCTTCAATGGATTCGACCTTCTTCGCGGCCACCCCCGCGCCGGATTGCTGCTTGAGAAAGCCCCCCTCCCCGGTTACCCCGTCCGCCCGTGCCGCAGCCGACTCCACACTTGAACTATCCGGCCGCGCTGCCCGTCGTTGCCCATCGTGACGAAATCGTCGCCGCGATCCGCAACCATCCGGTCGTGGTCATTGTCAGTGAAACCGGTTCGGGCAAGACCACCCAGCTCCCGAAAATGGTCGTCGAGGCCCTCGGGGATGATTGCCGACGGATCGGCTGCACCCAGCCGCGTCGACTTGCCGCCGCCAGCGTGGCCCGGCGTGTGGCCGAGGAGCTGAACTGTCCGCTCGGTGGCTTCGTGGGCTATCAGGTCCGTTTCGAGGAAAAGATGTCACGTGACACCCGGATCAAGTTCATGACCGACGGGATCCTGCTCGCCGAAACCCAGGGAGACCGCACCCTCCGTCAATACGGTGCGCTGATCCTCGACGAAGCCCATGAACGCTCGCTGAACATCGACTTCCTTCTCGGTTACCTGCGTGGCCTGTTAGAAAAGCGACCCGACCTCAAGCTGGTGATCTCTTCCGCCACTCTCGATGCCGGTGCCTTCGCGGAATTTTTCAACGGCGCGCCCGTGATCGAGGCTCCCGGCCGCGCTTTTCCGGTCGAGGAATTCCACCTGCCGCCTTATGATGATGAGGACCTTTCCGGTCACGTGGTACGCGGCGTCGAATGGCTCAACGGCATCGATCCGCGCGGCGATGTGCTCGTCTTTCTCCCCGGTGAACGCGAGATCCGTGAGTGCGCGGACGCCCTCGAGGGCCGCAGCTTTAAGAATACTGAAATCCTCCCGCTTTTCGCCCGCCTCGGCCTCGCCGAACAGCAGCGCATCTTCAATCCGGGAAGCCGTCGCCGGATCATCCTTGCCACCAACGTCGCAGAAACGTCGCTCACGATTCCGGGCATCGTCTGCGTGATCGATACCGGTCTCGCCCGCATTTCCCGCTGGTCGCCCGGCCGTGGCGTGCAGCGCCTTCAGATCGAGCCGGTCAGCCAGGCCAGCGCCCGCCAGCGCAAGGGCCGCTGCGGTCGCGTTCGCGAGGGGATTTGCCTTCGTCTTTACGAGGAACACGATCTCGCCGACCGTCCCGAGTTCAACGATCCGGAGATTCGCCGCAGTTCGCTCGCCGGTGTGATCCTGCGGATGAAATCCCTCGGACTTCCTGCGATCGAGGACTTCCCCTTCCTCGACCCGCCGGCACCGAAAGCGATTTCCGAAGGCTATCGCACCCTTCGCGAGGTCGGCGCGTTGAATGAAGAGAAGAATCTAACAGAGGCCGGCCGGCAGATGGCGCGGCTGCCCGTCGATCCGCGCCTCGGCCGCATGCTGCTGGAGTCCCGTGAAGAGAAATGCCTCGCGGAGATCCTGCCGATCGTCTCCGGTCTGGAGTCGAACGATCCACGCGAACGACCGCCTGAAAAAGCCCGCGAGGCGGATGCCGCGCAAGCCCGTTGGAAGGACGCCGACAGCGATTTCATCGGGCTCATTCGGATGTGGATCGACCTGAATCGCTTTCGCGATGGACGCAACTGGAAGCGGAATGCCCTGCGGAAGTTCTGCAAGGAAACCTTCCTTAACTACCGGCGCGTCACCGAGTGGGCGAACGTCCATGACGAGCTCCGTGAGCTGCTGGTTCGTGAGTTGAAATGGGACGTGCCGACGCTGGAGAATGATGCCGGAAAAATCGCAGCCTACCCGGCGATCCATCGCGCGTTGCTCTCCGGTGCACCTCGGCAGTTCGGCCTGTGGGACCGCGAGTCGAAGTCGTACCGCAGCGCGTCCGGCGGCTTCTTCGCGATCTTCCCTGGCTCTGGTCTCTTCGGCGGAAAGCGCTGGGAGTGGGTGATGGGGATGGAGCTTGTCGAGACTTCCCGGCTCTGGGCCCGACGTGTTGCTAGGATTGATCCGCAATGGATCGAGCAGGTTGCCCCGCATCTTTGCCGTAGCCGCTTCGGCGAGGCCGAGTGGGATGAGATTCAAGGCGCGGTGTATGGGAAACAAAGCGTCCTCTGCGGTGGCTTGCCCATCGTCGTCGGCAGGCGGGTCCATTACGGTCGCGTCGATCCGAAGGGCGCCCGTCAGATATTCCTCCGCGAGGGGCTGATGCAAGGAAAGCTCCGCAGGAAATGTGTCTTTCTCGATCACCTCGAGGTCCTCCGTGAAGAAATCGAAGCCATCGAACAAAAACTCCGCCGCCCGGGAGGCTTGTGGTGCGAGGAAGCGGTCGAGGCCTTTTTTGATAAAGTCATTCCGGCCGACATCTCCACCGCCGCCGCCTTCTTCGAGTGGAACGAGCCGCACGAGGATCAACTCCTGCTCACGACGGCGGACGTCGTCGTTGAGGATCTCGATGATCTCCTGCTTGAGGATTTCCCGGACTCCATCGAACACGATGGCCAGCAGTATGCCCTCTATTATCACGTCGCGCCCGGCGAGCGTGACGATGGAGTGACCCTCGGCGTTCACGTCGATCAACTTCCGTTCGTTCCCGACTGGCTGCCCGGTTGGGGCGTCGCGGGCAGTCTCCGTGACCGCGTGGAGATTCTTATCCGATCACTCCCGAAGGACATGCGCCGTCATTGCCAGCCGATCGCCGACATGGCCGATGGTTTCGTTGATCGCTGGTATGGCGCACCGCCCGATGGACCGATCGACCGCACGCTGGCCGACTATCTGCGTGAGCGTTCGGGCTACCCGGTTGAGCCACGGGACTTCGATTTCAACAAGCTTCCGTCAGAGCTCGTGACCAAGATCTGGGTTTGTGATGACGAGGGTGCGGAGCTTGGATTCGGCACCGAGGTCGCGGCCCTGAAGATGAAGCTCGCCAGCCGCATCCGCTCGCGCTTCGAGGCGGCTGCCAATGAATCGTGGGAGCGCCGTGGTCTCAGCGTCTGGGATGGAGAGGTTCTGCCAGTCGAGGTCGAAACGCAGACTGGCACCGCGTTTCCCGCGCTCATCGACGAAGGCAGCTCGATCGGTGTCCGGGCATTCGCCTGTCACGCCGAAGCCCATCAGTCGCATCGCGGCGGCTGCGTGCGGCTCCTTCATCTCACGCAACCGGAGCAGGTCAATCACCTGAGAAAACGTTTCCCGCTGGGGATGGCGGCGAAGATTGAGCTGCCCCGCCTCGGTGTCGGCGGCACCGCGCTCGAAGAACTCATCGCCATCGCGGCGGAAGGTGCGCTCGGTCGCTTGCTGCCGCGCTCGCCGGAGGAATTCCACACCCTCGCCCAGGCCGCCCGTGGAAATTGGCATGACTCCGCCGCGAAGATTGGCCATGCGCTTGATGAGATGCTTGTTCATCTCCCGGAGGTTCGTGAATGGCTGCACAAGAACCGCAGCGACCGCAACCGCGAGCTCATCGTCCGTGATCTCGACGAGCAACTTTTGTGGCTCTTCCGCCAGCGCTTCGTTTGGCGCGCCGGATATGCCCGTTTTCTCGACTACCCGCTGCGTCTGCGGGCCATCCGCTCCAGACTCGCCCGCATCGTCTCGCTGCCACTCATCAAGGACCTCGAGAAAACCGAACGCTTCCGGAATTTATGGGAACCTTGGTTCCTCCACTGGACCGCCACACCTGAAGACCCGCGCCTCTGGGATCTAGGTTGGCAGTTGGAGGAATTCCGCATCTCCCTCTTCGCCCCTGACATCAAGGTCATCGGCAAAGTTTCTGAAAAGCGGCTTGAAGAACTGGTTTCGCGACTGAGCTGAGCAGCAGTCACGTTTTTGCCCGGAACACCCTGTCCAAGAAGCCTTGCCACCCTGTCCCGGAACGCTAAGCTCGGGAGCCGTCCGAGACCCGTCGCCCTCTGCGCCAGCGGTTCCCGGACGATTCCGTTTCACTCCGCCGGGTTTCTGTAAAATCCTCCGGACGTCCTTTACGATGAGCGCCGCCAAAAGCACCGAAGTCCGCGGAGACCGCAAATCGGAATTCATCGGCACCCTCGCGGGTTGGGCGATGAAATGCTGGGCCAAGACACTGCGTTACGAAGTCATCGACCACTGCGGGGTGACCCATCCCGAAAACGCGCTCGATCCGGTGATCTTCGCGCTTTGGCATAACCGGATCTTCACGTTTCCGCCCGTCTGGTATCGCACCGGCGGGAACCAACGCCAATCCGTCGTGCTCACCAGCGCCAGCAAGGACGGTGCCATTCTTTCCAGCGCCATGGCAGTCTTTGGCCTCGGTGCCGTGCGAGGATCTTCGTCGCGGCGCGCGGTTGCCGCGCTCATTGGAATGAAGCGTGCCCTCAAGGAAGGCTTCGACATTTGCATCACCCCCGATGGCCCGCGTGGCCCCCGTTATGGCTTCAATGCCGGCGTCATCAAGCTGGCTGAATCCTCCGGTGCGCCCATCATCCCCATCCACGCCCGCTACGCCTCCGCCTGGCGGCTCAAAACCTGGGACCGCCTGGTCATTCCAAAACCCTTCAGCCGCGTCACCATCACCTTCGACAAGCTGATGCCCATCCCTCCGCGGCTCAGTGAATCCAATTTCGAACTTCACCGCCAAGCCCTGCAGGACATCCTGCTTGAAGGCGTTGACGATCGGTAATCAATGATTATCTAACAAAAAGGGAATCCGTGCTTGAGATCAACTCCACGGATCCACTGATTGCGTGCTGTTCGGTTCAGTATCTCATCACCCGCGACATAAATCGCTGGCAGAGGATGGAGCTTGGGGCTCCGAAGACTTGTGAAGGCGGACCACTTTCGTCGATTCGACCGTCGGCAAGAAAAGCCACGTGGTCGGCGACCGCACGGGCGAAGCCCATTTCATGGGTGCTGAGGATGATCTTCTGGCCCTCGGCGGCGAGTTCCTGAATCAGCTCGAGGACTTCCGCCGTCATCTCCGGATCGAGGGCGGAGGTTGGCTCATCGAGGAATAAGATGCGCGGTCCTGCGGCGATGGCGCGGGCGATGCCGACGCGTTGTTGCTGGCCGCCAGAAAGCTGAGCTGGCAGCTTGTCGGCGTGGTCGATGAGTCCGAAGCGATCGAGCGCGGACTTGGCGGTCGAGAGGGCGTCAATGGCGTTCAGGCCGTGGACGGCTTCCAGAGGCAGGGCGAGGTTACGAAGTGCGCTGAGGTGCGGGAAGAGATTGAATTGCTGGAACAGGAAGCCATTGCGACGGCGGTGGGCGAGCAGGCCTTCGGAACTTTCGGGAAGCTTTTCCCCAAGCAGGTTAATGGCACCCGAGTCGGGCGTTTCCAAGCCACCGAGGAGGCGAAGCAAGGTGCTCTTTCCTCCGCCGGACGGGCCGATCAGACAGAGCACGCCGGCGTTCGGCACTTCCAGCGAGAGGTCGTGGAGCGCGCGGTGTTCGCCGTAGTGTTTGCTTAGGGAAGTGACGCTAAGTTTCATGGCGGAAGCGTCGTTCGAGGCGATAGGAAAGAAAAGCGATCGGTGCTGTTAGAGCCAGGTAGCCGAGGGCGAGGGGCACGTAGGCCTCGAGTCCGCCGTAGGTTTGTGAGGTATAGGCCTTGGCTTGGTAGGCGAACTCCTGCACGCCGATCACGCTGAGCAGTGAGGAGTCCTTGATCAGGGAAACGAACTGTCCGGCGAGCGCGGGCAGGACCCGCCGCAGAGCTTGAGGAAAGATCACGAAGCGTTGGACTTGAAATGAAGTGAAGCCGACGGCCCGGGCGGAGTCCCACTGCGCGCGCGGGATGCTGTCGACCCCGCCGCGAAGAATTTCACCGAGGTAGGCACCCTCGAACAGCGACAGCAGGATCACGCCGATGACGAGCTTGTCGTTCCAGCCCCAGCTTTCGAAAGTCCGGGAAAACAGGGGCGCGAAGATGACGAAGTAGCCGACGAGCAACTGCACCAGCAGCGGCGTTTCGCGGACGAATTCCAGGAACAGGCGGCAGGTCCATTTCACCGCCGATAGCCCGCTGCGCTGACCGAACAGCAGCAGGAGTCCGACCGAGGTGCTGCCGACGAGCGCGCCGAGAGACAGAAGGATGGTGGCCCACCATCCGCGGAGCAGCAGTTCGCGGAATTCCCAGGGCCGCGTCCAATTCCAGCCACCTGTTTTCAGATTCGAAAAGATCAGCACGCAGAGCCAAGCGAAGCCGCCGAGGATCAGCAGGGCGGCTGCGAGGTTGAGATTGCGGCGGGTGGAAAGCACGGAGAATGAATCAAAAATTCCCAATAACCTCTAACAAATAACCAACAACTCTCACCTCAAAATGAAGGGAATTCCCTGGGATTCCAGGAATCTCTTTTCCTCGGCGAGATAGCGGCTGCCGAGTTTTTCGAACCCTCCATCACTGCGGAACTTTGCGATGAAGGCGTTCACCTGGTTCTTGAGAGCTTCATTGCCCTTGCCGATACCGAGGGCCCAGGACTCTTCGATGAAAGGCTTCAGCAGTGCGCGGGTGGTGTCCGGGTTCGCCTTGTTGTAGCGGTAAATACTAAGTTGGTCGTAGATGAACGCGTCGGCCCGTCCCTGGGCGACCTCCATCACGCAGGCCGGTTCCTCGGTGAAGGCGGTGCGTTTGGCGTCCGGGAGATTGGCGGTGGCCCAGCTCTCGGCGGTGGTGGAGGCCTTCACGGCGATTCTGGTTCCGGGCTTTTTCAGATCCTCGACCGATTGGATGGATGAGTTTTTTCCCACCAGCAGCGAGAGTCCGGTGAAGGCGTAGGGATCGGAAAAGTCGATCGACTTGCGGCGCTCGTCGGTGGCGGTCATCGACGAGAGGATCAGGTCGATGCTGCCGGACTTGAGGGCGGGGATGAGGCCGGAAAACTCCATCGGCACGATCTTGAGAGGCCTGCCCAGATTAGCGGCGAGAGCCTCGGCGAGCCTAACGCCGGCGCCATCGGGATTGCCGGACGAGTCCTGCATCTCGAACGGCGGATAGGTCAGCTCCATGCCGATCCGCAGCGGCGCTCCGGACTGATTGGCGGTGGCAGAGGGCTTCTGGCAAGCGGCAAGCAGAAGCAGGGCGGCGAGGGCGGACAGACGGTGCATCGCGGGGAGAATAGTGGCTTTCACGATCCATGCAGCAGGAAAGATACCGGACTTCGCCCTTGTGCAACAGGAGCGATCTCCAGAGGCTGCGTGCGCTTCGGGAATTCCGGGGCCGTCGTTGGGAAGCCCGTGGCCCGGGCAGGAAATTGATGGGGAATCCGGTGTGAACCCGGAGCGGTACCGCCACTGTATGGAGGCGCGGGTTTCAGCCCGCTTCTCCGAGCCAGATCGCCAGCCTGCGATGTAGTTCGAACCGGACCTGCGGAACTCAGGTCCACGGACCCCAACTGAATGACACAACAACAGAACGCACCCGGCCTCAGGCGGGTGCTGGTGACGGCTCCGCGCCTTTTGGCAGCGGGGATACTGGCATTGCCCCTGGCGATGGCCGAGATTGAAAACGAGCTCGACGACCTCGTCGTGTCCGCCCTGCGTTTCCCGGTGGAGGCTGGGAAAACCACCGCGGCGGTCACGGTGCTCGATCCGCGTGAGCTCCAGGATCGCGGGGTGAGCGATCTTTCCTCGGCGCTCAATCAGGTGCCGGGCGTGATCTCGCTCTCGACCGGCGGTCAAGCCGGTGCATCGGGTTCGCTCTTCGTGCGTGGCACCACCACGGC
>Ga0209829_10001225_pt1 | contig 21384 bp, 17 predicted proteins | sample C_140205_EF_Meta_FD_187311 | JGI IMG/M metagenome (GOLD analysis project Ga0209829, IMG submission 187311) | Freshwater microbial communities from Lake Croche, Canada to study carbon cycling - C_140205_EF_MetaG (SPAdes) (version 2) | ecosystem: Environmental > Aquatic > Freshwater > Lake...
ATAAACATAGACCTTCTTGAAGTCTTGAGCGAGACGGAGAGCTTGAGATAGAAACAAGCCATGATCAATAAACATACATACAGCCTCGCTAATAGGCTTCAGGTCTTCTTTGCGTGGGATTGGTTGTGCCATAAATTATTTTCCTTTAGCTTTCGCCTTTCGCTTCACGCTATAAGCGATTGCTACGGCCTGTTTGATTGGTTTTCCTGCCTTTACCTCGGCAGATACGTTTCGGTTAAAGCAGTTTTGGGATGAGCAGGATCGCAGGGGCATAAGTAAGTAATGTATAGGTTAGTTCGTTATTTGTTTCAATGGTTATTGATTACACTAGATTTGCAAAGATGTCTGTGTCTTTGCTGACCTGCGGTTGTCCGCCTTGTTGAATAGACTTACGCATTTCAGGCGTGATTTTTACTTTCCAAATTGGGGTGAAATGCTCTGGCTTTGGTTCCTCGTAATAAGCGTTGTCTTCGGGTTGCCGATTATCCAATTCTCCCTCTTCTACTTTTCCTCCCCACTTTTTGACATACTTGCCAATCTCATTAGGAAGCATTTTATCGTAGAAACCCTTCATGCCTTCGCCACCTACTTTTAGGTCAAATCCTCGCAATATAGTTGATCCAGAGAATGAATCTTTTTCTCCCTCCCCTTTTGCGATTTTATCAGCAATTTCTTTTCCTACATTATTGGCAAGATCAGTGTCTTTTAGGTTGTTTCCCAATGATGACCATTCTCCGTTTCTGCCTTTTGGGATAAACTGAACCTTGTATGTTCCATCATCCATTTTGACATATTTAAGTGCATCAACCTGCTTACTCAAATCGTATCGTCCAGCCTGCGTATCTCCGCTAGTCCAGCCAATCCAATCATGTCCTTTATCAACGGCATCACGCAAGGCTCGCTTGAAAAGTTGTGTATGCCAATCTTTGCGGAATGGAGCGTCTGGCACTGCATTAGGCTGGTTGAGTAATTTTCCTTCTTCTGACAATGCCTTAAACTCTGGATTTGTTTCTTCAAGTTTTAGCAACTCGTCAACATTACTAACCCCATTTTCTTTAGAGATTTCGTGTATCCGTTGCCTGATTTCCTTCAATCGTTCAGGATTTTGATACCCCTTCTCCCGTCCCGCTTGATGCCTGTCAGACTGAATCTCCTCAATGAACAATCCATTGTTTCCCTCGCTATCAGGACGCTCATTAAGCCTCATGTGGGCTACATAATTGGGGATGTTGGGGAAGTGAGAGGAGGTGTAATCGTTCTTGGGCGTTATTTTTGTTTCTTTGAGTTTATTATATGCCTGCTCTGCTTCTTCTTTTGTAGAGAAAGACTGCATGTGCTGTTCAGCACCTTCATTGAAAATAAGCCACCTTCCATTGCGTTCTTGAATCCTGCCATTCCATTCAGTTGCCTCTTTAGGCATCGTCAGCACAACCTCCCTGTAGTTCTCGCCGTTGGGGAGGGTGTATTGGGCGTATTTGGGTTGAATTATTCCGTTTTTGTGTTCTTGATTTCTTTTTTCGTAAGCAGATTTCAATTCGTCTACTAATGGACGCATTTGTGGAGACATATATTTCAATTGTCCTTCAGATAACTCACCCCTTGCGGCCATCAAAGCGTAATCGTTAGAATCTCCAAAACCTTCTTTTTTTGCTTGTTCAATTACTGCCTGATTTGCTTTTTCAAGTAGTGGTTGAGACCCGCCTGAAGTTTTTTCTTCAAACTTCACCGATCCCTCGTTGCGTAAGTAGTCCAGAACCTCTTGCTTGGTGACGCTCTTCTTGCCCTCTAGGAATCCCTCAAAATTGCTCCATTTGATTTCGTCAGGCTTTACGCCACTACCCTTTGCAGGGTCAATGATGGCGCGAATCTGATCCACAGACGCATTATTTGGCATTTTCTCATGCAAAACCTTTTGAAGCTGCGAGTAAAATCCTTGTTCTGATGTTGGGTATTGAGCTAGTGGAGTTGCTGGCTTTTCTTCTAGCCCTTCATCAATAGCATTTATGGATTCTTTCATCCGTGAAGACGGACTTCCTAGTCCTACTGATCCAGACTCCCCCTTATTGGGAAGATATTTGCCAGCACCAGACTCTAATGCCCCCTTGTATCCCATTAATGCACCAGCTCCTTGACCAACTGTTGCGGATGCAGCGGTAGCTATATCTTGTGTGGTCGATTGCGGATCGTTTAATGCTTTTTGCGTTTCTTTTCCAGACTCATATGCACCTTTTGCTAGTGATGGAACAAACGCTGCCTGTGTTAGTCTTGCAGGGATCTGTCCAGCAAATGGAACTGCTGTTGTAGCAAGGCCCATTGGTGATGCCATATAATCAAGCGTTGGTGCGATTGCTCCGTTGTATATGCCAGCCGCAATTTGTGCTGGTTTAGATTGCATTTGATGTGCGCGAGGGACTGGTTCACGAGGCCCAAGAAAATTAAAAGCATCTGAAGCTACGTTAGGCTCCGTTTGCTGATTAGATGATTCTGGTGCTCCTCCCATGATTAAAAATGTATATCTTTCCTATTATTGTTTTGCAATCTTACTTAATTGCTCGTTTGCAACTTTAGAAAACTCTGACCAATCTATTCCGGCATCTTTTGAGCAGTCGTACATCTTGCTATGCAAAACACCACGATTTGCATGGAATTGCTCTTCTTGACTTGTTGGAGTCTTTAGCTGTCTTGCATCTTTGGCAATTCTATACGCTTCCCTGCGGTCAACGATGCGTCCGGCAGTAGTTCCGAATCCATAAGCAGGCGATTCGCGGTCTGTAGCCTCTTGTGGCGCGTTAGGATTAGCAATAAGGTGTGTTTCGCCGCGAGATACCTCACCAGTGCGCGGATTGGTATAAGTAGCTATCCTAATGCGTTCTGGCATGGCATTACGGGGCTGTCGTCTGCTGTTGTTGACCTTGCCCTTGATTCATTGCCATATTTGCAAAGAAACCAGCCCTTTGTGCAAGCGGGATTCCTACTGCATCAGCGTATTTCTTGAATGCGGATGATTTTTCGACTTGTGCCGCTGTTTGCGTAAATAATTCTGGGTTTGCTTGGCTTGCAGAAACTAGCTTTCTGAACTCTGGGGAAGTTAAGAATCTGTCTGCATCAGCAAACATATCACGTTTATTTGCTTGGAATGCCCTAGTTCCTGCTCCGGCGACTGCTGAAGCGATCTCATATCCTAGACCATGCTGACCAAAGGCAGAGCTTACCAAAGATCCAGCAAATCCTCCCATCATGGCAGTTTTTGCGGCATCCCATACTTTTGTTGCCATAGATTCAGGTACATCCTTAAACGCAGAGGACGAAATCAGCCCTGTGCGAACTTCTTTCTTTAGAGCATTGTCGATGTTTTTGGAAACCTTGTAGAGATTTTCCAGATGATCGGCAGCTCCTTCTGGAAGGTTATCAACCAGCGTCTGATATGCTTTCTTGTTGGTGTTTTTAAGACCTTCATACCATTTGGAGTAGGTATTGAAATTGAGAGATCCATTTTGCGTTGCTTGCCCAAAAGCATGAGAAACACCAGAAATTGCTACCTTTTGACGCAAATCTTCAGGTAACGCATTAATCAGATTAATAAACTTGTCCTCGTCGCCCTTTGACAAAGCTGTGATTCCGCCTTGAAGTGTTCCAGAAAGGCTCTTTGTCACCTCTTTGTTAAAAAGGTTCTCAATGTTTCCTTCTAGCTCCTTTTGTGTGCGAGATGTTTCCCTTGCTTGTTGAGCAAGGTCTTTATGACCTAGTTTCTCAAGGTTGGCGTAATCGTCTTCACTCAAAAGACTATAATACTTTTTTGCAAGACCTTCATCTTCGCGTCCGAAATATCCTTGAACATTAGTTGCCCTTCCAATTTCCTTCCTCCAGTCGTTAAGAATAGCCCTGCTAGGCATAGTTCCATTTTTCTGGATTTTGATAGCCTTCATTAAATCCCTTTCAAATGGCGTTAGTTGGTCAACTCTTCCTTGCCTTTCTTTTAGTCGTTGTTCTAGGAAGGTTAGGGTCTGATCTGGATAGACTTGCGTAGATGGCGGGATTTTCTTGTCTAGTTCTGTATGCAGCTTTTCAGATTGGCCCTTCAGATCCTCGGCAGTCTTCAGCATCTTGTCTTTTACATCAGAGCTTAACTGCGAAAGGTCTGTAGTCCCTCCTAGATCCTCAATCAGTTGTTTTGATCTAGCACCTACATCTTGCAATGCCGATTCTTGCTCCCGTGCAATCTGGGAGCTAGGCATTGCTTTAACAGTCTGAACCATTGCTTGATATGGCTTGTTTTGAGTTAGGAACTCAGTTGGAAGATTCTCTAATCCAAGTGCTTTTGCAGCTTCTTGGATTTGCGGTGCAGGAGCAGCGGCTTGTGCAAGAGCTTTTGATGCTGGTTGATTGCCGCGAACTGCTTTAATAGTTGCAGGAACGATTCCTTCTAATGCTTTTGCTCCACCCCTAAATAAAGTGGGGATTAAAGCCTTTCCACTAGTTGCTGCAACCAATCCAGCAGTCGGCACAGCAATCTGTGCAGGAACATTCCCTCCAGCTTGTTTAACGGCCTCTGCTCCACCTTGCAAAGCAGCCCCTGCTGCGGTCTGTTCTATCGGATTCTTGCCAAGAGCAGCCATAACGCCTTTTGCTATGGGACTATTAGCAAGATATGCGGCCTCTCCAGCCATTCCTGCGCTAGTAGCCGCTCCTGCGGCTTCAGATCCACCTTTTGAAAACTGATATGCAATCTGTTCGGCATGAGATCTTGGTTCTGGTACTCCAGCCTTGTCTAGAAGATGCGTAATAGCATCACTAGGAGTCGTGTAGTGAGTTTTAAGAACGCTATTAAGCGAATTTACCATCATGTCTCCATAAGCAGGGATTCCTGCCGCAATCTTTGCGCCTTGAAGTGGCATTCCTGCTGGCAATCCAGCAATAGCACCTAGTACGGCTGTAATTGCTGTAGGGGCTGCTCCACGAACTATTGCACCAGCCATTCCTTCTGGCGTTGTTACTGGCTCTTTAGTAAGTGAACTGGTTTTATCTGAACTCTTAAGGGTTTTTTCAGCGGAATCGGCAAGATTATTCATGAAATCCAAATCTGAAGAACCAGAGGTAGATTGTGAATTTGTGTTAGATGTACTCATAATATTATTGATTCATTTCTGTTAAATTCACATCACCGCCAGTCCATCCTTCAAGATGATGAATATCCCTCATTGACTTTGCTCCAAGAATAGAGCTGTCTGTATCCGCCTCATCTAGAAGCCTGTCATGCAATATTTTTGCCTCTGTTTTTAGTGATTCTATCTGTTTTCTCAAAAGTGATGCGGAATCAGGATCTACTGTCTTTTCTTTTTCTAAAAGATCCTTAACGAGGTTTGCGTTGTATTTAATCTTATCAACAGCATCAGATTTAACTATTAGTTGAGTTTCTGGAGTATGTCCTCCAAGGAAATAATTTAGAGTAATCTTTTGATGAGGCATTCCTCCTGCTTCTAGGGCAGCTTTATATGAACTTACTTGTTTGTTTGCCTGATCAGCAGAAATGTTAACATTTTCAGTAAGCTCTCGTAGCATTTGATCGCGGAAATCTTGAGCAATAACTTTTCCTGTAAATGGTTTTCCTGTGAGAATTTCCATTTTCTGAGCAACGCTAGTTGCTTGCAAAATAAGATTTGCCTGTCCTTCTGTAACCCTTCCTCCAGACATTGCGCGAGCATAAGAATCAAGCATGGCAATATCACTTGCCCCTTGTGCTTGTGGACGCAGTTTTGCTGCCTCGTATGCGGATATAAAAGGAGAAAGCATCGAGCGAGGACTGCCTTTATCAAGATAATTCATAATAGGTTTATCTGTCCTAAATGCACGCTGATTACGAATTAGCATATTGCCATATTTGACTTCCATTTCGTCAGAATGCTTTTGCTGTTTATCTGCTTCTATTTGTTTATTTCTAACCATCTCAAGTTGCTGTGCTGTAGTTGGCCAAATAACCTTATAGTTGTTTGGATTATTATCATCCTGCCTAATTTCAGGCTCAATAATTCCTTTTGATCTGGCATAATTTTTTATGTCAATAGCATCTTGCTCTGGCATCATTTTATCTACACCAATAATGCGATCAAACTCTGGTATTGCTTCAGGTTCTTGAGTCTTTTCAGCAACTTGAGAAGAAGCAGGAACAACGGGTTTTGCAACAATTCCTCCGACAGGAGCAACTCCTTGCATTGCTTGAGTTTGTTGAGATTGTGCAACTTGTGCCGGAGGAATTGACGAAAGAAGAGCCTGAACTTGTTGCTGGACAGGCGTTGTTTGCTGACCAAACTGCTGTGCCGCTGAAACAACCTGCCTTGGGTCAATCGCCTGAAGATCGTAAGGGAAATTAGGGTTTGCTGTAGCTGGGTTTACAGGAACATTGGGATTTGAACCTGATGTAGTCAGATATTGCGTGTCTGTACTAATATTAAGAGGATTGTATTGAATCGTTGCTTTTTCAATATCTGGAACTGATATTTGTCCCAATGGTTTTCCTGAAAAATCTGAAGCTGGGAGTGGTGGTGTATCTCCAACACCTTTTAGATTATTGTAATATTCATCTTTAGGAATTAAGTCATTAGGATCGGAAGAGATTGGTTCTTGTTGAGATCCTGATTTCTGCAGTTTTTGTTTATCTGGAGCAATTCCTCCTCGGATAGATGGTGCTGTTGGATGTTTATTTGCTCCTACATCAACAATCCTTTCTCGTAGAGCCTCCATATCTTGGTTGTGACGGATGACTTCTTGAAGCCTTGCTTCAGATTCTGATGATTTAATTCCTGCAAGTTTTGTTTGCTGATTGTATTGATTTTGAAGCAACAAATCCTCGCGAGCTTGAGACTTAGCTAATGCATCAGCGGCCTCTTTCTTTGCCTGCTTACTGAGATATGCCGCCGTAATTCCTTGACCAATTGCACCAGCTCCTTGAATTGCTCCAATAGCTACATTCTCAGGGTGAGCTGACTCAACCTTCCATCCGGCAAGTGGCTGAACATTCAATGGGCTATTTCCACCACCAGAAAACGACAAGGCCTTTAACGAGGTAAGAGGATATTCTCTTGAAAGGTCAGGAGTTGTAGCCTGAAATTGATAACCTTGCGTTTCTAGTGCCATAATTTTTAGGAGCCGCCGAATTTAATGCCGTCTGTCTGTGGAACCGTAAATTGAGTTGCGTTATTGGTCTGGTTCATATTTGCGGCCTTAGCTGCTTGTCCTCCAGTGCCTGTGTTTGCTGTCTGAGCCGCTGCATTTGTAGGGGCAATTGATGTTCCACCGCCGCCACCTACTGATCCAAGTGCCGCTTGCTTTGCTCCAGCTATGCTAAATCCAGATCCTCCGGCTTGCGATGCCGCCTGCGCTATTGGAGCTTGTTCAGCCTGTTGAGCTTGTCCAGTGCTTGCGAGCTGTGATTGAGCCTGTTGAGATCCGACTTTTGCTACGTCCTGTGCGCCAGTAAGCCTTGTTTGGTATTCGGCCTGTTGTTGCTTTTGCAAAGCAGCGGTAGCCGCCGCATCAGCAGCAGCCTTAGCAGCCGACTGCTGTTGAGCAATCATTGCGCTGTTATCTGGTGCTTGTGCTGGGGCTGGCTGCCCTCCTCCATGCCCTCCCATATTAATATCCACCAAATGTGGTTGTGGAAGATTTGCCGATTTGGTTTTGACCAGTAACTCCAGCATTAGCTAATGGTGTCTGAGCTGCTGCTGTAGTAGCCGCAGGATTCATTGTTTTTGGAGCGTATGAAAGATTAGCTGCCGTAGGTGAAAGGTATCCAGCTCCTGCTCCTAAGTTTGACATCTGGTTCTTTTGAGCCGCCGCAAGATCAAATCCGCCACCTGCCGCTGATGCACCTTGCCCTTGAGCCGCAGCGTTCTGAGCCTGCAACGCCGCCGCATCTTGTGCCTGCTGATATTGGTTTTGCAATCCAAGCTGCTGTTGGGCCTGCTGTGCGCCCTGCTGACCTGCTGTAGTGGCAGATTGAACGGACGCATTGTATACGGCTTCCTGTTGGGCTTTAAGGGCAGCCGCTTGTGCTGCTGCTTGTTGCGCTTGTTGCTGGGACAAGAACGCAATCATTGCGCTATTGTCTTGTACTGGTGCTGGTTGCCCTCCTCCTCCTCCTGATCCACCCATAGTAGTATTGGTTATTGGTTGTAGTTGAATGAAAATTTCTCTGGGGCGTTCATATCCATGTAGTTTTGCATAGATGGACGGCGCATATATTGAACTGCATCTGTAAATCCTTGTGGTGATGGTGTGCTAGATGCCACTGGGCCAACATTTCCAGTTGCCTGTGATGCTGTTGTTGCGTCACCAGCACCTTTTGCAGCTGCTCCTGCACCAGCACCAATAGCCGATGTAGCTAATGAACCAATTCCTTTAATTATTCCTTGTGTCACGGCTTCTGGATGTGCGCTTTGAACATCCCATTTCTTATCTACTGATGCTACAGGAATGCCATTGCCATCACCTTTGTTAAAATCAAGGTGTGTTGCAGTAATTTGATCGTTTGGATTGGCTCCTCCCATAACTTGGAAAACTAATAGGTTTCTAAGTATAGATCAATATTAATTATACTTTTAAGCCAGCGTTTGCTCTAGCCTCTTTACAGAGATCAGATCCAGATTCAAACTTTTGGCAAGCTGATGGCCTGTCGTTGTATATGTTGCACGAAACATTGCACCCTATTTCCCCACTTAATGCAACGCACCTATTATTTATAGTTTTCATTAATGGGTAATCTTCACGAACAAGCTCCTTTGGTATATTCTTAGCGTCTGACCTATCTTTTTTAAGTAAAGGCCATGACCACCTGTGAGAGCAACAAGCACCACAAGATTGGCAATCGTACATTATTTGTTCCAGATTGGCCTAAATCCAAGATCTTCAAAAACAACGTCCTCATAAGGAGCCAAATGCGACATATTGCTAATGGTTGCCTTTAGCTTTGGGCAGTATGCTGGTTTGCCAGCTTGGTGTCTGTCAATACAGTTAAGACAAGTAGGGATATAGTCTGCATTTTTGCTTTTGTCGGCCTTGTGACCCCATTTGCCCTCAATGCATTCATACCTGTCCATATCTGGGCATACTCCGTTATCTACAAGCCATGAAAAAATTTGATCGTCGTCCCAATCACGCATCAAATACAAACTAATTGGAGATCCTTCTGCATATCTGATGTCTTGAGACATGGGAACGTGACCCTTAATAAGATCGGTATCGCACTGCTTAGTTCCGATGAATACACCCTGCCAAGGCCAATTAAAACTGCCTGTAGGACGGCCTAGAAAATCTATTCCGCAAAGGTACTTTTCATCACCAATAGGACGCTCTGTTCCAAGAGATAAAACAACGCTTCTTTCTCCCCATTGCTGATATTTCAATAGATCAAAGCGCATCTCGCCTGTATTCACATCAGGCCCATCAGCTAATGCTACCTTTGACGGCGGGTACTCATACATTTCAAGATCCCAATCTTTTATTAGCTTGTCGCTATACGAATAACGCTCACGAAACAAAGGTTCCCTAAATTGAATTACTGGGAGGTGAATATCACATTCAAATTTAAGAAAATGAAGCAATGCAGTAGAGTCTTTTCCTCCACTCCACAAGATAGCCGATTTAGGCCACCTATTTATCCATTGTTTTGCTTTTTCTTTTGTTTGAGTGATTAATGTTTGTGTGTATGTGTTTGTCATTAAATTATTACTGCCGCCCCTAAAGCTGCTCCAGCAACCGCACCGCCAGTTTGCATCATTTGTCCTTTAGAGGCATTATCTGATGCTGCATTATTAACTGCTCCTGTGTACATGGCCTGTTGATAATTCTGCCAGTTTTGGTTGTGTGCGTTTACTGCTTGCGATTGAGATCCCATCATTTGGTTAATCCAATCCTGAGTTGACTGAGCTTGTCCCTGTGCGCCTTGAACGGCTGCATTAATTCCTGCAACTCCTTGTTTTGCCTGCTGTGCGCTGGCTCCCTGAAGCTGTTCTGCTCCAGAAGACGGGTTAATTCCTACTACTGGGGCTTGACCGATGATTCCTTGTGCTTGCCTTGCTCCAGCCTCACGAAGAGCCTGTCCCTGCGCCGTTGCTTGATCAAAAAAACCACTACGTCCAACTGTGCTGTCTTGCAGGCCGGAACCAAGGTAATTCTCAAGACCCTTAGTTTTAGTCCAGTTATTAAGCTGGTTCTGCCAGTAGCTAGGTGCGGAATCTTCGTTAGCCATACTATTGAGTAAGTCCAGTCTGCTTTCCGTATTGGCTCATTGTGTTTTGCCAATAGTTTGGAGAAACGTCTTGAGCTGCCATCTTTTGAAGTCCCTCCCTAGCCTGTGCTGCGTAAGGATTCTGAGCTTGCTCTAGCTTTTGGCTATTTGCAGCATTAATTGCCGCAACCTTGTTTGCCTGAACTAATTGACCAGTAGGGCCATAGACATCAGGAGTATATGCAGTCTGAGGAATTGCAGAAGTGAGTTTAAGCATTTCCGCTTGGTTAGCTAATGCATTCTGACCTAATTGTGATTGATTAGACATCTGTGCAATAGCCAGATCATCATTTGGCTTGGGAATATACTGAGAAGGTTGTGGATTTGAGCCGCCCATAATTAAGCTGGAGAGTATATCTCTCTTTTCAATCTGACAAGTCCTAACTTATTCATTGTATCCTCTGGGAAGTTCATTCGGTGAGTGTCTGTTTCAATTGGAACACCAATATAGCTAACTTTTCCAGAAAGCTGTGTGTGTGTTCTCCAGTCGTTCATAACTTGAATAACGTCCCTTGGCCTAGTTAATGCCGGATGAAAAGCTGGATAAATAGTAGGAACAAACACATGATCGCTGTATCCGAAGCAAATATCATCCCGATAGTGGGCATAAACGCTAATGTTGGGATGTGGCGTAATCTCATGATCAAAAGACTTAGCAAATGTCTGTAGCTGTTGAAATTCTTGTGTGTTTGGTGCTATGTATTTGTAATTAATGGATGATCTCATGGATTAAACACCTACAGCAATCTGAACACCATTAGCAAGTGTTGGTTGTAGGTTCTGAGCCTCTTGAGAAACAACTTGCTGGCGAATTACTGAGTTTCCGCACAATACGCAAGGAAGGCAATCTCCAGATGTTTGATAAGAAATCGGAATGCTAGAATACAACGGAATTACGCCATCATTTCCATACGGGCTGATGTACAGGTTTGGAAATACGCTAATCGGCTGGCTGGCTGTAATAATAGATGGCATCTTAGCAATTGTGTGTAGCTCTGTAGTTGTTTACAGAGTTTTGGGCCTCTTGAGATGCTAGATTTCCAGCCTGAGTCTGTGCGTCAAGCAATGATGTGTAGCTGACGTATGAAGCAGTAGCCGTTACCGATACAGCCGGAGAACACCCTCGATATGTCACGGTTCTTGTCTGTGTGCTAGACCATGAATTCAGTGCATTGGCTGCTACTTCTACGGGCGCAAGGTTTATGTCAATTAACTCGCTAGATCCGTTTTCTCCAACGACACAATATTGAGTTTCGTTGTAGCTTGGCTTTCCAACAGAAAGATCAGGCCAAGGATCTAAGAACATCCGTATTGAATCAATCGCCATTGCTCCGCACCACTCAGTTAGGAAGCTGAATGCCTTGTCCACATCGTAAGTGTAATTCGATTCGCAAGATTTACCTCCTGATCTAGAGACATTTTCTGTAACTAGCCTTCTTGCTTGAGTCTGAAGTATTCCAAGTTGGTCTATTTGCTTGGAATAGTTGCTTGTATTGTACTGATACCCCTCAGTTGCGGCTAGGAGCCTCGTATTGAGGATTTCTGAATAAGACCCCCTAGTTCCCCTATAGGAAACCTTAACGTCAACAGTTCCGGCGATTTGCGAGCAATCAAGCTCTCCGTAAACCATCTGTTTCATGTCCATTGCGTCACCTAGAAGGCCCGTTTCCATTTGGCAGTAAATCCGATTCACTCTTTCCTCAGTCCTGCCGCCTTGGTTGATTTGCAGGTAGGTATCATATCTTTCTGGCATGAATGCTTCCCAGATATGGTTGAAAGATCCATCGGACGTGCTTGCGTAATCAACCGAGAAAGCAAATACGCGAGTCTGACTATCAATTACGTTACTTGACCATACAATTGGGCGTATTCCTGTCCACACACCATTCCATGCAGGCGACTTTGATTGGTTCCATTCCGATGCTGAAGCGTAATCCAAAACCATTGTCACGCTATTCGTAGGCTCTAAGTATGGTATTGAATAAAGCAAATAATTCTCAAATGAAACGGCGCAAATACCGCTGACATCAGATGCCATAAGCCGCTTCGCCTTTGCCATCTCAATGTCTTTGAAAAGAACCTGACTAGATAAGTATGAAGCGGCTGCAACGTCAACGCTTACTAATCCGCCCTGAGAGTACCACCACATCATGCCAGCTTGGAACGCTATGCTGTCTCCTGCAACGCATCCAATGGTAGGGTAAAGAGTAGCTTGGAAATTAGGAGTATTAGGCCATTGTGCGCGATCAAGCACGCCACTTGAAAGTGAATACGTTGACTGATTGGTGAACACATACAGCTTTGTATCGTTGTTTTGACCCACATAATCACGCATTCCTGTAACTGGCCTTGCAACACTGAAGTCTCCGCGACCAGCACCTTCATTTCGTTCAGCCCATCCCAAAGGATTAGCTAAGTCAGATGCCGCAATGATGTTCCCAGTTGCTACCCATAGTCTGTTGCCAGAGAATGCCATCCAATAGCCGATTGGCATATCACTAGATACTTGACCAGTCCTATCTGAACCGTCCCAGTATCCAGCCGGATTGATCCCATCTTGGATAATAACAATTCGATGAGATGGAACAACTGTGCTATTTGTATTGTTGTCAATAGTTGCTGTTTGAGTACCAATAACGAAGTTTACCTTCTTAATGTTTGGATCAAGCCGGATATTTGAAAGCAAGTAAGAGTCCCAGTTGTCAGGTTGAGTCAAAGGGAATGGAGAATAGTAAACCTTCCCATCAACGCAGAACAATGCGTATGGAATATCCGATGCCACAACAGGGTTTCCGTTTACATCATATACAGCGGCCTCGTTGCTAATAGTAACGCCAGACAGATTAGTAACTGTGCTGGCATTTTGATACTGCTTATTTGCGTTAAAGATAATTCCTCCCTGAAAGTTTCCTTTTGGTAGCGAAAGGCGCATCTTGAACCCATTGCGTGTCTGTACTAATCCGCCACGGCAGTTTACATTAACGCCCCACTTGAATTGATCCTCTGGAAGAGTCCAAGGATTACGAACTGAATTTACACCATGAATCCACGCTGCCGTAGACTTAGTTTGCCTGCCGGAAGTGATATTTGGGCTTTTCATTATCCAACAATATCGCCGTAGATAGAATCGATTACAGGATCTGTCATGTCGCCATAAGTCAATCCATTGACTTGTATTGGCTCCATTGCGTGACCAGTCATGCTTTCGTGTTGGTTACGAAGATATGCAAGTGCCTTTGCCCAATATTTGTTGCTTTGCTCCTCGAAATCCTTGTCCTCTAGGTCTACAGCGTGAACTGCTGCCATGATTGCGCGAGTGTTCTCTACTGGGATGTAATCGTAAACGCTAGTGATCGTAGGGTGAGCCATCCTGTAAATGATCCTCACCCATGCACATGGCTTTCCAATCCTTATGCGGCGATACTTAGGGTTTGTCTCAGAAGGGTGATACTGACCAACTAATGCCATGTCGTTGCTACGTCCGTAATCATAAGCGTATAGGCTGACGTAACCTACAGTTATGGGCTTCTCAATGTGCAGAATGCTCTTAACAAGCGTAGGTGGAAGGATTGAATCAACAAAGAAGCTACTTTGTACGGTATCACCAGTAGAGTAAATTGAAACAAGGCCAGTAGAGGTTCCAGCAACGGCATTGTTGTAGGAGTTGTAGACATTAAAAGTGTTCTGATTAGCTGGCTGGACATATCCGCCATTGAATCCAACGTAATAGTAGAACGAGAAGCTGTAAGTAGAATTTACGGCAGTAAGATTTGCCGCGCTACTCATTGTCACGTTGTATGCGTCTACAATCGCTGTAATCGTCGTATTAACTGGTATTCCTTGTCCAGATATGGTCATTCCAACGCTTAAAGCTGCTGTGCTATTAAGGCTTAGATTGGATGAATACTGAGTTGTCGTACCAATTACATTTGTAGTTGATTGAGCCGACGAAAGCAGTCCGTTAGGCAAGCTGTCACCAGTATTTGCACGCACTGTGATTTGCTGACCCGTCTCAAAAGTTGAATTTGTGCATATAAGCGAAGTTGAAGGCGATGCCGTAAACTGCCTAACGATATTCATGAATAGCTGACCAGTAGACAGCGTGGGGATTCCGCCAGATGCAAAGATTACTGGGTTATTGCTAGGATCAAGTAACGTAACATTATTTCCAGTAACTTGTACTGAATATGTTGTGGATGCTGAAATAGGAGCAGGCAATCCATCCGTTCCATTGGTTGCGCTTGTTGTAAATGTTACTCCAGCACCTTGCGATAGGTACTGAATCGAACTAGGAGTTAGAAGGCTTCCGCCACCAGAAGTAGCTTGGTATGCCTTTGCATAGGCCGCAAACCTAATCCCATAGTAAGACTGACCAGATCCAAGTGTAACCACGTTGATTGCACTATCTTGGATGTAAGCAGAAGCACCAAAACCAGTAGTATCTCCAGATGCATTAGTAAATACGACATTTGGGAGAGTTGAATATCCAGTCCCTCCATCAGTTACATTTACCGATGCGACTACTCCAGTAATTGCAAATGCTATAACTGCCTGAGTGCCGCCGGATGGTGGAGCATCAACAGCAACAGATAATGTTCCTCCCGAAGTATATCCAGTTCCTTGTGATTGAATCTGAACAGAAGTCACAACTCCGCCAGTAATAAATGCACTAGCAGTTGCACCACTGCCGCCGCCGCCAGAGATTGTGATTTTAGGAGGCGTAACATATCCAGCTCCACCATTTGTTATGGTATATGAAGTCACTTGATAATCTAAATTCGCAGTTGGAGGAGTTGTATATGTTCCACTTCCACCAACAAAGGAAACTATTGGTGCAACTGTGTATCCACTGCCTCCACTTGTTATCTTAATTGCAGAAGATGGGCTTCCTGTAGTTATTGGGAAAGTGATTCCAGAACCCCAAGATGGCAATGCGCTATAGAGTTTTGCCAGTGTATTTGATCCGGCTATTTTTTCAATATATGCGGACGTAGCAGATGGGCTTATTGTCGGGAAAAGATAATCTGATGAAAGGTAAACCAAAGATCCATTTGCAACTCCGTTGAAATTACCAGTCCAAAGGTTATTGAAACCAACAGAGAATGTCCTACTGAGTTGAAGATAGAATGTTCCAGATCCAGTGTCAGTAATTGTTACTGGATTGAATGAAGAATCTTTAATTGTGAATGTGCCATTAGCATTTAATGGAGCCTCAGCCCTGTATGCAGTTCCAGATTTAAGGGGGGATGGAAGAGTCCCAGTGCTTGCAAACTCAACAAACACTCCAGTAGATGGAGTAATATTTACAGATGGATTAGATGTGTATCCAGTTCCCTCAGTAACGACCTTAATACTTGTAACCTGACCATTGGCAACGGTTGCAATAGCTGTAGCACCGCTTCCTCCAGATCCGCTTACTGTAACCTGAGGCGGCGTTGTATATCCAGATCCGCCCGAAACAATGTTAAAATAAGATACAAAGGACTTTGTGATAGTAGCATTTGCTATTGCTGTTGCTGGCACAGTTGTTGGTACTGTTGTTGGGCCAGATGGTGCGCCTATCGTAATTGATGGCTGTGTAATGTATCCAAGTCCTCCATCTGTAATTACAATTGATCCAACAACATAAGTTATTGGAACAGTTGGAACGGCTGGCAATATCATTATGGCATACCCTTGGGCAGTCCTTGTCTCTTGACTTGTTCCAGCAGGAGGAGTTGGCGGTGGGCTGAATGTAACCTGAGGTGGTGTAGTATACCCGACTCCGGCAGATGTTACGGTTACACTTGTAACAGCACCAACAGAAACTCCAGTAGCAGCAGCTCCAGAACCAGCAGGAGCTATCAGATTGAATCCACTTGCTGTAATGTTGCTTGTATCACCGATGTTCACGGTTGCGTTTATTAGCTTAACAATTGAATTGTTTCCAGATCCTGACGTAATAAGGATAATTGGATTAGTTCCTGCAAATGCGTCAGTAGCGTTTGTATGTATTGATACAGAAGTCGAGCTAATCACATATACAAAGTAATTCTGACCTTGAATAAGTGGTTGTGGTAGCGTTCCTCCAGCAGTGTACGCTTGAACCTGATCCCCAGTCTGAAAATAGTGAGGAACTGGGAAGTTAAGAATTGTTACTGGTGCAATTGCGTTGCGAATATCGACATTGAATTTTCCGCTATTGCCGGACAGAAGAACTGGATTACTGTTTGCTTGAGCATCTGAAATAGATCCATAGATTTGAAGGTCTGTAGCGTCCAAGCTCTGTGCAAAATACGTTGTGTTTGCTGCTAGTGGCGATGGAAGTGCCGATGCAAATCCTGCTCCAGATCCAACAGAAAACGTCACTTCATTTGGAGATCCAATTGTGATAGTTGGAGTTGACTGAAGTTGGACGCAAGTAAGTAGATTGATCGGCCTCTTGTCGGTTAGTGTAACTGTACCGAGGGTTGGGTTGACTATGCTCTGTAACGAAATAGGATTATTACCAGATTCTGCGTCTAGCTCTGTCTGGTAAAGCTGAATGGTATTGGCATCATCTGATCCAATGTAATACGTCTGTCCTGCAATCAAGATGCTGTTTGTGACTCCAGATCCAAGGCTTAGAACGGCAGATTGACCAGAAACAAACTGGTGAGCTATTGCGGAAATAAACTTCGTTATTGGTGAAACTTTTGCCGATTGCGTCTGTAGAGTAACACCATCTGGTTCGATAGTTCCGTATGGAAAATCAGATTTTGCGTGAACCCCTACAAGAACGCCATCAACGCCAGTTCCATTAGGCAATTGCGTGCGTAGCTCCCTATTGTTGCCGTCTGTTCCAATAACGCGAAGCTGAACGCCTGCATCTGCTTCATGTTCAGCAACTGCAATTAGCTGAGATGGTTGGCGGATGTCCATGATCGTGCTAACAAAACCGCGATCATCCCATGCCCAATTAACTCCGCTATAGACTCCACCTTTGTTGACGTTGTACTGGAACAGGCGACTCCTAAAATAAGTAGGAGAGCCATCGACGTTGACTGCTAGAGGCACTTCAATGCCGCGAGGGAGAGTTACAGTCTGGTTATCCCAACCAGTGCAGACATCTACCTCGTTATTGATATGGAAGTAGTGTCCAGACTCCATAAGAGTCTGAATCGCCTCCGTTAGCTTTCTGAAAATCTTGGGTTGATCAGTAGTTCCAAGAATTTCAGAGGCTTCGTCAATTATCTCGCTGACGAACATTTAGTTTTGGTTATTTTTGGCTACCCTCTTGGGCAAGACCCTTTAGGAACTCGTCGTCGCTGCCTGCGCCACCACCTGCTCCACCTTCTGGGGCTTGTGGAGGCATTTCGGCTGGGGGTGCGCCTGCGCCAGATGCTTGTTGTTCAACGCCCTGCTTGAGTTGGTCAAGACCACTTGCAAGCTGAGACACAAGAGCGTGCATAGCGTCAAATGCGGCCTTTGGCATCGTTACCATTACCGATCCGTCTCCGCCGCCTTGTGGGGGCATCTCAGGGCCGGAAGGAGCCATGTCTGAGGATGGTGCTGGGCCTGCTCCAGAAGAAGCGGGGTCAGGTTGTTCGCTGGGGGGCATTGTGCGGTCGTTAGCCATAGTATTAGTCTTTGTCGGTTGTGGATTGTGATGCAGCTTCTAGCCCTTTTTCGATGGCATCGTCATCGTCAGGTTTGTTTGATTCATTGGATGACTCATTAGCTTCTCCTGCCTTAATACCATTGATTTGCAACTCAACGCAATGTTTGGTTTCAGACTTACCATTAATTTCTTGCGTAATAGTCTTCTCCATTACTTTCTTAAAGTGAATCACGGCAGTTCCTTCCTTTGGGAGACTCTTTAGTGCTTCAGCATTCTGGAAGTATAGTGAAGGGTAGTGAACACGCTCTCCTTGATCTTGTTCAGCGGTATCCATTGCTGTGGATTCATAAGGTTCTAACTTCTCGCTGAGATCAGTGAACCCTTCTGGGATATTTGCTTTGGTTGTGTATGGCATAATTTTGTATGGTTTCTATCGCACTCTTCGCGCCGTAATAGTTCCATAGGCAGAAAGCGTACTAGGTGTAAATGTTGCGTTTGATACAAGGTAAATAGTTGTGGTTGATGCAAGTGAAATTCTTTGCTGTCTGAATGTATTGCCAATGTCATTTGACGCAGTTGGAACAACGGCTGCAAATACATTAGTAGTAAATGTATCTTGCGCCCCTAAAGTTGCAGATGTAGTGCTAATTCCTTGTTTTAAAATTGTAATGCTAGTAGTTGCTCCTGCACGATAATCAACCTGACCACGAACATCCCAATCTCCGGCTGTCAACGAAATAGAAGTTACATTTGCAGTTGTTCCAGATGTAAGTGAAATGGCAGATCCGACAGAAACAGTTGAATTTACAAACTCACCTACATAACCAGCGGCTGCATTATCATTAGTAGTTGTTCCTAAAACATTCGTTGATGTTGTAGATGTTCCAGAAAGTGATGCAGTAATTGTTCCAGCAGAGAAATTTCCAGATCCGTCACGCAATACAATTGTAGATGCTGTATTTGTGCTAACTGGGTTTCCAGCCAATTTGCTATTGGCAATAGCCGCTGATGCAGATATATCAATGTCAATAATAGACCCATTAGCGATCATTGATGTAGTAATAGAGCCAGACGGCAATGAAAGCGTTCCAGTTGCAGTAAGATTATTAATGGTAGGGCTATTAATAATAGGAGCTGTCAGCGTCTTATTGGTAAGTGTCTGAATCCCATCAATTGTAACAAACGCATTGGGAACCGCTGTATTCAATGCCCTAGTTATGTAGCAAAGAAGACCTTCGTTTGTATTGCGAGATACACCTAAAATAGTTGACGGCGATGTAGTAGGATCGCAAGGGATATTCCAGATCACACGACCATTCTGGACGGTTTTTGTAATTGCGCCATACAGCGCATTAGTAAGGTTGTCAATCTGGCTAGGAACGCTCTCATGTGAAACGCTAGGGTATGGAGTATCAGCTCGGCAGATGCTATTACGCCCTCCGGCATAGGATGGAGTTAGGAATGGAAATGGATTTGGAGGGAGTGGATCAGCCATTTTAATAAATGTTAATTAATTTAGGAAAGCTCGTTGAGGAAGGGATACATTTGTTCCGTATGATGTGGATGTTTGCCAATAATTATTATATCCCCAAGTCCACAACTCCCCAATAGTTGATTTGGCATAAACAACAGGATTTGGTTGAAGACCCATGACTCTAAAATCGCTAAATAGCGTTGCTATTGGTTGACGGCATGGTTGTAGCACATTTCTATTTGTAGAAATAGACCCACCATCGCCATAAATTCTACCTTGGTATCCGCAAACATAAATTAAACCAGTTGTAGTAAGGGCAATTAGATTTGCTCCTCCAGAATTTGAGTCTCCAAAATATTGTATTTTTGAAAATGTTAAACCAGAAACTCCAGAGAGGGTTTGTGGAGTTGATGCATTTGAATTAGAGCCAGTACCTAATGCCCCTTCAGTTCCTCGCCCCCAAGACCTAATTGTTCCATCAGTAAGAAGTGCAGCGACTGATGTTCCAGCGTTTGCGTACTGGTTGCTCATAGTCAAAGATGAAACATTTGCAAGGCCAGAAATTGATGTAAATGATGATTTGTCAATTACGTCTCCAACACCAAGTTGTCCAGATGCATTTCTTCCAGTAGCCCACACAGCACCATTCCATACAATATATGTAGATGACTGAGCGTATGTTGTGTTTACTGCGCCAGATGCGTAGACAGCAGATGCCTTAAGAGATGTTACTTGGTTGTAAGTATTTCTGTCAGTTGTGTCACCAAGTCCAAGCTGTCCTACAGCATTTGCTCCAGTAGAGTAAATGTTATTATTATTATCCAGAACAAATGAATACCCATATCCTCCACCAAATGCAAAGCAGCGAGTAAGTATTTTGCCAGAGATTGCTCCTCCAGAAATCAGCGTTGGCGTTGGCCTGTTTGTTGTGGTTCCATCTCCAAGTTGACCCGATGAGTTGCTGCCCCATGCATACAAAGCTCCTGAAGAGGTTATAGCTAATGCATGGTATGCGTCAGGATCTGCTCCAGATTGTGAAACACAAAAGTCGGCAACATTAGTAATCCCAGTGATTTTTGTAAATGTATACCTATCTACTGTATCTCCAACACCAAGAACACCAGCCCCGTTAGCACCACACGAATAAATATTGCCAAGGCTTGTAAGAACAAACATTGAACCATAGGTTATCATGACTTTTGTAACAGTCTCGTTTGATGCTTTTGGAACTTGAGCCACAAAGAATCCAATTCCAGTTGAATTTAAGTTGTCAATGCCCTGACCGAGCCTATAGCGATTATTTAACCCAATAGTTCTGACAAGATTATTGCTGTCAACCAGAATTCCGGCAGCATTAAATGCAGTATAGCCAACATCTCCATAAGATGCGTCAGCAAAGAAAGACACACGAACATTAGATTGTTGTAATGTCTGCGAGATTGCAGTCACCCTTCCAGTGGTATCTACTGTGACAACTGGAACTTGTGTTGAAGATCCGTATGTTCCAGCAGAAAGACCAGTGATGGTTTCTAGTTTTGCTCCAGTAACTTGGGAGTTTCCAATCATCGCCGTAAGAACGCCTCCGGCAGTGACAGCGTTTGCTATTGTTGCAGTAGCAGCAAGGGTTGCCGTAGCAGAGTTTCCAGAGCAGGCTAGTGCAGTAGTGGCTGTGGTTGCCGTTACTGAGTTTCCAGTGCAAGCAGACGATGTTGCGGCGTTGCCTGCAATATTCGTTGACCATGATGGAGATGCCGCTCCATTAGAAACTAAGACTTGTCCACTTGTTCCATTTGATACAAAACCAGAAATATTTGGCGAGGTTTGGTATAAAACATTACCTGCCGTCCCTCCGGCAATGCCACCAGCAGTTAATGCCGCTGGAGCATTGACCCAAGTCAGCACGTTTGCAACTAATCCTAAAACCTGACCATTAGCTCCTGCTGGAAGAAATTGGGTTGTGTTTGGCGCACTTTGGTAAGGAATGCTATTCAATGCTCCACCCAAAAGATTGGTTGCAAATCCTACAGAGTTAATATCCAACACCCTAAT
>Ga0209829_10001229_pt1 | contig 21345 bp, 20 predicted proteins | sample C_140205_EF_Meta_FD_187311 | JGI IMG/M metagenome (GOLD analysis project Ga0209829, IMG submission 187311) | Freshwater microbial communities from Lake Croche, Canada to study carbon cycling - C_140205_EF_MetaG (SPAdes) (version 2) | ecosystem: Environmental > Aquatic > Freshwater > Lake...
CTACCGGTGTGACCAACCTCCGCGACGAGGGGACCGGTTACTTGGCCCCGCCGCGGCAGGTAAGAAGGAGTGATGACAGGCGTAATGAAGTAAGTGATGCACAAACACCTGTGATTAACATGGCTAAAGATTATCCCTTTAAATTAAATTTCGCAAAAGGTACGGGAATTTAGAGTGAAAAAGATGGGTACTCATCAGTTACTAATAGGAGTGCGTATCCATATAGACGGTTCCAATACGCGATCACCTTAATAACCTCTTCAGCCTTATCCTCTGGATAAGCACCATTTCTTACCACTGAAAACCAAGCAACAAATGTTAGTGCTAACCCATAGATTGCATAAATTAATCCGAGTATGAAAAGTGGAATAGCTAAAAACCATTTAACTAATGGCATCCAAGGAGTTAGTTTTTTTCCACCATCTATCTCTGGATAAACCAATCGCACATGCGGATTAGCTTCGATTGATGGATAATCATCTGTGAGAACCAAAACATAAGCACACAATCTGGTATTTAACTCAAGCAATGATTTATTAAAAGCTAATACATATGAAGGGTAAACATTTCTAAATAGTAAGGAGAGCACCGTTGGTAATACTAGAAAACCACCCGCTGCTGCCATCATTCCGCCAGCAAACTCAGAAAAGCTTGAAACAAAGATAATTACAGGCAGAGCCAAAAAGATTCTAAATAATGCGCTGTTTTTATCTCGATTATCTAGATCAACATGAATTTCAGTAAGTATTTGATTATTCATGGGGTTGAGCATACCTATAGAACTGGCAAATACCGGTTTAATTCATAGGCACTGACCTGTTTGCGATATTCATCCCATTCAGCTCGCTTATTAAGCAAGACATACTCAAAGACATCATTGCCTAACGTTTTCTTAACTAATTCACTCTTTTCCATCGCGCTAATTGCCTCTGCTAAATCTGTTGGAAGTGGAGTGGGATTTACCTCTTCTTTCAATTCATACTTTCCTTCAACACCGGCAAGGCCGGCAGCAATAATTACCGCAAATGCTAAATATGGATTGCAGGCAGAATCAGGAGATCTAACCTCAATGCGAGTTGATGCTTCCTTCTTTGGTTTATAGGTTGGAATACGAACCATTGCGTTGCGATCATTTTGTGCCCAGGTTGCAAATGCTGGTGCTTCCCCACCACCACTTAATCTCTTATATGAATTAACCCATTGGTTTGTAATTGCAGTTATCTCAGCGGCATGCTTAATAATGCCGGCAATAAATGAGCGGCCAACTTTAGATAATTGCATTGGTGCACCCTCTTCATAAAATGCATTTTTCTCGCCTTCAAATAAAGAGATATGAGTATGCATTGCAGAGCCTGGATGATTAGTAAATGGCTTTGGCATAAAGGAGGCAAAAAATCCTTGATCTAACGCGACTTCTTTAATTACATGTCTAAAGGTCATGATGTTATCTGCAGTAGATAATGCATCGGCATAACGAAGATCAATCTCTTGCTGCCCAGGAGCTCCTTCATGATGTGAGAATTCAACAGATACTCCCATTGCCTCCAGCAAAGTAATTGCTTGGCGACGGAAGTCATGACCAACAACAGATGGTGTGTGATCAAAGTAGCCGGCTGAATCAACTGGCACAGGTACTTCACCTATCTTTGGTTCATCTTTAAATAAGAAAAATTCAATCTCAGGATGTGTATAACAGGTGTAACCAAGCTTTGCTGCTTTTTCTAAAGTTTGTCGTAATACTCTTCTTGGGTCAACTGATGCTGCGCTGCCATCTGGCATGGTGATATCACAAAACATTCTGGCAGCTCCTGGGGATTCAGTACGCCAAGGCAAAATAGAAAAACTTGCTGGATCTGGTTTTGCCAACATATCTGATTCAGTAACTCGTGCAAAACCTTCAATGGCAGAACCATCAAAACCAATGCCTTCGGCAAAGGCGTTTTCTAACTCAGCGGGTGCAATTGCAACAGATTTTAAAAATCCTAAAACATCGGTAAACCAAAGGCGGACAAATCGAATGTTTCGTTCTTCTAAGGTGCGCTGCACAAATGCTTGTTGTTTTGTTAAATCACTTGGGGAGGTCATGGGAATATTAAAGCCTTAGATGATTACGGCCATGTTAACTAAGTTAAGCGGTAATTTTGAGCGCAATTAGATAGCGAAAAACTCCGATGAATCCACCATCGTGCGGGCCGGAACACTTTTGGTAACCACTAAATTAGCATTTACCCGAACGCCATCGCCGATACGAATATCTCCCAAAACTCTGGCACCAGATCCAATCACCACATTATTTCCAATTGTTGGATGGCGTTTGCCAGATTCTTTAGTACGAGCACCCAGAGTTACATCGTGATAAATCATTACATCATCACCCACTACTGCAGTTGCCCCAATTACTACACCCATACCGTGATCAATAAAAAATCTTCTACCAATTTTTGCAGCCGGATGTATCTCAACTCCGGTTGCTGTCCTTATCCAATTAGAGTAGATCCGGGCAATTAACTTTAGTTTTAAATTCCACAGGAAATGGGCAATCCGATATCCCCATACTGCGTGCAAGCCAGGATAGGTAAGTAATACCTCAACCCAATTGCGCGCAGCTGGATCCTGCCGAAGGGCTGCAGCAATATCTTCTCGTATTCTAGTTAACAAATTAATCCATCAAATCTTGGAACAATATTGTTGAAAGATATCGCTCTCCAAAGGATGGAATAATTACCACAATAGTTTTACCAGCAAACTCTGAACGTTGTGCAACTTGGTGTGCTGCCCAAAGAGCTGCCCCTGATGAAATACCAGCCAAGATGCCCTCTTGTGTGCCAGCTGCGCGGGCATACTTAACTGCATCATCTGCAGTTGCATCTAAAATTTCATCATAAATTGTGCGATCTAAAATACTTGGCACAAAGTTTGGCCCAATACCTTGAATTGGATGAGGCCCTGGATTACCACCATTTAAAATTGGTGAGGCAGCTGGCTCAACACCAAACACCTTTATAGCCGGATTTTTTGATTTTAATAACTGACCAACTCCAGTAATAGTTCCACCAGTTCCAATACCAGAAACAACTGCATCAACTGTGCCATCGGTATCTCGCCAGATTTCCTCACCAGTTGTTCGGCGGTGAATATCAGGGCCAGCCTCATTTTCAAATTGGCGAACCATTACGGCGCCAGTATCTTTCAAAGATTCAGCCTTCGCTACCGCACCCTTCATTCCTTCTGATGCTGGCGTAAGAATTAACTCTGCGCCAAATGCGCGTAGCAAAGCCCTGCGTTCCTTTGACATTGACTCAGGCATGGTCAAAATTGTTTTGTAACCGCGGGCTGCTCCGACCATTGCTAAAGCAATTCCAGTGTTTCCACTAGTTGCTTCCACGATTGTGCCACCAGGTTTTAACACACCTGATTTTTCAGCAGCATCAACCATGGCAATTGATAGGCGATCTTTAACGGTAGAGGTTGGGTTATAAAACTCAAGCTTTGCCAACACATTGGCGTTGGAGTTGGTCATAATCTTGTTTAATTTAACCAACGGGGTATTGCCATAGACCTCAGTTATATTGTTATAAATCTTCATTTTTTCTCCTTTTTTAATTGAAATTTGATTTTAAAAATGCATGCAAAATATGGGCAAGGCCCTAAAAAAAGTAAGTTAAATTAGCAACTAGTAGAGGTTGCGCGTGCAAAATCAACTACCCGGCAGCGGGTGAAGTACCAACGCTTGAATGTAATAAGTTGGTTAGTTGAGTGTGCCATGGGTAAATAATAGGAAAGATCTTTATTGATCACTAATTGCAAACAGTTTGCGTGTTCTTAAATTACGCTTAAATTTAATTAAGACTCATTCCAGTGTGATGTAATCGGCAATCTGCGATCCTTACCAAATGCCCGACTGGAAATCTTTGTTCCTGGTGGATACTGCCTTCTCTTATATTCAGCCCGATCTACTAACCGAACTACCTTGTCCACTAGATCAGCATCAAAGCCGGCTGCGAGCGCAGCAGGCCTGCCCCCATCTTGATCTATATAAATAGTAAGAATCTGATCCAATACTTTGTAATCCGGAAGTGAATCACTGTCCTTTTGATCGGGGCGAAGCTCAGCACTTGGCTCCTTCTGAATTGAGTTAACTGGAATTGGTGGAGTCTGCCCTTGCAGAACTGCTAACTCATTTCGCCACTTAGCTAGCTGCCAAACTTGAGTTTTATATAAATCTTTAATTGGCGCAAAGCCACCAACCGCATCGCCATACATAGTCGAGTAACCAACTGCTAACTCAGATTTATTGCCGGTTGCTAGCACTAAATGTCCCTCTTGATTAGAAAGTGCCATCAAGGTAGTTCCGCGAACTCTGGCCTGCAGATTCTCCTCGGCTAAGCCATCAACTCTTAGATTCTCAATAAAGTTTGCCACCATTGGCGCGATCTCAATGATTCGGTAATTAAATCCAATATTTGAGGCTAACTCTTTGGCGTCACTTAGTGAGTGATCCGATGAGTACTTACTTGGCATAGCTATACCAAATACCCGATCTGCGCCAATGGCATCGGCGGCTAAGGCAGCAACTAAGGCTGAATCAATTCCACCTGATACGCCAAGCAGAACTGATTTAAAATTATTTTTCTCAACATAATCCCGCAATCCAACAACTAAGCCCTGCCAGATCTCCTCATTTTCACCAAGCCTTCTAGCCACACCAGCTTTAATCTTTTCATACTTTAAAATTGGTGGATTAGAGATAATTAAATCTGGATCACTAGAGGATATGCGCACATCTAGATCAATCACCATCAAGCCATCTTCAAATTGTGGAGCGCGAGCAATTACCTCACCCTTTGATCCCACCACAATAGTGTCGCCATCAAAAACTAAATCATCGGCCCCACCAGTCATATTTACATAAGCCAGAGGTGCGCCGATCTCAATTGCGCGCTGTTGCACAAGTGCCAACCTTGCATCATATTTATTGATTTCAAAGGGTGAACCATTTGGCACTAACATCAAACCAATATTGCGCTTTGCCAGCTCTGCCACCGGCCCACCTGATTGCCAAATATCCTCACAAATTGCAATACCAATATCAACGCCACAAACTCTTACCACCAAAGAGTGATTGCCAGGTGTGAAGTTTCGATACTCATCAAAGACGCCGTAATTGGGTAGGTGGTGTTTGATATAGGTAGCAACTACCTCGCCTCGATAAATTACGGCAGCACAGTTTTGTGGTTTGCCGGCATAACTCTCTCCTAGAAAGCCAACAATTAAAGTTAAATCACCATTTCCTTCATTATTAATTCGCCTAGCTAACTCACCGAGTGCATTAATGGAGGCAGCTCTAAAGGATGGCCGGTTTGCTAAATCTTCTACTGGATAGCCAGTTAAAATCATCTCTGGGTAAACCACAACAACTGCGCCAGCATTGGCCGCATCAAAGGCGTGCTTAGAAATTAGATCGCTATTTTTTTTCAGATCGCCAACAGTTGGATTGATCTGCGCTAGCGCGACTCTGATCTGACCGGATTGACTCACTTTTCAAGAGTACCTCAGGTAGCGCCCAGGGCGCAGTTTGAGTTAAAGTATTGCCTACCTAGCAAAGACAGGGACCTAGTTATAGGCCTTGATCTTAAGGAGTTAGCAATGAGCAATGCTCAAACCAATCGAATCTCAATTGCCGATTTAGCTGCCAAAAAAGCGGCGGGTGAAAAGTTTGCCATGCTAACTAGCTATGAGCAGATGAGCGCTGCCATCTTTGATGAGGCTGGCATACCAGTTTTATTAGTAGGTGATTCTGCCGGTAATAACTTCCTTGGATTTGAAAACACTATTCCAGTAACTGTTGATGAGTTAATCCCAATGGCGCGGGCGGTAGTAAATGGTAGTAAAAATGCGATGGTGATTGCCGACTTTCCATTTGGCTCCTATGAGAGCTCACCGGAGGCTGCCCTTGCAACTGGAGTTAGATTTTTTAAAGAGGCAAAGGTAGGAGCGGTAAAACTAGAAGGGGGCACAAAGGTTGTTCCCCAAATTAAGAAATTAATTAGCGCCGGCATTCCAGTGATGGGACATATTGGTCTTACCCCTCAATCTGTCCATGCCTTAGGTGGTTTTAAGGTGCAGGGCCGGGGCAATGATGCAGCCCGAGTTATTGACGATGCCAAAGCATTAGAGGCGGCTGGCGTATTTGCGATTATTTTGGAGGCGGTTCCGGCTTCACTCGCTGCCCGAATAACCGCGCAACTTTCAATTCCAACTATTGGTATTGGTGCTGGAAAAGATTGTGATGGTCAGGTTTTAGTTTGGACAGATTTGATGGGACTGACGGAGAAGATGCCAAAGCTTGCCAAGGCGTATCGAAATATGCGAAAAGAGATGAAAGATGCGGTGAGTGAGTTTGCCTCTGATGTGGCAGCGGGTAGATTTCCTACTAAAGATCAGAGCTTTGAATAAGTAATTACTTTTAGGAGGGCCTTGAAAACAAATCTTGCGATTGATTTCTCGCCCTTAAAGCGTTATCCAGATTTTCGCCGGCTTTGGCTGTCTGGCTTGATCTCCTACTTCGGCTCGATGTTCACCTATGTCGCCCTTCCCTTTCAAGTTAAGCAATTAACCGGCTCCTATCTAGCGGTTGGTTTAATCGGGTTGGTTGAAATCATTCCGTTAGTGGTCTTTGGCCTTTACGGCGGAGTGCTTGCCGATCACATGGATCGCAAACGGATGATCTGGGCAACTGAGTTTGCCGCCCTTTTCTTATCAACAATCCTGTTAATTAACTCTCTACTGCCCTCGCCAAAATTAGCGGTAATTTATATTGTTGCTGCCCTCTTCTCAGCTGTTGATGGCTTGCAGCGACCAAGTGCAGATGCGATTTTGCCAAGGTTGGTAGAGCATAAAGATCTGCCGGCAGCTAGTGCGCTAATGAGTTTGCGGTGGCAGATGGGAATGATTACCGGGCCTTCCCTTGCTGGTGTTTTAATTTCGATAGCTGGTGTTAGTGCAGGTTTTACTCTAGATATTCTCACGTATGTCCTAGCACTATTTATATTGATCAGAGTTAAGAATGTGCCTCCAATGAAAGAGAGTGAAAAACCCACATTTTCCAGCCTGGTAGCTGGGGTCAAATATGCAACAAGTCGTAAGGATTTGATGGGTACTTACCTAGTTGATTTAGCTGCGATGTTTTTTGCAATGCCAACTGCACTCTTTCCATTTTGGGCAGAGCAGGCCGGAGCTCCTTGGGCACTTGGTTTGTTCTATGCCGCTGGCACTATTGGCTCTATTTTGGTAACACTAACTAGTGGCTGGGTAAAAAGTTATACCAAACATGGTCGGGCGATCTTTTTAGCTGCCCTGGGTTGGGGGGTAGCAATTACTTTGGCAGGTGTTACCAATAATCTATTTTTAATTTTGCTATTTCTAATTCTGGCCGGGGCAAGTGACATGGTCTCCGCCTTATTCCGATCGACCCTATGGAACCAATCGATTCCCGATGAGTTCCGGGGCAGATTGGCGGGCGTGGAACTTATTTCCTACTCCGTTGGACCATTAGGTGGGCAAACTCGTGCCGGATTTACCGCAGAGCGCACCTCACTGCGCACTTCAGTTGTCTCTGGTGGCCTACTTTGCATTGGTTTTGTCACGCTATTTACCGCTTTGCTGCCAGATTTTCGTAAATATGACAGTGAAACCAATAAATTTGCCATTTTGGAAGCAAAAAAACGTAAAACGGCGCCAAATAATTAACTCATCAGTAGGTTTTCGGTAATTTTCGGCAAATATTTGCCAATATTTATTAAAAAATGCACAAAAATTTATAAAAAGAAAGTTGCGACACGCTTCAAATATATTGCCAAATAAGTGGAAAGTTTTGCCATTTAGTGACACGCTTATCCATGAAACAGGTTCGGTGACGGATCGAACCACTTTGATAGGAGATCTACGTGGCTGCAAAGCGTCGTAAGAAAGCAGCAAAAGCTGCACCAAAGCGTCGTCGTAAGAAGGCAGCAAAAGCTGCCCCAAAGCGTCGTCGTCGTAAGAAAGCAGCAAAAGCTGCTCCAAAGCGTCGTCGTCGTAAGAAAGCAGCAAAAGCTGCTCCAAAGCGTCGTCGTCGTAAGAAGGCTGCAAAGTAAGTTATTAACTAAAAAATCCCGCCAGTCAAATGGCGGGATTTTTTATTGCCCAAAATAAATTTTAAGAAAGATAGGCTTTAACTATTATGCGAAGCGGCCTAGACCTCAGTCACATTGATCCATCGGTTCGCCCCCAAGATGATCTCTTTAGATTTATGAATGGCAAGTGGCTTAAAGAATCAGTTATCCCAGATGATCGGGCAAGTGATGGTGCTTTTTACTGGTTATATGAGCGGGCTGAAAAACAGGTTAAACAAATCATTCTAGATCAGGCCGCAAGTAATGCGGCCGGTGGAAGTAATGCCCAAAAAATTGGGGATCTCTATAACTCATTTATGGATGAGGAGAAAATAGAGCAGTTAGGGATCACTCCAATTGCAAAAGATCTAACTGCTGCTGCTTCATTTAAAACTGCTGATGAGTTTTTCCAAATATTAGGCGAGTTAGAAAGCCAAGGGCTTTCTGGTCTTTTCTATTCATACGTTTCAACTGATAATAAAGACTCAAGTAAAAATATTGTCTACCTAGGTCAATCTGGTTTATCACTTCCCGATGAGGCCTACTACCGCGAGGGTGAGTACCAAGAGGTTAGAGATGCATTTTTATTACATGTTGAGAAGATCTTTGAGTTAGCAAAGCTGCCTGATGGCAAAGCTGCCGCCAAACAGGTGTTAGAGCTTGAGACCCAGATCGCTGCCTGCCATTGGGATCAGGTTAAGGATCGAGATGCGGAAGCGACCTACAACAAAAAGAGTTTCGCCGAATTAACATCCCTTGCCCCTACCTTTAATTGGAAGTTGTGGATCACCGCCTCTAAAACCCCGGCCCATGTTTTAGAACAGCTAGTTGTTAGACAACCCTCCTACTTTGAAGGATTATCTAAATTAATCCAAAGCTTTGACACCGATAAATGGCGCAGCTGGTTGACCTGGCACATCATCTCTGGCGCCAGCCCTTATCTGAATAAAGCATTAGTTGATGAAAACTTTAACTTTTATGGCACCACCCTCTCTGGAATTCCAAAGCTTAAGGAGAGGTGGAAGCGCGGGGTTGGCTTGGTGGAGGGCGCATTAGGTGAAGCAGTTGGTCAAATCTATGTTGATCGCCACTTCGGCAAACAAGCTAAGGAGCGAATGGTTGGCTTAGTTGCCAATCTGATTGAGGCATACCGGGTTGATATTAAAGCTCTTACCTGGATGAGTGATGAGACTAAAGAAAAAGCATTTATAAAATTAGATAAGTTCACGCCAAAGATTGGCTATCCAGATAAGTGGCGGGATTACTCAAAACTAATAATTAATCCAGATGATCTAATTGGCAATCTGGCCCAAATCTCTAAGTACTCCCAAGATTTTGAGTATGCCAAGATCGGCAAGCCAGTTGATAAATCAGAGTGGTATATGACTCCCCAAACAGTTAATGCTTACTACAACCCAGGGATGAATGAGATTGTCTTTCCAGCAGCTATTTTGCAACCACCATTTTTTGATGTGTTAGCAGATGATGATGCGGCCAACTATGGCGGCATTGGGGCGGTAATCGGCCATGAGATCGGCCATGGCTTTGATGACCAAGGCTCCAAATATGATGGTGATGGCAATCTAGTTAATTGGTGGAGTAATAATGATCGAGCTGAGTTTGAGAAACGAACTAAAAAACTAATTGAACAGTATGACCAACTATCCCCATCAGCGGCGCCTGAGGTTAAGGTCAATGGCGCATTAACAATTGGTGAAAATATTGGCGATTTGGGCGGATTAACAATTGCCTATAAAGCTTATGAAATTTCACTTAATGGTAAGCAACCACCTGAAATTGATGGTTACACCGGCGCGCAGCGATTCTTTATGGGCTGGGCTCAATCCTGGCGGGGTAAGTATCGCCCGGAAGAGGTTAAGCGGCGGATTGCAACTGATCCACACTCTCCTGATGAGTTTAGGTGCAATCAAATAGTTGCAAACCTAAGTGAGTTTTATGATGCCTTTGAAGTTAAGCCAATTGATAAGCACTTTATGCCAGAGGATCAGCGCGTTCGAATCTGGTAATTACTCTGGAAAGTGGCAGGCAACAGATGATTTGCCCACTTGAAGAAGTGCTGGTGGCGTAGTTGCACATATCTCTTGAGCTTTCCAGCATCTAGTTCTAAAGCGGCAGCCAGACGGTGGGTTAATTGGATTTGGTACATCTCCAGTTAAACGAATTCTCTCTCTTGCTCCGACTGCATCTGGATCAGCTTCTGGAACAGCTGATAACAATGCTTTTGTGTAAGGATGCTTTGGATTTGAATAAAGAGAATCACGATCTGCAATCTCAACAATATTTCCTAAATACATAACGGCAACTCGTTGTGCAAAGTGTCTGACAACTGCAAGATCATGGGCAATAAATACAAATGTCAGACCAAAATCTTTCTGCAAATCTTTCATTAAGTTAATAATTTGGGCTTGAATTGAAACATCTAAAGCTGAAACTGGTTCATCAGCGACAATTACTTTAGGCCGAAGTGCTAAGGCACGGGCAATACCAATTCGCTGGCGTTGACCACCAGAGAACTCATGTGGATATCGGTTGTAGTGCTCTGGGTTTAAGCCAACAATTTCAAGTAACTCTTGTACCCGCTTTTTAACGCCACCTTCTGGAGTTACCTTGCTGATATTGAATGGTGTACCAACAATTGTTCCAACTGTATGACGTGGATTTAATGATGAGTATGGATCTTGAAATATCATTTGTAATTGAGTGCGAATTGGCCGCAAATTATTATTTGATAGATGGGTTATGTCTTGACCTTCAAACTCTATTTTTCCAATAGTTGGTTCGAGTAATCGTGTAATTAATCTGCCGGTAGTTGATTTTCCACAACCGGATTCGCCAACTAAGCCAAGTGCTTCACCTTGAGCTAGTTCAAATGAAACCCCATCGACAGCTTGAATTGCATCAGCTTTGCTAAATAAGCCATGCTTATTGCCAGCAAAGTGTTTGGTTAAGCCTGAAACTTTTAAAATGGTACTCATAATTTAGGCACCACCTGATTTTTAAATATATCTTCGCGGTTTTTAACATCTAAATGACAACGAACTAAGTGATGGGCTGTGTTCGTGACTAGAAGTAGATCTGGAATTGTGGCTGAACAAGCAGCTCCTACCGTGCTTACATAGCTACAGCGTGGGTGAAATGCACATCCTGATGGAACAGAGATAAGTGATGGTGGAATTCCAGGAATTGCCGCTAACTTCTTATCTGGATCACCAGTTAATCTTGGAATTGAAGTTAATAATCCCCAGGCATATGGATGTTGAGGATTTTTAAGTACATCTCTGACGTTTCCATACTCAACCGCTTTGCCGGCATACATCAATAAAACATCATCTGCAGTTTCTGCAACCACTCCAAGATCATGGGTAATTAAAATAATTGAGGTACCAAACTCTTTTTGTAAATCCCGAAGTAATTCGAGGATTTGTGCTTGTACCGTTACATCAAGTGCGGTAGTTGGTTCATCTGCAATTAATAATGTTGGATCACAAGATAATGACATTGCAATCATCGCGCGTTGTCTCATACCGCCAGAAAATTGGTGTGGATAATCATCTGCTCGTTTTTGTGGCTCAGGTATGCCAACTCGATCTAACATTTCGATGGCATGCTTCTTTGCCTCTGTCTTTGAAACCTTATTATGAACTTGATATGCCTCAGCAATTTGATTCCCTACGGTGTAATAAGGGTGTAGTGCTGCTAATGCATCTTGGAAAATCATTGCCATTTTCTTGCCACGAAGCTTGCGAATATCTTTTTCAGCTAATTGATTGATCTCTTGTCCATCTAGCCAAATTTCACCAGTGACTTCAGCTCTGCTTCCCTTGTGCAGCCCCATAATGGCAAGGCTGGTTACAGACTTTCCGGAGCCAGATTCACCAACTATTCCTAAAGTTTTACCGCGTTCAACTGAAAAAGAGAGATTATCTACCGCGTGAACAACACCATCTTCGGTGTTAAATTTTACCGAGAGATTTTTAACATCTAAAAATTTACTCATTTAAGTCTGACCTTTGGATCAAGGAAAGAATAAATAATATCTACGATCATATTTGCCGTAATAATAAATATGGCTGCCAAGAGAACTGTGCCGGTAATAACTGGCATGTCAACATTTGCAACCGCCTCTGTTGCCAGCTTTCCAAGCCCCGGAATATTAAATACATACTCTGTGATTACTGCGCCACCTAATAGGGCGCCTAGATCTAAGCCAAAGACGGTAACTATTGGCGTAATTGCAGAGCGCAGAACATGCTTAAAGTTAATTTGCCGAGCAGATAATCCTTTTGCACGAGCTGTCCGGATGTAATCCTCGCTCATTACTTCGATCATTCCCGATCTAGTTAGTCGTGAGTAAATCGCAGAGAGTAAAAATGCCAATGTAACCCAAGGTAAAACCATCTCTTTAGCCCATTCAAATGGCATTTCAAATGGCGAAACATAACCCGGCATGGGTAGCCATTCGAGTTTATTTACAAATATAAATTGCAAAATGAGTCCTACGAAATAAATCTGAAGTGAGGCGCCAGCTAAGGCAAAAGCTTGTGAGCCTCGATCAATTAGGGTTCCTCGTTTTAGTGCCGAAAGAATTCCGCCGGATAACCCAACTAATAACCAAAGCAGTGATGCACCAACTGCAATTGATAAAGTAGCCGGGAGCCGATCTTTAATTAAAGATGTAACTGGAAGATCGGTTTGGTATGAGTAGCCAAGGCAAGGCGCTGCGCAATCTAATTGAACCTCAGTTCCTGCGTTATAGGTTCTGCCAACAAAAACACCTTTAACAAATCTGCCATATTGAGTTGCAAGTGGTTGATCAATCTCCATCGCATGGCGAATACGTTCCATCAATTCTGGTGTACAAGATTTGCCACAAGCAAGACGTGCTGGATCTGCGGGCAAGATATAAAAAATACTAAAAACTACAGCTGAAACAATAAATAAAACTAAAACACCACTGGTAATTCGACGGGCGATATAACTAAGCATTTGGCGCCTCCTGTCGAATTTAAAAACTTAGGTGGCAGTTTCCTGCCACCTAAGCCTCTTACTATTTGTTACTTCTTGATGTAAGCAGCTGCTGGACTGGTTGTGCCATATCCACCATCTGCTTGAACTCCGCCGACCTTTGAACCGAAGATTGAGTTAGCAATCTGCATGTATACAGGTACAACGGTAGCTAGATCTTGAATTGTCTTCTGTTCGATATCGCCAAGGGCTTTATCGGACTTCTTCACGTCAGTCATTGAATCTGTTGCTTCAAATAGTTTTTGAATTGCAGAATCATTTTGACGTGAGTAGTTGCTCTTAGCATCTGTCTTGGTCATTGTGCGACCATCTAGAAGTGCTAGAACAATTCCAGTTGCTGCTGCCCAGTCATAACCCCATGAACCTTGGATTACATCTGGCTCGTCAGCACCACGTACAGCAATTGCTGTGTAGTAAGAAGCTACTGGATACTCTTTAAGAGTTACCTTAAAGCCTGCGGCTTCTAGTGCTGCACCAACTGCTGAAGCACGTGCCTTCTCAGTTCCCTTATCGCGGAATGCCACAGTTAAATCAGTCTTCTTAACTGTTGCCTTTGATAAGAAATCCTTAGCGGCAGCTGTTTGTGCCTCTGGCTTCTTTGTTACATCGCGACCACATATATCAAACTTGCGGTATGCGTTGCTTAAAGATGATGGAATCATTGAGTTAGATGGTGATCCAACGTTTGATCCACCAGCAGCCAAAATTACTGTGTTGTAATCAATTGCACACTGAATGGCTTTACGAACATTTACATCCGTAACTGTGTCCATATTGATTAGGTAGTGACGTGAGTATGGAGACTGGTATTGCAAGAAGCGGTTCTTGTATTTTGCTACGCCTACCACCTTGCTCAGACCAGCTACAAGCTCTGTATCTAATGACATTGCAGTCTTGTATAGACCGGAATCACTAATCAAACCATTTTCAATTACTGCCTGATCAGCACCAAACTTCAACACAATCTTGTCTGGGTAGTTCCAGCGAGTCGGATCTGTTTTTGGGTCCCATTGCGCGTTACGGATCAGTGTTAGATCCTTACCGCGATTGTATGTCTGGATTTTGTAAGGTCCAGATGAGAATGGCTTGTTGTCGTAGTTTGCGCCAGTGTCTTTTGACTTCTTAATTGGTGCAAATGAACCATAAGCAACAATTGATTGGAAGTATGGAACTGGTTGTGACAGTTTGTAAGTGATTGAATCACCTTTTGGTGAACAAGTAATTGATGGTAGATCAGCTGATGGCTGAATGTATGGACCCTTGTAGTTACCAGGATTATCTAAGAAATCCTTAGCGTATGTGGTTCCACCCTTAAGTACATCATCTGCGTATGAACGCATTGTGCCGTACTTAATATCAGCGCAAGTGATTGTGCTGCCATCTTCCCACTTCACATTTGGGCGAAGTTTGAAAGTCCAAACTGTTGCATTCTCAGATGCAGTACCCATATCGGCTGCTAAATCTGGAAGAAGCTCAGTCTTACCTTCGTATGTGCGGTAGTTAAGTAGCGCACGGGTAAAGAAACGGTAGAAATCTAGTGCTCCGCCAACATAGTTACGAGCTGGATCTAAGTGCTCGAAATCAGATTGATCGAAGATATTTAGTGTTCCACCTTTGGTTGCACCTTTAACTGCTGGAGCTGGTCCAGCAAATTCAGTTGCAGCCGAAGCTGAAGGAACAGCAACTACTACACCAGCACATAGTGCAAATGCAGCAATAACTGAACCAGTCTTACGACCTAGTTTCATCATCTAACTTTCCTGCTTTCTTTTTCTCCTAGGGATTGAGTCATTTCTGACTCGTGCCCGGTAATCGATCGAACTACCGGGAACTCTTTGGGTCTAGTGCATCGCGCACGCTATCTCCTAATAAATTAAAGGCCAAAACTAAAAAGAACAATGCAAAGCCCGGAATCGCTGTATACATCGGGTCTACTTCATAAAAAGCAACTGATGAGAGCAGCATTGCACCCCAGTCAGAGAGCGGAGCCATTACACCAGCCCCTAAGAAGGTTAATGCAGCCTCTGCGGTGATCATGGTTGGAATATTTAACGCAATAGTCACCAAAATTGGTGCCCATAGATTTGGCAGGATTTGTTTGAAAATTAAGTGAAACTTTGAAGCACCCAGCGCGCGAGCGGCATCAACAAACTCACGTTCACGAAGTGAAATAACCTGGCCGCGGACAATTCTGGCGATATATGGCCAGCCAAAAGTTGCCAGCACCATAATGATTACAGGGATTCGAGTGCCATTTCCGGCCTGTAATCCTCGGCCAATTAAAACATCTTCGAGTACTGGTGTAATTGCAAGTGCAAATAAAATTGATGGAAATGCTAAGACAATCTCCATTAATCTAGAAAGAAACTGATCAATCTTTCCACCAAAAAATCCGGAAACTAAACCAATTACAACACCTATTACAGTCGCAACAAAGGTTGCAGCGAGCGCAATTGAAAGTGATGTCCGAGCGCCATACACAAATCGTAAGAATAGGTCGCGCCCAGTTTGAGGTTCAACTCCAAACCAATGATCCCCACTTACCCCACCAAGTTTTCCAATAGGCAGAGCGCCCATAGCTGAATCTAAAGTTTCTGGGTGAAAAGCATTAGGCGTATCTTTTGTAAGCCACGCAAAGAGTGGGGCAAATACAGAGAGACAAATAAATATTAATACAACAGTTGCTGAAACTTTTGCGGTTCGATCTTTTGTTAACCGCTCCCATGCCATTCGTGATGGCGAGCGCCCCTCAACCCGGCTTGCCTCTTCAGCAATTACCTGGGTACTCATATCTATTAGGGGCCTTTCAATATGCGACTAGGCGGAGATGAACGGTAGCCAAAGTGTGGGTAAATGACTACCTGAGGATGACCCCCACTCACGCTTAGGCCAGGTACCAAAACTGTTATTTCACCCCCTTTTCCCCCTTTCCCCCGCTAATGGTTGACTGGGCGTATGGGCACCGGCTTTAGCTTCAAGGTAGGCAAGAAACTTGATGGGCGTTTGGGCCGAACCGGTGTAATCACAACTTCACACGGGGAGATTAAAACTCCAGCATTTATTCCAGTTGCAACTAAAGCAACACTTAAATCTGTATTGCCAGAAACATTAAAAGAGTTAGGTGCGCAAGCGGTATTAGCAAATGCATACCATCTTTATTTACAACCAGGATCTAATTTAGTTGATCAAGCAGGTGGCTTAGCAAAGTTTATGAATTGGCAAGGGCCAACCTTTACCGACTCTGGTGGCTTTCAAGTTTTGTCCCTTGGAGTTGGCTTTAAAAAAGTAATTGCAATGGATGAAAATACCTTTCAAGCAGATGACGTAATTGCCGATGATAAAGAACGGCTTGCTCATGTTGATGATGATGGTGTTACCTTTAAATCTCACCTTGATGGCTCCATGCACCGATTCACACCAGAGATTTCAATGCAGGTGCAGCATCAAATCGGTGCCGATATCATCTTTTCTTTTGATGAGTGCACTACCTTGCATAACACCAGAAGTTATCAAGAGAAAGCTTTAGAGCGAACAAGATTATGGGCGCAGCGTTGTTTAGTCGAGCATGATCGATTAACTAAAGAAAGAAAAGACAAGCCATACCAAGCACTCTTTGGTGTTTTGCAAGGAGCGCAATATGAAGATTTAAGAAGAAAAGCGGCAAAAGATTTGTCCCAGATGAGTATGGCTGGAGTTTCCTTTGATGGCTTTGGAATTGGTGGGGCGTTAGATAAACAAACGCTTGGCGATATTTTAAAGTGGGTAAATGAGGAGCTGCCGGTTGATAAACCCCGTCACTTCTTAGGTATTGGTGAGCCAGATGATTTATTTGTTGGGGTAGAAAATGGCGCAGATACCTTTGATTGCGTTGCCCCATCTCGGCAGGCTAGAACTAGCTCAGTCTTTACCAAGGATGGCCGGCTAAATATTTCAAACGCTCCACATAAGGATGAGTTTTTTCCAATTGAAAAAGATTGCACCTGTTACACCTGCACGCATTACACCCGGGCTTACCTTTGCCATTTATTTAGAGCAAAGGAGATGGTGGCAGCAACCTTGGCCACAATTCACAACCAAAACTTTATTGTTGGCTTAGTTGATCAGATGCGTGAAAGTATTGAAGATGGCTCATTTTTTGAGTTTAAAGATCGATTTATGAAGCGCTACTACGGAAAGTAATTAGGAGGTAGATTAGGGATATGGATAATGCACGCAAACCACTTCGAATCGGCATCTTAGGGGCTGCAGGAATTGCACCTCGTGCCATCATATTTCCAGCAAATGCTACAAATCATCAAATAGCAGCGGTTGGCGCCCGAGATAAATCAAGAGCGGCCGAGTTTGCCAAGCAGTATCAGATTGAAAAAGCATATGGTTCATACCAAGAGGTAATTGATGACCCAAATATCGAAGTTATTTATAACGCCCTGCATAACGGCGCCCATGCACCCTGGAATATAAAAGCATTAGCAGCTGGCAAACATGTTTTAAGTGAGAAGCCATCAGTAAGTAATGCCGCCGAGGCAAAAGAGGTTTTAGCTGCTGTAAATAAATCTGGCAAGGTATTTATGGAAGGGTTTCACTACTACTACCACCCAGTTTTTCAAAGATTACTTGCGATTATTAAATCTGGTGAGATCGGTGAAGTAATAAAGGTTGAGTCAGCGCTATTGACCCCGATGCCAGATAAGAGTGATTTAAGATTGCAAATTGAGTTAGCTGGCGGTTCATTAATGGATGTTGGTTGCTACGCACTTCATAGCCAGCGCATGATCAGCCAATTAATTGCAGATGGTGAGCCAAGTATTGTTAAAACTGAATCAAACGCCCCAGATGGTGCGATTGATACTAAGTTATATATGCAGCTTAAGTATCCAAATGGTGTTGCTGGTCTTGCCAAGGGCGATATGGAGTCCCCTGCCTTTGACGGACCACTTACAGTTACCGGCAGTAAAGGAACTGTTCATCTTCCTAATTTTGTAGTTGCTGGTTGGGATCCTCGAGTAATTGTTGACCTCAATGGCAATAAACGGGTTGAACATCTGTCATCACTTTCTACCTACACCTACCAACTTATGGCATTTGCAGATGCAATAGATCTAGGCAAGCCACTTAAAACTGATGCAAAGGATGCGTTAGCGCAAGCTACATTAATTGATGCGGCATACCTTGCCTCTAATTTGCCGCTGCGGCCTAGCTTTAAGATCTAACTACTTAGATGGTTAAAATATGAGTATGGATTTACCGAAAGTTATTCTTTATTACATCTTTACCCCACTTTCAGATCCAGCTGCAATAAAGATTTGGCAGAAAACCTTATGCACATCATTAAATTTAAAGGGTCGAATAATTATCTCCCCACATGGTATTAATGGCACATTAGGTGGGAATATGGAAGATCTTAAAAAATATATTCGCCAGACTAGAAGTTATGAAGGCTTTGCCAAGATGAAGTTTAAATGGTCTGATGGAACTGGCAATGATTTTCCAAAGTTAAGTGTGAAGGTCCGGCCAGAGCTAGTTGCTTTCGGCCACCCAAATGAAATTAAGGTTGATAAAAATGGCGTAGTTGGCGCCGGTAAACATTTAAAGCCAGCGCAAGTTGATGAGTTAGTAGCCAAGCGTGGTGATGATGTGGTCTTCTTTGATGGCCGTAATGCCTTTGAAGCCCAGGTTGGTAGATTTAAAAATGCGGTAGTTCCTGATACTACGACTACCAGAGATTTTGTATCTGAAATTGAAAGTGGCAAGTATGACCACTTAAAGGATAAGCCAATTGTCACTTACTGCACCGGTGGAATTAGATGTGAAGTTTTATCATCAGTGATGACCACCCGTGGCTTTAAAGAGGTATATCAAATTGATGGCGGTATCTTCACGTACGGCAAAGAGTTTGGTGATGATGGTCTCTGGGAGGGCGCTCTATACACATTTGATAACCGGATGTCGATTGAGTTCAGTGATAAGACCAAATCAATTGCAAAGTGTGAGAAGTGTTCAGCGCCAGCAAACCGTTTTTATGATTGTCCAAAGGTGCCATGCAATTCACTTAATTTATTGTGTGCCAAGTGTGCTGAAGATATGAATGATGAGATCTGTAAACATCCGCAACGTAAATACTCAAATGCGGAGTTAATCGGATAACAATTGCTCGGTGTGATCCTTTGGATGGTTGGTATAAGTTTTAAGCCACTTTCTAAGATCATATGCACCAGATTCAGTATGAATTCCAGCATTTGAAAGCTGTTCAAGGTTTAATCTTTTAATGATCTCAAGAGATGCTGCTCTAGATGCTTTAAAAAGGGCAAGTGAATTCTCAATTGGCAGATCTGTGTAACCTAATGTTGCACTCTGTGCCCACTTATTTTCATCATAACCTTGGATAGTAGTTCCAGGCTCTGCAATTAATCTTTTAAGTCGTGCTAAAGATTGGGATTCACTATCAGCTAGGTGGTGAATTACTTGGCGGGCATTCCAGCCATCACTTTTTGGCTTATCTAAATCAGCCGGGTTTAATTGTTTGACTGCATCTAAAAAGTAATTAGTTGCCGCTTCATACTCAGTTGCGTATTGGGTGATCTCAGGATCTCTCATGGCTTAATCCTACTAACGACGCAAGAAATTGCGAATAGATTTGAGGATGCGCTTGCTTAATTTTGTGGTTTCAACCACCGGAGATAGCCCGATTACCTTCATGCTAGTTGGCTCCCCAGGTGTTTTAACACTTAGTAATGCCGGAGATGACTCATCCAATGAGTTAGCAATTATTTTCATCTGGGAAACAATTGAAATACATCTAACAAATTGGCTTCTAGGCAGTTTATCTGCCTGTTCAATTAACTCTTCAGTGAAATTATCAGCTGCTAGCCTTAAATCCTTAGCAATATTATCAACCTCAGAATCGCTGTGATCAGATTGGATTAACTCGATCTTGGCGGTAATTGCATAACTTGTGGCCGAAAGTGCGTAGGCAATCTGGCGATCTACTATCTCTTTACGATTCTCATCCAAGGTTGAATCAAATAATGTTCTAGCCATTGTTCTAACCTGCACCACCATGTGTTCAACTGCAACTCCTTGTACATAAAGAGCATCAGCTTCATCCACGCCGGCAAGGGGAGACCATCTGGCATATTGTTTAGCCTCAATAGCTTGAGAGCGCAGAGTTGGAATCTCCTCCGCTAGTAATCTTGCTTTAGCTAACCAATTACCAGCTTGCTTTTGATTAAAACCAGCGGCAACTCCTTCTGCCATCTCACTAATTAGCGCCGCACTTTTCTTTCCAATTTTTGCAATCTGATTAACAGTTCTACCAGCCGGCGTATTTGCGTGGGAGAAGTAAGAGAAGACAATTGCAACCGCTGCTCCAATTAAGGTGGAGGCAAGCCGGTGTTCTGCTGTAGATCCTGAGATACCTGGGCCAATAACAATCAATGCTGTGACCGGCACATTTACCGATGCCACCTCACCTAACCGAAGTCCTCTAGCAACTACTGAACAAAGCAGCACAGTGGTGCCAATTGCGATCACACCAAAGTTAAAGTAGTGAACGGTTAACAGCGCAACACCAGCACCAATTGCAGTTCCAACAATCTGCCCTAAACCTTCGCGAACTGATTTATATAAAGAGATTCGAATACTAAGTGCGCAAACAATGGCAGCTACTACTCCGCCATTAAAAACTAAATTATCGCCAATCATCCAGGCAGTAGCTGATGCGATTGCAGCAACAAATATCTGCCTAACCCAAGTTCGCCGGTTGGTGAATAATCCGATAAACCAATTAAAAAAGCGCTTCATAGGCGAAACTCAATTTTTTTAGCATTCATTAAAACTTTAAGACGAGCGATCACACTCTTTCCTAACCCAGGTATTTGTTCTAAATCAGTTTGTTTAATTTTTCGCAGGTCTGAAACCTTATATAACTTGGCATCTACTAATGCTCGCCTAGCAGGGGCTGCGATCCCGTATTCGCGCCACTCTTGATCTAATCGTTCATATCGATCTAATTCAGCCTGAGAAATTTCCGATACTTGTTTTGGCTGATTAGCTTTTTTCATACGCTAATCCTACAACTTTACTTTCTTTTCTTTTTGACCATCATCTGAACCATTCGCAGCGTCATCAATTTACGCACCAATGTCTT
>Ga0209829_10001230_pt1 | contig 21336 bp, 18 predicted proteins | sample C_140205_EF_Meta_FD_187311 | JGI IMG/M metagenome (GOLD analysis project Ga0209829, IMG submission 187311) | Freshwater microbial communities from Lake Croche, Canada to study carbon cycling - C_140205_EF_MetaG (SPAdes) (version 2) | ecosystem: Environmental > Aquatic > Freshwater > Lake...
GGGAGCAGATGAACGGCTACTTTCCCGGGCTTCCCTTGATGGAAGAAGAGATGGCTGTCAAAGCCCGCCAATCCGATCCGCAACTCGCCTTTTCATGAATACCTCCGCTCTGAAATCCTTTGCCCCTGCGGTCCGTCGCCAGCTCCTTGAGGCGGTGGAGAGGAAGCTCGATTACGTCCTGACGGCAGACACCCCTGATCTCAGGCAGGCGGCGCAGCAGGTCGAGCTACTCCGCAAGGATGCGGCCAAAGACAGAAAAGGAGTGATCGATCGGGTCGCCTACACTTGGTTCAACCGCTTCGCTGCACTCCGCTTCCTCGATGCGCGGGGATGGCATCCCTTCAGGGCTCGGGTTCTGACTCCTGCAACTCCGGAGGAGACCCAGCCTGAGATTCTGAAGCTCCTCCGCACGGGTTCTCTCCCCGAGGAGCTCCAGTCCCACACTGATCTCAAGAGGCTGAATGACCTGCTGGATGGCCGCCTCCCTACAGCCATCGCCGGTGCTGATCCTCAGGGTGAGGCTTACCGGGGACTCATCTTGGCTGCGTGTCGCTTCTACCACGCGACCATGCCCTTTCTCTTTGAGCGGGTGGATGACGAGAGCGAACTACTGCTCCCTGATGATCTCCTGACGGTGAACTCCGTCGTCGAGGGATTCCGCACAGAGATCTCCGATGAGGACTGCTCCGAGGTCGAGATTCTGGGCTGGCTCTACCAGTTCTATATTTCCGAGAAGAAGGACACCGTGATGGCCCGCAAGAGTGCAGTGCCTACTGAGGACATCCCTGCGGTTACCCAGCTCTTCACTCCTCACTGGATCGTCCGATACCTCGTGGAGAACTCCCTCGGTCGCCTCTGGATGCTGAATCATCCCAAGTCGAAGCTCCGGGATCAAATGCCCTACTACATCGAGGGGGAGAGTGAGGCCGACACCGACTTCCTGAAGATCGGGAAGCCCGAGGAGATCAAGTTAGTGGATCCCGCTGCCGGGAGTGGCCACATGCTCACCTATGCCTTTGATCTCCTGGTGAAGATCTACGAGGAAGAGGGATATGCCCCGAGTGAGATCCCGGAGAAGATCCTCACTCATAATCTGTACGGACTGGAGATCTGTCCTCGGGCGGCTCAGTTGACCCAGTTTGCTCTAGTCTGCAAGGCTCGTGAAATCTCCCGGACAGCCTTCCGCTCACCCATCCAGCCGCAGGTCATCTGCCTGCAGGACATCAGCTTCGAAGAGAATGAGCTCCGTGACTACATCGGAGCGCTCAAGCTGGGAGAACTTTTTAGCCAGCCTGTACTCAAGCTGATGCATCAGTTTGAGCAGGCGACCAACTTCGGCTCACTCATCCAGCCATGCCTCGATGAGAAGGCTATTGCTGATGTGCGAGCAGCCATCGAGGGGAAGGATCTGGGAAGTCAGCTTTTCTTGCGTGAGACTCATCGGAAAGTGCTGCGGGTACTTGATCAGGCTGAGGCACTCACCCAGCGGTACTATTTGGTGGTGATGAATCCTCCCTATCTCAATCGGTTTACACCTAAGTTAAAGGAATTCATTGGGGGTAATTTCGAGTGCTATAAAAGTGATCTTTTTTCGGCTTTTGTAGCTCGAGGCTTAAGATTATCACTGAATTCTGGATATTGTTCCTACGTAACTCCGAATTCATGGATGTATATATCTTCGTACGAGATGCTACGCAGAGCCATCTTGAATGAACATAGTCTTGAATCACTAGTGGAGCTTTCGCTATCTGGCTTCTCAGGAGCGACCGTCCAACTTTGTACATTTGTAATTAGGACTGGTGTATATGCTAGGGAGAGAAGCTCTAGTTTTGTTCGTCTAGTGGAATATAAACGAGAAGCTGAAATGGCTTCAAAAACACTTGAGGCGATATGCAATAGAAACTGTGGTTGGTTTTATCAGGTCGCACTTTCGGACCTTAAATTAATACCATCATCTCCGATTGCATATTGGATCTCTTCACATCTGCGTGCAGCTTTTCAGCACGAAAAGCTCAATACTGTAGCAATTACACGAGAAGGGATGGTAACGGGGAATAACGAAATTTTTCTGCGTTACTGGCACGAGATTGCCAATGGAAACATTTGTCAAAATGCCGTGGAAAGAGATCAGGCAGCTTCTTTAGATAAAAGATGGTTCCCATACATTAAGGGAGGTCCATTCAGAAAATGGCACGGCAACAAAGATTTTGTAGTGGACTGGTATAATGACGGAAATCGAATTAGGACCACTATTGATCCAAACTCGGGGAAAGTTAGAGGATCAAAATTCAATTTGGATTTCATCCTGAAGCCGAACATTAGTTGGGGAGCCCTAAGCAGTAAGGGATTCAGTGCTAGAGTTTCCTATGGTGGATTCCTGTTTGACTCAACTGGGCCAGCCTGCTTCCCACAAAAAAAGGATTTGAGTTCAATATCAGGATTTTTGAATTCAATAATCTCTACAAAGTTACTGGAAGTCTTGAATTCTACATTCCGATTTCTGCCAGGTGACATAGGAAACTTACCACTAATAAAACTTAATAAAAATCAAAGTCTGAGTGTTGATATTCTTGTTAACCGTGCAATTGAAATATCTAAGGTTGATGAGAATAACTTCGAGACTTCTTGGGACTTCCAAGACTTGCCCTTACTTCGATCGGAGCTTAAAGCTGCGTCACTGGAGGAGAGTTGGAACAACTGGGAGAAGCATTGTTCCTCCGCCATCCGCCAGATGCAGGAGCTGGAGACGGAGAACAACCGGCTCTTCATCGAGGCCTACGGACTTCAGGATGAGCTCTCTCCTGAGGTCCCAGAGGATCAGATCACACTAGCCTGCGCTGATCGCCGCAAGGATGTGGCGGCACTCCTCTCCTATGCCATCGGCTGCATGATGGGACGCTACTCGCTGGAGAAACCAGGTCTCATCCTTGCCGATGCTGGAGACTCCGTAGCGGACTACCTCAAAAAAGTCGGCAAGCCGCTGGACCAGATCTCCTACTCTCCCGATGAGGATGGAATCATTCCTGTCGTGGAGGGAGAGTGGTTCTCCGATGACATCGTCGCCCGGACTCGTGAGTTCCTCCGGGTGACCTTCGGTGAATCCAAGCTGAATGAGAATCTCCGCTTCATCGAGGAGTCGCTTGGCAAGTCACTGGAGAAGTATTTCCTGACTAACTTCTACAAGGATCACCTCCAGACCTACAAGAAGCGCCCGATCTACTGGCTCTTCCAGAGTCCCAAGAAGGGATTCAGTGCCTTGGTCTACATGCATCGGTACACCAAGGACACCTGCAATAACCTCCTCAACGGTTACCTCCGCGAATACATTAAGAAGATCGATGGGAAGATCTCTCACTTGGAACATGTCAGTGCGACCGCTGACTCTGCCCGTGAGAAGGCCGCGGCCAACAAGGAGCTGGAGAAACTCCGCAAAGTGCAGAAGGAATGTCAGGACTGGGAACGCGATACCCTCCTGCCGCTCGCCCAGCAGCGCCTAGAGATCGACCTCGATGACGGGGTGAAGGTGAACTACCTCAAGTTCGGCAACGCCCTCGCTACCATCCCCGGCCTCGCCTCCAAGGAAGAGGAGTAGAATCCCCCTAATCAATAACCCCCTAAACCATGAAAGAACTCGTTTCGCAGATCAACGGTGCCATTCATCAGTTTGAAACTGTCCTGCTCCCCAAGTTGCCGATGGTATCATCGGACCCTCAAGATGGCACCGAACTTCAAAAGAGACTTGGTGAGCTGCGAAGGATCCAAGAAGAAGCCAGTAGGGATCCTGTCTTTTCGATCCGATTTCTCGGCGATAATCAAAACGGAAAGAGTACGCTTATTAATTCTCTCTTCGGACATAAGGTTCTACCCGAAGGTCATGTGGGATCCTGCTCTGCCACAATTGTCCGCTGTCGGTATCGTGAACAAAAAGAGATCACCATTGAGTTCAGCTACACGTCAGTGGATGAGTTCCATCGTGAACTGGAGGAAAAATGTCAGGATGCAGAGCAGGTGCTCAACGAGGAGGAATCTGAAACAGATCGACGCCAGATAATCTCAGGCCTATTAGGGCGATTTGTTCGTCTCTTTGACATTAATGTTGAGGATGTTCTCACGGAAGAGCTCGTTGCTCGCTGCCGGGAACAGGCGAATATCTTCAAAGAGAAGGATCTGCTCGGGACACAGGAAAAGCTCGTGGTCAGCTCCGATACCGAAGCGGTGATCAAGCAGAATCTCTCCGCAAAAGGGAGAAGGGCCTTTATCGTGAATGAATGTCTCATTGAAGGCCCCTTTCCTGATTGGCATCCCGCGATGGAACTTGTCGATATGCCTGGGACCAATGCCTTTAACCCCTATGACGATCAGGTGAATTCCCGACTCAAGCAGAAGGTCTGTGCGCTTGCCATGGTGACTAAGGAGACTCATTTCAACAATTCGGTGATGGACTGGTTTAAGGAAACTAGCATTCTCCAAGACATAGCTGGAGCATCTGAGCGAAACCAGGTCCGGGTCTTTGTGCTCAAGTCCTTTGTTGATAAATTAAACCTAAACAATGAGGACGAGCGGTCCAAGTGGGAGCAGACAAGAAGCTACTGCGAAGAGATTGGCGCACATCTCCGAGAGCAGGTCATGACATTAGTTCGTCATCGCTTTACGGAAGAAAATGAAATCGATGTTCTGAAATCATTCGTGGAGAGGCTTCCCCTTCATTACATAAGCCCTAGAGTCTATCGAAATTTATCTGACGAGGGATTGAGAAAACGGGTGGAACAAGACCCGATAAATCATTTAGAGGAAGCCTCAGAATTTCAACGTTTTGAAGGAAAATTAGAAAATACAGGCATTCCTAGGCTAAAGGACGATCTGAGGCAGCAAACCGAAAACTACATCGAGTCCCATTTTCGTACCAAGGTGCGGTTGGATTTCGAAAAGGAGGTGGGCCAAGTGGCCCGCTTTTTTCGCACTCAGAGGGTGGGAGTTGAACAACGATTGGCCAACCAAGGCGCGTTTATCACTGAAGTTAACAAAGCTCTTCGAGCAGAGCTCGTACGGTGTATTGGATCTCATCACCAAGCAACAGAAGCGAAAATCATAGAGCTAAAACGCCGCTTTAATGAGGATGTCGGCAAGCTGGTCGAGCAAGTATCCGACTCATTTGCAGCAAAGGCTCAAAAGAGGCTGGAAGACTGGTTAATGCTCCACTGGGCAACGCTGCGGTGTGCAGGCAGAAAGAATGGGCAACACGTCACCGCCCGCGGTTATGAAATCGACTTTAACGGTGAGCTTGCAGACTTTTGTGTAAAAGCTTTGAACTCAGCCTGGATCAGGCAGCGGAATAACTTAAGGAGAAAGTTCTTTGGTAATTTGCGGGAAGAGTTCATCCCTGCGATGCAAGCCCATGTTGCTCAGGCGAAAGGTCATGATCCCCTAAGGATCAAGCTCATCGAGTCCACTTATGAGGAAACTGTTGAGAGTTCAAAGCAATGCCTTGATTTAAAGAGTGAAGAATACGATGACAAGGCGGAGGCGTTTGATTCCCTTCGTCCGAAACTAGCGCAGAAAATCAAAAATGCGCTGAAATCAACTTATGAGGGAATTGCTGCTGAATCCGGAAGGGGATCTTCTGGAAGGATGCGAAATCAACTCAATGAGGGAGTAATATCAAATATCCCTAATATTGGGAGACTCGTAAGAGACGGGGTGAGTGAGAACTGGGATGGACTCACCGCCGCATTGGAAAAACATGTCATGGAGTTCTTTGCTGAAACGAAATCCGGAATCACAAATCAGGCGAAGGCACTGGACAGGTTAGCGGCTACCCCTTCTGAAGGAGATGAGCAGCTGATCGTGAACCTAGGTGAGCTAGAGAATGATGTTTCGACATGGTTGAAGAAGGAGACGGCATGACCATCTCTGTAGGTGACATCGTTAGGTTCGCAGATGCAGACCCCAATGGAGAGCTCCTCGGCATTGCGGAGCGAGTGGGCAAACAACAGATCAAAGTCAATTTCCGAAGGCTACCTTGGACCCCTTCTTCGTTGAAACTTCCTGAAATGAGGGAGTTTCCAAGCGAGCTGTTGGAACGTTGCCGAGATCCCTGGAGCGATTGGGCCAATGGCCGCATATCTGAGCTTGATCAGGTTATGCAAAGAATCCGGTGTGTGGAACTCTGGTTGGCAAATAATCAGGGGCAGCTTGGCAATGCCCGCACCGATCTGCTCCCTCACCAGGTATGCCTTGTCCATGAAGTGGTTGAGAGAAAACGTCGTCGATTACTCATTGCCGAGGAGGTTGGAATGGGTAAAACCATCGAGACTGGCATGATCATCCATGCCCTGAAGCAGCGTAGGGAGCTTGAGCGCTGTTTGGTAGTCTGTCCCGCCGGACAGATAGGACAGTGGCAGGAGGAGTTGGAAGAGAAGCTTCTCGTCCGTTTTGAGGTGTACCGTCGAGATATAGACGGACAGCGTGCTTTTGGCTTCCCCATGGTTATTGCTTCTCTCGACACACTAAAACTCGATACACCTAACAGTCGTCTCCGAGGTAAAAGTCATCAGGAAATTCTTATGGAAGCGCCAGAGTGGGATTTGGTGGTGTTTGACGAGGCCCACCGGCTAACGGCAAGGAGTTATGGTGCCCAAACCGGAAAGACGCTCAATTACCGACTTGCTGAGGAACTCAGCAAGAGAACACGGGATTTCATTTTCCTCACTGGGACTCCTCACGATGGGAATGACAGTAAGTTCAGTAACCTCCTCAAGACGCTTGAGCCTGAGGTTGTCTTCTCTCGAGAGCAAACGGGGGTGTTTTTTGGGAACCTAATACTGAAGAATCGCAAATCTGAAGCGCGTGATGCGAACGGGGAGCTGCTGTTCAAGAATGTCATGGTGGAGAAGATGTCGCTGGATGCTCTATCCTCTGGTGAAGCGCAGTTTCACTCCTTTTTGAACGATTATCTCAAAGAGGGGTACGGAGTTGCAGAGCAAGACCGCGATAATCCACGAAACCGCGCACTCGGATTCGTGATGACAACTTTCCAAAAGCTGGCATCTAGCAGTGCGGCAGCCGTGCGCTCAGCCTTACAGAAGAGATTGGCAAGACTCAAGAAACTTAAAACGGAGCATGAGTCACTCAAGGAGCAAGATTCCTCCGAGACTGATGGGCGGTTTTCCGGTGAAGAGGAAGAAAGCACTGCAGAAGAGATCCAGGCTCGGGAACTGCGCGATGCCTTCACCAAGATGGAGGTCGCAATGCTGGATGGGCTTTTAGCACTCCCGGTGCCTGAGGAAGCTAAATTGATAGAACTTTTCCGTTTGATACAGGCGGGAATCACACAATCCTCCACAGAAAAGTTTTTGATATTCACTGAATATCGCGGGACCTTGAAGTTCCTAGAGGAGGCCTTAGCAAAAAAATACGGGGTGGGGAGTGTTGCGATCATCAAAGGAGGCATTGGAGCCGAGGCTCGCATGGAAGCAATGACGAGGTTCCGTTCGGACCTGACCTGTCAGTTCCTGATCTCCACTGAAGCAGGAGGTGAAGGAATCAACCTTCAGTTCTGCAACATCGTAGTCAACTACGATCAGCCATGGAATCCGTTCCGAGTGGTTCAACGAATCGGCCGAGTCCATCGTATCGGTCAGCATCGTAACATGCGGGTCATTAACTACCGGCTAAGGAATGAACTAGATGACAGGTTGAGTGACTGTCATGAGCAGAGAGTTGAGTCAGCTGTTTCAAGATTAAGCGAAGTCACAGGACTTGTTCCATCTGATATACGCGATCAGCTTCTTGGGTTTGCCCAAGACTTTATCAATTATGACAAGGTCTTTGGGGACTCGATGGACATGAATGGAACTCGCTCCTCCGAAAAGGAAATTACCGAGGGAATCAGCCGAGCAGAAGAGGCCTTTAGAGTCGCATACGAGACGATCTTTAAACATGCCGTGGAACCTTTCAATCCCGACAGATTCAAGAAGATTGCCGGCGCGTCGTTGACTTTGAAAGAACTTCACCAGTGGTTAGATGGATGCCTGAAATCAAATGGGCGACGGCTTATGCACCGTAGGGATGAGGACTTATATGAGTTCCTTGTTCCTGAAAACTGCATGAGGGAATGGAGTTCAAGCTCTCGTTCTGTCCAAGGAACTTTTGATCGTTCAAGAAGCATGAAAGAACAATCGGTCGACTTGCTCGCATTTGGTCATCCCGCGATTGACCTGATTGCCCGCAATGCAGTGGCTCCAGATTCAGGGGGGTTTGTTGCTGCTGTTACACCGCCTCAAGATGATCTGAAGTTCTCTAAGCTGGTGGTTGCGTTATTGCAGACTGACATTCATGCGGGCGCATCGGCTCATCAGTTACTATACGTTCGCCAGGACACGGATGGAAATTGGTCCTTAAAGGGGTCCGAGTCCTTACGTGGTCTTGTAAAAAGCAGCGATCAATCTTTGTTCGAAGTCGAGCCTACTAAGTTCTCGCTCGAAGAGTTCCTTGAGGAATCCTTCCCTGATGTGGAGTTTGTGGCAGAAAGGCTTCACTATATTGCCATCCTTGTAGCATGAGCCGAATCCACGAGAGCCTCGACCAAGTAATCCAGCAGGAGCGTCTGGTCTTCTGGTATGACCCCAAGGGGGAATGGCGAAAGGAGTATGACTCCTATCCAAGTGCCTCGGTGACGAAACTGGAGCTGCAGAACAATGAGTTCGGCACGAAGGTAAAGATCCTCTCCAAGGAAGCAATGGGAACCCGCTTCCTGATCTACTCACCCTCTGAGCGTCCTGCTGATTCGGAGAACTGGCTTCTCGATCTCCTGATGCAGGGGCATGAGTTCAAGGCAGATCATGCCTCCCTCGCTGTGCAAGCGGTAGGACTACCGTATGAGTTCCTGACACTTGCGGAGCAGCACGTAAACTTCTTCAAGGATCAGAAGCAGGTACAGTCGCTCAAGGAGCTTCTTCTCAAAGGTGATGAGGAGCCTCAGATCCGCCTCAAGATGATAGCGATCCTGAGCAAGACGGAGGTGGAGGTAGATGCCATCCTGCTTGAGTTTCTAAAGCGAGCTTCCTTCGGTGACATGTTCGATCCCGTTCAGGAGACGCTGGGATCATCAAACCTGGTCGACTATTTCTGGAAGGAAGTGGGAAGGGTCTTCGGATACCTACCCCAGGAACCTTCGATTCATGACTTTGCGGTGACGCTCTTCCGTACGGCAGACCCTCTGGATGCGACCTCGGCACTCAACGATCACTCCAAGCCCTTCCTCCAGCGCTGGAAGGATAGCCAAGCGCATCGTGCCTCTTTCGAGAAGTGGTCTCGTGATTTGGAGAGGGAGCTTGGGATCACGGATCGTCTGGCATCGGGCGGCAGGAGGATCGAGCTCGGGGAATCCGATACATTCGAGTGCTTCGACAAGTATGTTCTTCACTCTCTGTGCGGAGAGTTCGAGGCGGGCGCTGACGGGAAAAAGATTCGCGAAGGGATCCAGAAGCGCCGCTCCTCATTCTGGCATTGCCAATACGAGCACGGGTATCAGGTGATCAATCAGGCTGTGGAGCTTAGGGAACTGCTGAATTCCGCCGAAATCTCCGTGGAGTCGATCGACTCCGGGATCGAACGCTATATGGCCTCGTGGTGGAAAATCGACAGGGCCTACCGCAAGGCATGCTTCCACCTCCGAAAGTTTGCCCAGGTGAATCTGATGGAGCGTATCGATGCATGGATCGAGAAGTCCTACGTGAATAATTTCCTCCTGCCTCTAGGGGATCGGTGGAGTGACAGGATCAGGCAGCTTGAGAACTGGAAGTCTGGCGTCATCCCGTCTCAACGGGCTTTCTTCAAGACGCATGTACAACCCTACCGGGAGAAGGGTCAGACGGTCTTTGTGATCATCTCTGATGCCCTCAGGTATGAGGCGGCGATGGAATTCGCGGAGAAAATAAACTCCGAGAATCGTTATGCCACGGAATCAACTGCACTGCTGGCTAGCCTACCCTCCTACACTCAACTCGGGATGGCCTCGTTACTCCCAGGTTCGGATGTGAGGATCAATCCGGAGAAGAATGGCGATGCGTCCGTCGATGGTCTCTCTGCCACGGGAACCGAGGCTAGGGAGGAAATTCTGAAGAAGGCGTCGGAGGGAAGGGGGAGAGCGCTCCAAGCAGAAGCCTTCCTGGAAATGAACACAAAGACGGAAGGCCGCACCCTGATGAAGGATTTTGACCTGATTTACATCTATCACAATACGATCGATAAGACGGGCGATGGCGTGACCACAGAGGCAAAGACTGTGGAGGCAGTGGAGCAGGCATTCGACGAGCTGACTCAGATCGTCAAAAAGGTGATCAATATCAATGGGAGTAATATCCTCCTGACGGCGGATCACGGGTTCCTCTTTCAGCAGGATCAAATCGACGACGGAGATCTCATCCCCTATCCAGCTGCAGAGGAATGGATGATCCAAAACAGGCGCTATGCGATTGGACTGGGAATCAAGGAATCCCCTCAAAACAAAGTCTTCACCGCAGCTCAACTGGGGCTGCCCGGTGAGTGGCAATGCTCCTTCCCCCTCGCGCTGGGGAGGTATCCAGTCAAGGGCTCAGGAAAGCGCTATGTCCATGGCGGAGTAAGCCTGCAGGAGGTCATTGTGCCAGTAATCCGGATTTCTAAAAAGAGGGCCGATGACACGGGCAGGGTAGGGGTGGAGTTCATCAATGTCCCGGCAAGGGTCACCACGGGTCAGGTTGCGCTCTCGATCTATCAGGAGAAGCCCGTCACAACCAAGTTACTCCCGAGAACCCTCCGAGTGGGTCTCTATGCGGAGGATGGAACTCCACTCTCTGAGATCAAGACAGTGGAGTGTGACTCCAAGGACGAGGAGGGGCGCAATCGCGAGAAGAGTATCATCCTCGTCCTCTCCCATGCGGCGGATGGATACAATAACCAGACCGTGCAGGTTCGCCTGGAGGAAACCCTTCCCGGCACTACGCAGACTGTAACTTACAAATTTCACCCAATCAGAATCCAAAAACCCTTTACCAGCGATTTCGATGAACACTGAGCCTCCCACCTCCGATGAACTCACAGAAACAGCTCCTACATTGGAGGAGCTGATAGCGCAGCCCTCTCCTGTCAGTGGATTAGACAGGAAGATCCTGGACGCGTTCCCCGGTCTGGTCGTCCGTAAGGATCTGACTAAGGGACTAAAGCAGAACGCCGTTGTGCCCACCTATGTGTTGGAATTTCTGCTCGGGCAGCACTGTGCGACAGATGATCCGGCTGTGCTGAAGGCCGGTCTGGAATCGGTCCAGCGAATCCTCGCCAAACACTACGTCCATCGGAATCAGGCTGAACTGGTAAAATCCACAATCAAGGAGAAGGGCCGCCATAAGGTCATCGACAAGCTGACGGTGGAGCTAAATGACGCAGGGGGGTACTACCAGACTGAGTTCACTAACTTGGGACTTAAGAAGGTGCCGGTATCGGATGATTTCGTCCGCAGATACCCTAAGCTACTTGTCGGTGGTATCTGGTGCATCGTGGATGTTGTTTACGAGCTCCCAACGGATCCCAAGCAGAGTCCTTGGTCGATCGATACACTCAAGCCCATTCAGGTCGCCAAGGTGGATTATGAGGAGTTCCTGGCGGCACGTTCCAAGTTCACCACAGATGAGTGGATGGATGTCCTGATGCAGAGCATTGGATTCAATCCGGAGTTCTTCACGAGACGCGGTAAGATCCTGGCTCTGACACGCCTGATCCCGTACTGCGAGCGTAATTACAATCTGATCGAGCTAGGGCCGAAGGGAACTGGTAAATCACACATCTACGCAGAGTTTTCACCTCACGGCATTCTGATCTCAGGATCCGAAGTCACGGCCGCGAAACTCTTTGTGAGTAACTCCTCCTCTAAAATTGGTCTGGTGGGGTACTGGGATTGTATCTGCTTCGACGAGTTCGCTGGTAAGGACAAGAAGGTAGAGAAGTCCTTGGTGGACATCATGAAGAACTACATGGCCAACCGATCCTTCTCACGCGGTATCGAGCAGATGTCGGCCGAAGCCTCCATGGTCTTCATGGGCAATACAAAGAAGTCCGTGGCCTATATGCTGAAGCACAGTCATTTCTTTGATCAGCTACCCGATAAGTATATCGACTCAGCGTTTCTGGATCGGCTTCATGCATTCAACCCCGGATGGGGGGTTCCGGTGGTCCGTAACGAACTCTTTACCAATGGATATGGATTCATTGTCGATTTCATCGCGGAAATCCTGAAGCATCAGCGTTCAGAGGACTTTACAGGTGCCTACAAGGATCGATTTGAAATCGTCTCCGAGGTTTCGACGCGTGATCAGACTGGGTTTGAAAAGACATTCTCCGGACTGATGAAGGTTCTCTATCCGGATGGGAAGGCAACGGATGAGGAGATCGCGGAAATCCTTCAGTTTGCCATGGAATCAAGGCGACGGGTCAGGGAGCACATCATCCGGATCGATGACACTTTCAAACCCAATGACTTTATCTACAAGCCCAAGGCAGGTGGACAGGAGGTAAAGGTTCTGACTCCCGAGGAAGTTCAGTTTCCTGAGTTCACCACTAGATCCTCTGGAGTTGGCCATGAAGGGGATAAACCCGAGGCAACGGGAGAAGCCCCCAGGGCAGAAACCCCCACACCTGCTGCTGCTTCAACCAAGTCTGCAGCCGATCAACCCGGACATGTTGTCGTTCCAGAAAACACCAAGGGATGGAGCTACAGAAGGCTCTTCGCCGAACATCTCAAGGGCGCTGGAAAAATCACAATCCAAGACCCCTATATTCGGATGTTCTTTCAGGTTAGGAATATCATGGAGTTCCTTCAGATGGTCCACGAGTTAGTTCCGGAAGGTGACGAGACGCAGGTTCATCTGGTCACCCAGTCGGATCCTGAGAGCTGTGTGAAGCAGGAAGAGAATCTCAACAAGCTGGCAGAGTCCTTTACCGGATCACGGGTGGCATTCTCGTGGGAACTCGATCACGGCAAGAATTTCCATGCCCGCAATATCACCACGGACACGGGATGGAAGATCACCATCGACCGGGGGCTCGACATCTTCCAGAAGTACGAGTCCGGCCCTTTCTCACTAGAGCAGGCCATGCAGGAAGCCAGGCTGACCAGAGGTGCCGAAGTGACCTATATTGAGGGAAAAGTGTGAAAGGAAACATAAAGCAGCAACGAAATAGTTATGGCAAATCCTCCCAAAGCTAAGAAATGGTATGTTTATGCCGATGTTTCCTGTGTCGATTCAGGAAGTATGGCAGACCGCGAAGAGCTCTTAGAAAGCTTTGAGATAGCCAAGGAGCGTTTTGCTGAGTGTCTTGAGGAAATGCAGTCCCACGTTGGCCATGACACAGCGATCATAGATGGCGATGCAGAGAGCTACACTTTCGAGTCGGGTTATTTAGTTATGGCAGCTCTGATTGAAGTTCCCGGAAGCATCAAAACAGCGAAGAAAGCCAGTCAGTGGATCACTGCAAAAGTATCCAAAGATATATCGTTAGAGGATCATCTAAAACTATTTAAAGGCTTTTACGAAAAGAGCAATAGCACAAAATCACTTGAATCAGAATCTCTCTGGGAGAAGTTTTGTTAAGGTTATTTCTAACTAATATATATCGCGACTGAACTATAGAGTGGACGATAAGAATTTACCCTAGGACACTTGGCGACCTACTCACTCTGATAATCTCCCCCCCATGAAACCGAATATTCATGTCGACCTCCATGACTCATTACCAATCCCTCTTTCGCAAGCTCCTTAATAAACACCTCCCCAGCTGGCAGAACCGAAAAAACTTCAATAGCCTCAATGTAAGGCATGAAAAGTAGGGGCATTGAGGCTCGAAAGGGATCTAATCGATTAGCCCCTATTTCAACCAGTCTACTTGACGATGAATAACTCAGATTCGAACTCAACAATCATATTACCCGAAGGAAAACACGTCACTGGTGAATTAGTTCAGACCGAACAGGGCGATCCAGTAAGCTTTTCACCAGAGTTCATGCCATCACTGGATGAGTACCCACAAGATGTTATACTTATATCGTCCGGCGGCTTAAATACAAACGTGAGAGTTCTATTATCTCCAGTTGACGAGGATCAATGGGTTTTCATCTCTGCTGAAGTAAATTGCGAAGAATTCAAACTCCCTTTTTTATATCCTGATAAAGAAGAGACAGTATTGATTGGAAACCGAACACAGCAGGAAGTCTTTTCAGAAATGAAAAGACTCATCCCATCAGATGCAATTTATCTCGGTCGTGTCAATTATGTAGTAAATAACTGGAATAAAGATGTAATTGATTTCAGTTATTATTTAATTAGATGGAATGAGGGGGAGTATAAATGGGCTATGTTCCAACTCTGTTGGGATGATGAGGGTCAAAGGTACTACTGGAATACGATTGGCCGTATTAAAAAAGTATCCGACCCCAGGGAATCTGCCCGTGAAATATTTAAAGTATTTATGTTGGGTTGCCGGGAGGATCTTAATGATCCAGACAACGAATCCTTCCGGGACTTTCTCGAATCCATCTGATATAGAGGCGATAAAGCTAGTTAAGAACAAAGCTGCTTGAGACTAAGAAAATAGTGATCCTCCCTGAATACCTGCAAGCAGTATTTCTGGCACAGACGCCGACGGGAGGGTGGCCTAGGCACTTTTTTATCATCACAGCTTATAACCCGGCCGTGATCGTTGGAGACGACATAAATGCCCAGGCGGATAATAAGCTCAGAAAGGAACTTAATGAGGACGGCTCTCGCTGCTTCAGGATTACTGGATGCTCCCCCGATCTTATACATCAAGAGCCAGGATGGGGTGTTTCTGCCCTCTCGTTAGAGAGGGCCTTGGAGCTGGGTTGCCAGTACGGCCAGAACGCTATTTTCGAAATATCAGGAGGATTTATCTCAGTCATCGACTGTCAGTCAGGGGAAGTGCTTCCAATCGATGAATGGGAAAACAGAATCCTCACCAATACCTCCTCCTGATCTGAAAATACCACAATGCACTTCTCCTCCCCTATCCCCTTCGCGTTGGTGTACTAGCTTCGAGCTTCACCTGGTATCGGCTAGGGTGGAGGCCCCTCAAAACTGCACACTGGGCAGCAGGGATTCTGATATGACAAAGAAGAGATGAAGTTTCCACTTGATACCAAGCACATCACGAAAGAAGAGTAGTATATATGGATACATTATCAAACATACCGACCGAGGAAACCTCGACACCCGAGAGGGAATCCAATTCACCCGAGAAGATGCCGCCCTCCCTGACGAGGGGACGTACCGCCAAGCACTTGAAAACGCTAAGCAGCGGGCTCAAAGTCTGGGAGGTGAGCGGGGGGCAGCCATCGATAACGTTGTATCCCGTGCAGAAAGACGCATCGAAAGGTACGACTCCGGAGCCTCAGGCACAGGAGGAGAACGAGGTGGAGTTCCGGAGACCGCCGAAGGGTTGGACCCAGGAGGAAGCAATCCGGAAAAACCTTCCCGTATTCGGGCCGAATCCAACGAAGAGCTAAAGAAGGGCCGCCAAAACGGATGGGGTTCAGAGACTTGCTCAGTCGTTCCCGTGGATGATTTTGAAGTCGGGTTCGGAGATCGAGATAATCGATTCTCCCTGGTCGGGGACAGTGATCGAGAGACCACCAGACTCTCCAGCGGAGATCACGAAGCCTGAAGCTGTTTCGCCTTCCTTCGAGGTCACCTCGTAACGGTTACCGAGTTGCAATCCCTCCGCGATTTGGTCTGCCCCGAAAGGGAGTACCGGATCGTCGGCGTGCAGGCTCGACATGGTTGCAGGGATGCAGAGCGACAGGATTGTAAGGAGTAGGAGATATTTAAGATTCATGTTTTTTAGGACCGTGTGAGTTCAGTAGTTTGAAGGCCCGATGATCACTGCATTGCCGTTGTGAATGATCGTCGTCGTCACGGGGCCACCGTCGGGCCATGAGACGATCGAACCGTTGCCTTTCGAGTCTACACGTGAATGGATATTACCAGTCTGCCTCGTGCCGTCCTTCAAGATGATGTCGTAGACTCCGTTATTCACCGTCCCCGATTGAATCTGGGAGGGGTTAACTGGTAGCCCGACGACTTGGGCTCGGATCGACTGGGTTGCAGAGAGGTAGGAGAACAGAGCAGCAAGGAATAGGGTTTTAGTTTTCATGGTATTCTAGGGGTTAGTAGGTGACTGAGAGACCTGGGCTCACCAGCGTGGTGGTCGACTCTCCGTGATCCGGGATCGTTCTAATAACTCCACTGCCGGTCTTTGGATCGATGTTGGTCAGGACTCTGCCCTCTACAGTCGAACCATCCTTTAACTTATATTCGTAATGTCCGCAGGAAACTCTTCCACTGACGACCTGTGACGGGTCGATGCCTGGTGGGATCTGGGCGTTAAGGTTCAGGGCGAATGCGATGAGACTTGCCGAGAGGAGGATGAGTGTGGTTTTCATAAATTTACTTTCCGAGGAAGGGTAGTCCGCCGCTACACCCCTCTTTGTTGCCAGAACCCCAGTACCCTCCGCTTCCGTCCGAGCTGACATGTCCCCCAGGGGTCCAGTAGCCACCGCTCCCGTCGGAGCTGACGTGACCTTCTCTGGTCCAGTAGCCTCCACTGCCGTCCGAAGAAACATGACCCCCACCAGGAGTCCAATAACCACCGCTCCCATCGGAGCTGACATGCCCCTCCTTGGTCCAGTAGCCGCCACTTCCGTCTGAGCTGACGTGACCGCACGGGGTCCAATAGCCTCCGCTGCCATCCGAGGAGATGTGGTCGGCGAGTAACGAGCCCAACGGAATCAGGAGGAAAGCTGCGATCAGGAGTGGTTTTGAGTTCATGACTAAATGTATCACAAGATCCAAGACACCAAGTGTCCTAGGTCTAAGATTTGTGCTTAAATAGAAGGAGCCATCCTGAAGCTTCACGGTGAATCTGTTGAAGGGATGGGTTCGTGTGATTCCAATGAATTGGATGCGGCTGTCAGCATCAGCAGGAGTGCGATTTCAAAGATGGGTGAGCTGCCTGGAGGACCACTATATGAATGAGGAGGGCTCATGAAATAATAGTTGGGGTCTATCGAGGCGGTCTCCCAAGCCTCCTTCAAAAAAGGTGTTTTTTCAGAAGGTTTCATCGAGGTCAGCAGTGACCAGCCATTTAAATAGCTCGTCCAAATCGGTATATGGGTCAATGGGTGAGGCCGAGGGACTGCATTCTCGGCAAGCTTCTCCTGAATCCATTCTTCCGCCTCGGAGATCGAAGAGAATTCCCTGGTGTTAGTGACAGGGAATGATTTTCGGAGGTCAGTGCCCCATAATGACGATGGCCTCCTTCTACGAGGTTCGCATAGCGTGGTGAGGCGAAATCCTCTGCCAACTGCGTGAACAAGGAAAAGTTCCCTGGAGCTGGAGCTCCAGTTCTTCCTTGCAGCTTCAAAAAGCAATAATTCGAAATCATCGGGGAGAACGAAGGGCTTCCGTTTCGCCAGCAAACGTGCAGCCTGGAGCAGGAGTTGAGGGTACTTCCAGTCTCCATCTTCTCTCTTGAGAAACTTCTCAAGAGCAGTAATGCCATCCTCATGCTTGGATGTAATGGCAGCGGATACTAACCGGGCAAGAATGACTGGTGCATGGTCGCTGCCTGGAAGGGTATGGGAGTAATTGAAGAGTTTCTCGAACCTTCCGAGACCTGCAAGAGCCAGCATCGCTTCATGGGTGGTGCTCCAGCAAGTAACGCGGTGCATCACCAGCCCCTCACCCAAGTTCTTCGCCAACTCGCGCTTCCCTGTCAGGACGGCACCTTGGATACGGTTGCAGATCATGTGTAGCTCGTTGTCCTGTTTGTAAATCAGGGGTTCCCCTTTTTTGGTCAGTAGTTCTCTGCGGATGAAAGGCTCAAGTGGCTTGAGCAGGGGGTTCCACAAGATTTTAAAACAATGATAGGGATCAACCCGTCCGGAACAGACGATCAAGGCCTTGGCAAGAGATTCATCTCCACGAAGCAGAGCCAGTGCAGCCCTGTGGCCATAGTACTGGTACATGACGCGTAGTTCCTGACGTCGTGCATTGAGGATGGATTCCGCCTCATCGAGCCTCCCAAGCAGCATCAGGAGGTGTGCTTCCTCCAACCTGTGCAGTGTCAGAGACCATTCGGTAATCTCTTCACGGCCTACGGTAAAGAGACGTACCTTTTCCAAAGCCTCTTCATATTTTCCTAAACCCGTCAGGCTGTGGGCAACTGATTCCAACCCCCGGAAGGTTTCTTGGAAGGGTTGGGGGAGGCTCCTGATCAGATCGATAGCAGTCTTATGAAAACCTGCCTCCGAGTAATTGCAGGCTGTGGTGAGGGCATCCTCGCAATTGTAGGTGGCCTGCATCGACTCATCAGGAGGGCCATCAAGCTCAAGCCAACGGATGGCTGAGTTCAGATTTGATTCCTGCCCGTTACGCAACCTTCCGACTGCAATTGGAGCTTGGCCATCCACGAATGTCTTTCCCCTGAAGTTGATGACATAGGGACGCTCAAAGGGCTGGAAGTCCTTCAGGATCTCGGGATCCAGAACGCGCCTCGAGCTGACTTTGTAGCCAATGGGGTAGACAAACCCTTCAGGGAGTGAGGTATCAGTGAATATCATGGATTATCTTTTAAAGTTATCACGACGCTCAGACACAGAGCGTCCTAGGTTTAAGATTGATGGGTGAAAGCAACGAGTTCATTCAATCACTCTGCCAGGGCTAGGCGGTCCGCATTGTGAACTGGCAAACCGGCCTTCTTGAACCTGCTCTGGGCTTTCTTGATGTCGTATTGCACCCGCCGCATCAGCAGGATGTGTTGCTCGTAATCATAGAGCGCGTAGGAGGCCCGAGCATCTCCATCCCGGGGCTGTCCCACGGAGCCGACATTCACGGTGTAGCGTTTCGAGGGATCCAGTCGTACAGGCTTCTCACTTGGAGTGAGACAGCGGCACCCAAGTGTCTTCGGATTCTCCTCCCAGATGGCCGGCACGTGGGTGTGTCCGTTAAAGCTGATGAAGGTACTCTGGGCGGCAAAGTGAGCCTCGGCCTCCGTAGTCTCCTGAATGTAGTGAAAATGACTCGGCTCGTTCAGTGAGGCATGGGAAAGGGTGATCGGTTCGAGATCTGCAGTGATCGGCAGATCCCTGATCCAACCAAGCTCGCTCTGACCCACCTGTTCTTGGGCGATTTTAAGGGGATGGCGAACGGATACGTCCCAGTCCTCATCCAGGATCTTGTCAGCCAGCAGGAGCATGGCCTCGTGGTTGCCCAAGACGCTCACTGAGCACTCATCCATGACCCTCTTGACGCACTCACCCGGCTCTGGCCCGTAACCCACAATATCCCCCAAACAGAACATCCCCCTGACAGGAAAGTCCCGAATGTCCTCCAGTACTGCCTCCAGTGCGTCGATATTTGCATGGATGTCGCTGAAGATGGCGAAGAAGTTGTTTTTAGAGTCCTTGGATTTGGTGCTTTTAGGTTGGGGCATGCTGTTTTTGGTTGGTGGTGCGGTGTTGTTTCTGTGACGGGCATGGTTTTGCGAAAAACACACCCCCCTCTACCCTATGTGATTGTTTGGAGTGGTTTTTAGCAGTTGGCGACTTTCTCCTCTGCTCAGCGGTCCCTGAGGGGGAGTTTCAGGAGATTGCTGAGATCGATCTCCGAGCAGATGTAGGTGTTCTCGTGTAGTCCGTGGACTATCCTGAATGCTTTCGATGTGCTCATCGGGTCACCTCCTCTTCAAAGTGAGTGGCCTCACTGAGGAGGCTATCCCGAAGGACCCTAGCAATCCCGAGATGAGCCGTATGAAGGCTCTTCCGAACCCGTCGCTTGGTGTAGTTCGGCAGGTGCTCGGTATAGTGGCACCAGTAGGTGCCGTTATTGTTCCAGAGGTGGTGATCCGGATTTTCGGTGGTCCTGATGGCCAGGAAGGGACGGTCTAGTGATGCGGTGCTCATGGGTGTGTGATGTGTGGGTTGCACACCAGGAACCCGAGCAACAAAAAAGCGCCTCCTTGATCGGATGATCAGGGAAGGCGCTTTAGATAAGCCTGGAGAGATTTTTGTTCGGAGGATTTCTCCCTCCGCACATCGAACAACTTTCGTCATTCAGCCACCGTAGGATTTCTCCGTCCCCGGTTGGCAGCCCTTGGTATTACCCAAGGACATTCCTGATGCTTCTACTTGTATAGCAGAAGCCCTCACTCATTGCAAGCCGCCGAGGGACAATCAGTGTGTCATAAAACGACAACTTGATCCGCGTTGTTGTTAACCTGAGGAGGCTTCTTTAAAACATGGGTGCATGATCTTACCTGAATACCTCCAAACAGTCTTTCTGGCACAGACGCCGGTGGGAGGATGGCCCGTCCTCTTTCACATCATCACTGCGTACAACCCGGGGGAGTTCGTTGGAGACGAAATCAATGTCAAGGCGGATGAAGCACTCAGGAAGGAGCTCAATCTTGCCGGCTCACGCTGCTTCAGAATCACAGGATGCTCACCTGATCTCAAACATCAGGAACAAGGATGGGGAGTTGCCGGCCTTTCTCTAGACATGGCCTTGGAGCTGGGTCGCCAATACGGTCAGAACGCGATCTTCGAGGTGTCTGGAGGTGTGCTTTCGGTCATCGGATGCCTCTCTGGGGAAAGAATGAGGGTTGAAATCTGGGAGAAGAGAATCCTCGCTGAGAATACCTGAAAATCAGAATATCGATCTCGCCAATGTCTCTCTCCACCCCCATACCCTTCGAGAAGCGCACGAGTCTGAAACTGCCTCTAGTCTCAGCCTCCGTAGAAGCAGGATTCCCATCGCCGGCAGACGACCACATGGAGCGTGGGATAGACCTGAACGATGAGCTCATCCGCAATCCTGCGGCAACCTTTCTGGTCCGTGTGAAGGGAGAATCCATGCGCGATGCCGGGATCCATGCGGGGGATGTCCTGATCGTGGATAAGTCGCTCACTCCGACCGATCGGAAGATCGTGGTGGCGATGATCGATGGGAACTTCACGGTGAAGCGGTTCAGAAAAACCAATGGCCGGATCTTCCTGGAGGCTGCCAACTCTTCTTTCGAGCCCATCGAGGTGACGGAGGGGCAGGAGCTCACGATCTTCGGCGTGGTCTCCTATATCATCCACCAGGCGAGATAGGCCAGATAGGCGAGGTAATGACCATTTAGTATCGGAGACGGAAATGTATTGGTACTACGCAAAAAACGGCAATCGGTTCGGCCCTATTCATGAGGACGAACTGAATCGCCTAGTACGAGAGGGAGGGATCCTGCCTC